>FTCC01000108.1_pt1 | contig 13245 bp, 12 predicted proteins | sample 1639481 | NCBI WGS metagenome assembly FTCC01 (sample SAMEA3914864, study PRJEB12502) | metagenome | biome: forest; material: soil | place: USA | collected 2012-03-12 | depth 0.3 m | reverse complement strand
TGTCACCGTCGTAGCCCATGACGTAGAGGTTGCCGGCGCCATCGATTCCGAGCTTCCTGGGAGAGTAAAAGCGGGCGCTGGAGCCGGTGCCGTCAGTGCTGCCGGAATTGCCAGGAGAACCCGCCAGGGTGGAGACGGTGCCATCGGGGGCGATACGGCGGATGGCATCGTTGTCCTGGTCGGCCACATAGACCACGCCGGCGCTGTCCACCGCGACGCCGCTGGGGTTGTTGAACTGAGCGGCGGAGCCCTGCCCGTTGTTGCTGCCATAGCTGCCGCCGGCCAGACGTGTGACCACGGCGCCGGGCGTGATCTTCCAGACGGCGTAGTTGTACGTGTCCGACAGGTACACGTTGCGGGCGGAATCGACGCACACATCGGAGATGTCGTAGAACGGGGCGGCGGGGCCTGTCATGTTGGTGACCACGCCCTGGGCGCTGATCTTGCGGAGGGACTGGCCTCCATCCACCACATACACCGTGCCATCCGCATCCACGGCCACGCTATGCGGCCCGTTGAAGCGGGCCTTGGAGCCTGTGTCATTCACCGCGCCGGGAGAGGGCGGCAGGCCGGCGAGGGTGCTCACGATGCCGCCCGGCGTGATCTTGCGCAGGGTGCTGTTGCCCTGGTCGGCCACGTACAGGTTGAGCTGCGCATCCATGAGGATGCCGGCGGGGGCGTTGAACAGCGCCGTGGTGAGCGCCTGCCCGTCCGCCGATCCTTTGACGCCTGCCTGCCCGGCGATGGTGGTGACCACGCCGGCGGGAGCGATCTTGCGGATGGTGTTGTCGCCGGTGTCGCTCACGTAGAGGTTGCCGTCCACTCCCACGGTCAGGCATTGGGGCAGGCTGAAGGTGGCGGCGCTGGCGGTGCCGTCCTGGCCCGCATTGTAGTTGTTCGTGTTTCCCGCCAGCGTGGACACGGAGCCGTCGGCCAGGCTCACCTTGCGGATCAGGCTGTTGTAAGAGTCCGTCACGTACAGGAAGGAGCCGTCGCTGGCCAGGCCGGTGGGAACGTTGAAGCGGGCGTTGGTGGCGCTGCCGTCGTTGCTTCCATAGTTGCTGCCGTCGGTGGCCGGGCCGCCGGAAAACAGGCTCACCTGGCCGGCGGGCGTCACCTTGCGTATCATATTATGATACGAGTCGGTGAAGTACAGGTTTCCCGCGGGATCGAAAGCCAGGCCGGTGGCGGAGTAAAGCTGGGCGGTGGCCCCCAGCCCGTCCGCGTAGCCCGATGTGCCGCCCACAAAGGTGGCGCGCACACCGTCGGGCGTCACCTTCAGGATGTTCCTGCCGTTCGCCACGTAGATGGCGCCCGCCGCATCCACCGCCACGCCCTTCACCTGCACGCCCGGCCAGTAGCTTTTGTCGCCGCCGCAGAGGGTGGAAACCGCGCCGCCGGGCGTCACGAGCCGGAGGTTGAAGTTCTCCTGGTCGGCCACCAGCAGATTCCCCTGGGCGTCGAAGGCCAGGCCCCAGGGTTGGTTGAGCCGCGCCTCCGCGCCCTGGCCGTCGGCGTTGCCTGCCCCGCCGGGCATGCCGGCGAAATTGGTCCACTGGTACTGCGTCTGGGCAGGACTGTGCGTGGTGAGGACGAGAAGGACCGCCAGAGGGAGAAGGTAGAGGAATTTCATCGGTACGCGGAGGCGGGGAGTACGGCAGGGCTGCGCCATCGGCGGTGCGCCGGAGGGGTTCCCGCCCTGGGTATTGCGGCGGCGGGAGCCCATCTTACGCGGAGCGGGCGAATTTTAGCAACAACGTCGTGGTTAGGCGCTTTTGATCCGCAGGTTTGGCTTGTGCGGCGGGCTTGTTTTAGGGAAGCTGCGGTTGTGACCTCCTTTCTTCCCCTTGGCAGCCCGGCGCTGGGCCTGGCGTTCATCGTGCTGGCCGTGGTGATGGCCCTGGCCGTTGGTGGTGCGCTGGGATCGTGGCGTGGAATGCTCGCGGCCATGGTCTGGCTGGCTCTCACCGGCGGCCTGGCGTCCTCTGGAGTGCTGGCGAGGTTTTCTGCCGTGCCGCCGCCCATGCTGCTGCTGCTTGTTAGTTCACTGGGGCTCACGTTGTGGCTGGGGCTTTCCAGTGCGGGCCGGGCGCTGGCGCGGCTGCCGCTGGCGGTGCTCATCGGTGCCCAGGCTTTTCGCATCGCAGTTGAGCTGCGCATCCACTGGGCCGTGGACGAAGGAATCGCACCGGTGCAAATGACTTGGACGGGGCTGAATTTCGACATCCTCACAGGCCTCACCGCGCTGGTTGTCGCCCCTCTGGCTGCACGGTTGCCGCGCCCTGTGCTGCTGGTGTGGAACACCCTGGGCCTTGGGCTGCTGCTGTGGGTGGTCGGCGTGGCGGTGCTCAGCATGCCCACGCCGTTGCAGCGCCTGCACCCGTCTAACACCTGGGTGGCTTTCTTTCCCTTCGTCTGGCTGCCGGCCGTGCTGGTGCCCTGCGCTCTGGTGGGGCATGTGGCGCTGTTCCGCAAGCTGGCCGGCCCTTCGCGTTCCTGATCCTCCAACTGCGCCTTCATGAAGCCTAACATCGTATGGTATGACATACCCGTGCTGGATATTGACCGCGCGATCCGCTTTTACGGCGCCGTGCTAGGCGCTCCGGTGGAGAAGGAAGTCGTCAACGGGGTGCCCACCGGCTGGCTGCCCACCCAGGACGGCGGCCACATGGGCTGCCTGTGCCAGGTGCCCGGCTTCAAGCCCAGCGCCGATGGGGTCATGATTTACTTCAGCGTCAACGGCCGCCTGAAGGAGGCTGTGGCAGCCGTGAGCGAGCACGACGGCACGGTGCAGAGTGACGTCCATTCCATCGGCGACTACGGCTTCCGCGCCGAGGTGCTGGACAGCGAAGGCAACTGCATTGCCCTGCATTCGGAGACGGAGAACTGACTCCGCCCCTATCCGCCATCAAACCTGGCGGAACCTGCGGAACGTGGAGCGCTGGCGGGCGCAGACGGTTTCCACCAGCACAATGGCAACAATGCACAAAAGGCTGTTCGCCATGTCGGAGAGGAACAGGACCATGATCCGCGCTTGCGCTGATGCCTGAGGGCTGCCGTTGATCAACTGGTGCAGCCACGCAGCAGGATCGATATCGATGTTGATGCCCGTACCGGGCTGCGCCGGCAGCGGGGGGCCGCCTTGTATCTGCATATTATCGATCAGGAACGTGATGAGCCAGAGCGTCCACCACATGGTCAGCAGAGAGTTGCCGGCGCGGAGGTTCTTGCTCAACGGGGTGCGGCTGGCGTTCCAGATCTCCTTCATGGCCTGAAAGGGCATGAAGAGATTCAAGATGGGAATGAAGTAGGAGCCCACCGCCATTCCGGGGCCGAAGCGAAGATTGCTGGCACCGAGAGCCCGAAGGTTGCGGGCCGCCCGATAGATCCAAACACCGAAGAGAACGGTGGTGGCAACGTACACCAGGGTATAGTTGGAGCCCGGCACCAGCCGCAGGTTCTCCGGGTTCCAGGACGTGATCAACGTCTGCCCGGAAAAACGGCGGGAATTCTCCAGGCTCATCAGGCCCACCCAAACCCCGATCAGATGCATGCCGCCCAGGACGATGAGCAGCGTGGTAAGCCAGTGGGTGAGGGGAGCCAGGTCCTTGAACCTGTACGCCGTGGTAGCTGGTTGCGGCGATGGCTTAGCCCGGGCTTCCGGCACGTGGCTGGCGCTGCTGCGGGGAAGGGGCCCCGGATGCCGCGGCGATGGCAGGGCCGGTGGCTGGGGGCTTGGCTGCCGAGCTGGCATTGGCGGCGGTGGCGGCAGTTTGCGAAACAGCCCCGCGAGGGCGGGCTTCTCCGCCGCCAGCCAGGTGGCCATGCCTTGGGTGAAAACGAGGGTCTGGCCCGTGATGGCCCCCATACGGATCATGGCCTCCATCTCCAGGCTGTCCAAAGGGCCCTCGGCGGTGCCGTTTTTCTTGTAAAGCCACATGGTTTGCGTGGGCTTAGCCTAGGCGGAAAGACGCGGGATTCAAGGGAAAGCCGGGCGTGGCCAGGCATCGTTGCCCCACACCAGGCACCCGCGGAGAGACCCTCGGCTCAAATGCAGCCCAGCCCGGCCTCCCCGTCAAAACCCATGGCATACCTCTCCCGCACTCTCCATGTTAGCGCAATGTATCTGCCCTTTTGCCTGCCTTTCGTTGCCGTGCTCGCAGCCGGTGCCGCTGCCTTCGCCGCCGATGGCGCGGTCGTTGAGGTTTCCAGTCTGGCGGAGCTGGCGCAGGCCGCCGCGAAGAGCGGGCAGCAGGTGAAAATGAAGCCGGGCATTTACAAACTCACCGACTTCATATCACTGGCCGCCGCCGCGGAGCGCCGCAAGCGCCAGGAGTGGCATGACCTCATCTTCAGCGGCAACGACAACCACTTCGACCTCCGTGGTGTGACCCTCGAGCTGGACACGGCCATCCGCGAAAAGCTCCACGCGCCCATGCACACCGATGAGTTCGTCGTCACCGGCAGCCACGTCACCCTCGAGGGCCTCACCATCACCTGTGTGGGCGATGGCAAGGCCGACCACGGCGCCGTGCTCGGCATCACCGGCAGCAGCGCCACCCTGCGCGACTGCACCGTTCACGTGCAGGGCTCCGCGCCCTATGGTTACGGCGATCTCTTCGGCAAGGGCGGGCTGAAGCACTGCGGCGTGCATATCACTGGCAGCGGCGCCCGCATCCTCGGCTGCAAGGTCTTCAACAAGTCCTTCGGCCACGGCTTCTACCTGCAGGAAGACTGCAACGATGTGCGGTTCGAGGACTGCTACGTGGAAGGCGTGATGCGCTCCACCGACGACATTCTCAAGGAGACTTCCGGCCTTGCCGTGAACCGCAAGTTCCGCATGGAAATGAAGAACCGCAACGGCGAGCCCCTCATCGTGCCGGGGTATATGAAAGCGCTGAGCGAGGATGGCTTCCGCACCTATGGCACGCACCAGAACGTGGTGCTGAAAAACTGCACCGCCAAGCACATGCGCGGTGGCTTCGAGCTGCGCACCAAGAGCGCGCCGCGGCTGGAGAACTGCACCGCGCTGGGCTGCGAGCGCGGCTTCTGGGTTTCCGATGGTGCAGTGGTCACGAACTGCCGGGGCGAGGCGAAGTATGGCCCGCTGCTCTATGTTGAGGGCGACAAGGCCAGGGTGGACGTGGAGCTGCTGCCGGCGGAGGACGACAAGGTCCACGTGCACGCCCTGGCCGCCATCTATGGCAAGGACAACGAGGTGACGATCACAGCCAAGCAGCCCCGCGCACACCCGCTGCCCATCCTCATCGGATTCGGTCCGCCAGGGATGGGTGAAAACATGGCGCCGCATTCTGAAAAACGCACCCAAGGCCTGGTGCTGAACAATCAGACCGCCATGCCTCTTGTCATCGGCGCGGGCGCCAGCAAGTGCCGCCTCGTTACCGAGGGATCGTTGCTGGAGAACAAAGGCAAGGACATCGAGGTGCTGAAGGCGAGGCCTTAGCAGTAAGATCAGATTGCCTGCCCGAAATTGATCTCGTTCTGGTCCGGATCGGCAATCATGAATTCGCGCATGCCATAGGATTCGTCGCGCATCTCGTGAAGGATGTCTACCTCGCGCCGCACATAGTCGAAGTACAGCGCCTCGATGCCGCTGGAGAGCTTGAAATAGCAGCGCCCCGCACCGGCGGGGATGCCTGAGGCGTCCATTGACATCAGGCCTGCCTCAATGCCATCGCGCTGCACGATGGCGTAGTTTGATTCATTCCGGAAGCACAGCGCAAAACCGAGCGATTCGGTATAGAACGCAATGGCATCATCCATGTCGCTGACGGGCAGGGATGGCATGACGGAAGTGAAGACAGGGGCGCTCATTGGGGAAGCAGCGTAGCTGATGAAACGGACAATTCAAAGCCTCCGTCAGGCGGAAGAAATCAGCAGGTGAAAAGGTCTTCATCCTGGGCGAAAAGACAGGCATGAGGCGAACTCGATTTCATGTGGCCGCAGCAGTGTTCTTCCTGGCCACGTACGCGGCCATGGCTGGTCCGGCGCTGCCCGAGCGGGTGAAGGCGGAACCCTTGGGCGACCGGATCGAGCACTATGATTTTCACAGTGAGGCACTCAACAAGCCGATGGCTTTCACCATCGTTTATCCCCCTGGCTACAGTACGGAGGGGAAGCCGTGGCCCGTGCTGTTCTTCCTGCACGGCCTGGGCCGCAAGGAGACGACGCTGATCGATGATCCCGCCAGCCGCACCCAGTTGCTGGGACAGCCGTACGTCATCGTCCTGCCCCGGGGCGAAAACGGCTGGTACTTCGATTCGCCTTTCGATCCGGCGCGGCACTATGCGCAGTATCTCGATGAAGTGGTCGGGCTCGCCGGCTGCGTCGCCCACCTCAGTGCAAAGCGCTCACAGCGCGCCATTGGAGGATGGTCCGCAGGCGGCTTCGGCTCCCTCTGGGCCTGCCTGCGCCATCCCCAGGCCTTCTCCACCCTGGCCACGATCATTGCCGTGGCCGATTTCCCCACCCCGGAGGCCCGCTTTCCCATTGCGGAAAAGACCTTTGGCAAAGACCCGGCGCGCTGGCCGGAGTTCAACCCTCTGCCACATGCGGCAGGACTGCGGGGCATCAACATCCTTCTGGTGATTGGCGAGCAGGCCTCGGATGCCGTGATGAATGAGCGCTTGTCCTCGGCATTGACCAGCGCAGACATTCCGCACCAAGTCAAACGCCTGCCCGGCGGCCATACCTTCCCCACCGTGCAGGCAGGCCTCGGGCCGGTGCTGGAGTATGTGCGCGGGCATGTGGCGGCGGCAGATTCGTCCAAGTGAGGTGAGCCGCCACTGGTCGAAGTTCGTACAAGATAAAACGTCAAAAAAATTCCCCGTTTACGATTCTTCCCAGCCATGAACCCTCACCTCACCGAAATCGCCTACATTCTCGACCGCTCTGGCTCCATGCAGCCCATGCAGGAGCCCGCCGTCGCTGCCTTCAACAGCTTCGTCAAAACCCAGCTCGAAGTGCCCGGCGAGGCACGCCTCACGCTGGTGCAGTTTGATGATGCCTATGAAGTTCCCGTTTCCACGCGCCCGCTTCCGGAAGTGCCCGAGCTCACGGCCGCCACTTTTGTGCCCCGTGGCAGCACAGCGCTGCTGGATGCCATCGGCAGGACGATCAAGGACACCGACCAGCGCCTGCAGGCGCTCCCCGCTGAGGAACAGCCGGGCAAGGTCATCCTGGTCATTTTCACCGACGGCATGGAGAACGCCTCGCAAACGTACTCCGCCAGGCACATCAGCGACCTCATTCGCCTTTATCGGGATGAGAAAGGCTGGGAATTCCTGTTCCTTGCCGCCAACCAGGATGCCATCGCCTCCGCCGCCGCGATGAACGTCGATGCGCATACCTCAAGCAACGTCACCTTCAGCGCCAAAGGCGTCACCTCCACCGGCTCCGCCTTGTCGCGCAAGGTCCGCTCCCTGCGAATGAAGACCAGCGGCCAGATGGATGCCCAGGCGGAGGAGGACGACGCCAAGCCCATGGGGCAGATCATGCGCGAGGAGGAAGAGAAGCCCGATTGAGCGGACGGGGGTTGTTTTGTTCCATGTGGAAGTGGAAATTAGGCGCTTCAAATCAAAGGGTGTCTCATGTGGACACCGCCTTTCAACGATGGATAGCTTCGTTAAAGCCATCTCCCGTTGAAACGCGGTGTTGGGATTTGAGGCCTACGCGCGCCGCCACACCATGCCAGCCGCCGTGATAAATATTTCAAACACACGATTGATTCGTCAACTCGGCGTCAATTGTTGTGACAGTTGGACAAGCCTATTATGCTGTCAGACTTGCCTTTGCGGCTACGGTCCAGGTCGTAAGTCGTTGCAGCAACGCAGCGTCTAAGTCGTCGCAGAAATCAATGATGCGACATCGGTCGAAAAAAAGTCCCGCGTAAAGGCAGTCACCACACCATTGAGCCCTGTCTGATGCTTCTGCGATCAAAAAAACCCTCACTGGATTCATCAAAAATGGATCTCGCATCCATCGGGCAATAAAGGCATCAGGTTGAAGTTGTGTCTTTATGCTATCCCACGATGTACCCGTTTTGCACTGGCCAAACAAGATCAATTGGCTTCGCTTTCGATCAGAAAACGGCACCCACGCGACCACATCAAGTTTGTCATCCTGTGCATCGATGTCTCCCTCGTCCAATGTTCGGAAAATGCCTCCCTCTCCGAGCTCGGTACAAAGCGATGTGATTTTTGCCGCAAAGTCACCGGGGTTGCCGGTTCCAAAGATCAAGCTTCGTGCCCGACGATTTTGGACGGACGGTTCACCGCCTTGTTGTTCCTTTGCACATCCTCCAATATAGTTTCCCAGAACCAAAGCTCCTAGCTCCTCCAAGAGAACCGTTCCATCAATTTGAGCATGGATTCGATTGCTTTGCATGTTCAAGCGAGTCGCTAAAAGCAAATAGTTGTAAACGGTGTGCCGGGAATCCTCTCTCGGGCTGTATTCAAGGATGGTTCCGGCTCGCAATAGAGAGAAGGGATAGGCTCCCCGACAAGCATCAGACCTTCGCTCGATTTCGTTTAACACCTCATCGAGATTATCGGCAAGTTCATCGGCGTTATCGTCACAGCCGACGTTGTAATCATTGTCATCAAGACGGCCCAAGGTGGCCAGAATTTCCCGCCCGGATACTCTTCCCTGACTCCACGCAAGCCATTCTGCGTAATCGGCTAGTTCGTGTGGATCAGGCCTAGGCGACAGCGTATTAGGCAATTTGAACATATCACTTCTCAGCCAAACGAGATTTTTTTGCAGAAGGGCTTCGTTTGCGGTCCATCTCGCTATAGATGTCATCAGCGATGTTCGCAATAGTTCCCGCGATGCGAAGCAGAGCTTCGGATTGGTCATACCCCGCGGTCAAGGTTGCCCTCGCGGTGGTCAGCTCCCGCTTGGCGGCTAGCAACGCTTGCTCAAAGACGGTGGAAGGGGGAAGACTGATTTCGAAAGCTTTGGAAAGCTCGACTCCATCCCGAAGTGCTGCAATGGCTTCGCGGCTTGAGACGACTGCATTTAAGCGGCGCAAGTCGGGGTTCTGAGACTCGACAACGGGCGGTTTCTTGTCCTTCTTACTGCCATATAGCCAGACAAGTAATTCCCCCAACTCTTTGACTTTTGTTTTGGGGACCGGAGTCGGTGTCTCACTCTCTTTGGGTGCGATTTCGAGGAAGGAGCTGATACCTTCGTAATCAAGTCCGGTGTACAGGTGCGAGAATGCCAGCCTTTGCCGAAAGCGGTCTTCGGAATCATAAACCTTTGCTTTTTTTGCCTGTTCAAGCACCATCAAGCCCCGATAAAGACGCTGTACCGTGTTGTGCCTGTCGCCAATCTGATCGGCAATATTGACGAGGGAAACTCCGAAATCGCGATGCACTTGGGCTATATAAGTGGCCTTCGCAAAGCTGCTCCATTTGGCGGGGCCGTTGACATGTTTAAATCCAAGATAACGCCATGATTCTGAGCGAGATGCCAAAATTGCCGGGAGTTCTTGCAAAGTCTCCAGAACTTCTTTTGTCGGGGTGGGAACTTCCCAGCCATTTTCCTTTGCCAGGGCAGGCGAAAGCAAAACCTTCACGGCCGCAAGCCGTCGGTTGCCTTCAATGACCACCATTTTCCCATCTTCCTCAGATACTATAATAGCCTCGTGAGGAAAAAAACCGCTTGCGCCGATGGACTGGACAATTTCCCGGACGTCCATGGCATCCCAGAGAATTTTTAAGATCTCGCTCTCTTTGGTTGTGGGCTCAATCCCATACTCAGCCAAACGTGGGTTTTGACAATCAAAGTGCAGCTCTGAGGTTTTGACCTTTACAATGGTTGGCGTGGCGGTCATGGGTGGTGGCGGCTTAAATTGGGTGCCTGTGGGTGTCTTCAATTTCGAATCTTGAGCGTGGCAGGTTTACGTGATGCGGAGCGATCAACAATTCCCGGGCATCACGTTTGTCTTGAAGTGAGTAGCGAATTGGCAAGTTGCCAACCTGGTGGTCCATGTATAGCTGCCGGATTAGGTCTGTATCATCGTAAGAGGTAATCCACGGTAGCGTTGATTGAGAGTTGATGTAGCGTGCCAACGCGGCATGGTCCCGAGTCTCATAGGAGTTGAGGTACAATCGCTGGCCCTTGTTTACGTATGGCGGATCAAGGTAAACAAGAACGTGTCTGCGTGCACTCCCGCGGGGCAGCTGTCTTTTCAGGAACTCCAAGGCGTCTTGATTGCTGATCTGGATGTGCTTGTTCATGCGTCCGATCCACAGAATACGCTCCGCCAAACCTTCGCGATTGAAACGAACTCCCAGTTTCCATTTTCCTGCCTGTGCATAGCCGCCGATTGGACCGGCGCCACTTAACACCCCAGAGCGATTGCAACGATTCATGTAGAAGGCGGAAAAGCCCACGGCAAAAGGTGTGTGGCCGTGGGGATGGGTACAAATGTCGCGCTGTCGCCGCCATTCCTCAATGGTAAGAGGCACTTTCATGAGCTTGTCGACGAAGGCCTGCGAGTCTTTCAACACTGCATTCCAAAAAGCACTTACACGCTGGTCTGCATCATTAATGAAAACCTTTGAAACGGCCTCGTTACGGAGTAGTTCCAAGGCCGCTCCCGCGCCACCGGCATAAGGCTCAAAATAAACGCACCCCCGCAAATCGTTCATGTCAATGACGTCGGTCAGCAGGCCTGCCAACGAACTTTTGCCTCCGGGGTAGCGGAGGGGACTGGCAGGACGAGCGCTCATTGAACGTGGACTTGGAGGGCCTGCTTTGTCACGCTAGCTTTGGTTTTCAAGGGAGAGTCAGGACACCGGGGCCACTGAAAAGAGAGGAGGGCATGGTTGGCTTCCGCCATGGGGCAAACATGCCCCACGAGCCTACGAGGGTCAACCGTTGGAACGCTGTACAGACTCTCCATTGGGACCAATGGGCATCACTTTAGCCCAAGGCAAATGATTTGGTGGCGTTATTCGCCAACAACGGTTTTCGAGTTTTAACTGGATCCTCGGCGGGATAACCCTGAGTGGCACCATGCCCTGAGGAAGTGTTTTGGCCCCTAAAGAAGGGTTCATCGCTGAAGCCAACTCCATCAACTAAAATGGCGGTGAGGGAGGGATTCGAACCCTCGGTAGCGGTTAAGGCTACGCATCTTTAGCAAAGATGTGCTTTCGACCACTCAGCCACCTCACCTTTTGTCCCGCGTGCGGCGAAACGTGGGTGGAGTTTAGGGAGAGAGGGGCCAAGGGTCAAGGGGAAAGACGGGTTTCTGCGAGCAGAAGTGGAACAAGGCTCCGGCTTCGGGTCAGTAGAGCTGCACGGTGCCGGAATCGGGGTGGATGCGGATGACCTGGTACTCCTTGGGCAGGGTGCCGCTGTTGTCGGCGGCGAGGGCGGGGATGAGGGTGATGGTCCAGGGCGGGGCGTCCTGGGCGAGGTTGGTGGTGCCGTTGGGGCGGAACTCGATGGAGATGTACTGGTAGTTGCCGATGATCAGATTGGGATCGGTGGCCGCGTTGTAGCTCTGCGGTGGATGCATGATGCTGGTGAAGCGGGCGTTGGGCGACATGAGGGTGGTGCCCTCAAAGGTTTGCAGCTCGTACAAGGGCATGAGCTTGCCAAGGGTGGAGTCGTAAGTGAGGAGCTGGTAGGCGTGGTAATGCGGATCGGGGGAGGCGATCACATCGGCCATGTACTGGTAGAAACGCACCTCCACAGGCTGGTTAAGCTTTTGCGCGGTGAGGCAGGCCAGGCTGAGATCGTGGGTGAGATGGATGGCGCTGGCACGCAGCTCCTGCGACTGCCAGGACTTCTTCGCCCCTGCGGCCCCCACGGCAAACAGCAGGACCATGATGCTGACGACGAACATGATCTCGACCAAGGTAAAGCCGGCCGTGCGGCGGGGCTTTGATGGAGCGGGTGGCGGGAGCATGGCTGAAACGGAGTGGGGCGAGGTGGCGCTTATTCCCCGGCGAGGGGCACGAGCACGGAGATGATCTTGTGGCGGATGGGGGGCTGGAGCTTGTCCATGTAATCGGAAAGGCTGTTGAGATCATCCTGCAGGGTGGTGCCGAGCTGGAAGTGGCTGTTGACGAAATCCTGCAACTGGAAGGCGGTATATTCCGCCTGCTGCTCGGGGATGGCGAGCCAGGAATCCTCGGCCATGGCGATGGCGGTGAGCTGGATGGCGGGCGGCAGGCGGTGCCACTGGTACTGGGATTCCGTGGGCATGCCGCTCACATAGGGCTGGGCGGAGCCGTCCGTCTGGAACCGGCGTGAATCCCAGGTGCGGTCGGGAGCGCTCAGGAAGGCGGTGCTGTCCAGCAAGGGCGCGCCGGCGGTGCGCAGCCGGGGATCAAGAGGGGTGACGATGAGGGCGAGCACATTCTCCGCCACCACGCTCAGGCGCCGCTGCTGGTAGGTGCTGCCATTGGCCAGCGGAGTGTTGAACCAGGAATAGAGGTCCGTCTTTTGCGTGGCCTGATTGATGAGCGGCTGGGCGGGCTGGCCGGTGCCGAGATTGAAAAGCGCAAGCTCATGCGCGGGCTGGCGGAACTCCAGCAGGCGGAACCGGCGGCGCGGCGGGCTGCGGTCGGTCTCCTGGGCCAGGAAGGCCGGGCGGCCGTCGTCATCATCGGAGCCATACTCCACGAAGTAGCCCCAGGCATTGAGCGTGGCATCAAGGTTCTGCAGATCCGTCGGCAGGGCGGCGCTGCTGGAGCTGGTGGCCGTGGTGGTGTCCTGCCCCAGCGGGGCCTGGAAGAAGACGGCATCGCCACAGAGGTGGAGCGAATTGTTCAGCAGGCCGCGGGCATTGCCGCAGACGAAGTGGAGGTCCGAGCTGCGCACGTACTGGAGCGTGGCCGGCGGCGTGGCTTCATCACCCTTCCACGGTGCCCAGCGGCTGTTCAGCGTGGCCATGGAGAGGCGGTGGGACACGGTGTCAACAGCCATGCGCGTGGAGCGGAAGGTGTCGGCCCTGGCGCGGGTGCTCACCCAAGTCTTCTGCATCGTGTTGATGGTGAGCCCGATGATGATGAGCACCATGCCCAGGATGGCGAGGGCGGCGAGCATCTCCAGCAGGGTGACACCGCGCGGCCCTGGCAGGCGGGAACTGGAGGCGCGGGGCTTCATGGTTCGGCGGATCCGTTCTCCGGCGCCAGGTTCACCACCGTGGTGGTGTAAACATGCACGTAGGGCACCTCGCTGCCGTTGAGGGCCTGCTGCAGGGTG
>FTCC01000138.1_pt1 | contig 13373 bp, 8 predicted proteins | sample 1639481 | NCBI WGS metagenome assembly FTCC01 (sample SAMEA3914864, study PRJEB12502) | metagenome | biome: forest; material: soil | place: USA | collected 2012-03-12 | depth 0.3 m | reverse complement strand
GCGGTGTCGCGCTGTCGCTTGCCACCGCACTCCAAAACGCTGCCGCGACAATCAAAACCGCAATCAACTCCTCAGTTTGGTGTCAGCACCACTGAGCGCTTGAAGAGTTGTTTCACCTCATGGTCCAGCAACTGCGAACTCTTCGGCGCGAAGGCCCGCCATCTTTCCTCAGCGAGGCTTCAAGAGCACCATTTCAGAAACACCCCAGAACTCCGGTGCCGAGCCCGTCTGAATCACGCGAACAAAGCGGGCTTTTTTGGTGCCTGTGAAGAGGATTTCCGTCGGTGTCGCCACGCCCAGGCCATCGGCCGCCTTGGCCCAGGCCTTCCCATCAAGAGACAGATCGACCCTGTAGCCGCGGGGATAGTCCGTGAGGAAGGGGGCATCAAGGACGACACCGGCGATTTCTGTTTCGGCCGGCAGCTCAGCCTGAATCCAGGTGTTAGGCACCATCGGTGCGTTCGTGCTCCAGCGGCTGCCCAGGTTGCCGTCAGCAGCCGCATTGGCATTTTCCTTCGGCAGGCTGGAGGTCATCTTCCAGTTCTTGGCGCTGTTGTCCAGGATGGGCAGCTTGGTGTTGAGCCGTTCCTTCAGCGGCTTGGAGGGGCCGGTCATGAAGTACTGGTCGCGCAGGTCCTTTTCCCAGAGTGAGAACTGGTCATCCTTCAGCGGCGTTGCGAACACCGCACATTCCGCGATTTTGCCATTGAACTGGTCCTGCGAGTCGGCGATGCCCCCCAGCTCAAGCTGATACATGGGCGATTGCGGGGCGGGCAGCTTGGCCGTCGCCCGGTGGCCGATGCCGCGGCTGTCGCGTGTGCGGAGCTGGATGTCGTTGGTTTCCGGATTCCAGATCACGATCGCGAGGCAGGGCTTGGTGCCGTCCACACCACTGGAAGCCAGCTTCACGGTGCCGGCGGAGGACTGGCACTCCGCTTCGATGTTCTTGTTCGGCAGCACCCGCAGCGTCACGCCGCTCTTGTTTTCGGGAGAGAAAAGCTTCGCCACACGGCAGGGAAGCTGGCCGCCGGGCTGGAACACCACGCCCATGGTCATGCCCCCCGGAAACGGCGGCGTGGGATTGCCAAACGGAAAGTCGTCTTTGTGCTTGTCGCCTTGATAAAGGCGCATCGACACGGTCTTGCCGGTGCGCGACACAAAGTTGAGCGCAATGCGGTCCGGTTTCAGGTAACCGTCCGCATTCGTCCATTTTTCGCGCTGGGGGCTGGTGTCCGGATTGGTGCCAAAGCTGACCAGGGGCGTATTGCCGCCGCGTGGTGTAAGGTCGTCCCATACCGAAACCGGGCTGCCGCCATCGTTCTTGGCCGGCACCGAGCGGCCGTTATAACCACGAGTGGCCGCCTTCGCGATGAAGTGCACCACACGCATCTTTTCCGGTGGCGGGAAGGATCTGTCAGTGGGGTAAAGATTCTCGCGTGGCGGGCCTACTTCAACGGCGCCAGGACCAGCTCCATCCTTGCCGCCACCACTGCCACTGGCTCCAGGCTTCTTGAGCATGAACCAGGCCCCCGCTCCGCCAAGTGCCAGCACTCCAACGATGATGCCAATGATCAGGCCGGCGCTGGATTTTTTCGGCGCTGGCGCTGCCGGGGCGGGTTGAGCATACTCGGCATAGGCCACCTGCTCGTGCATGGCCTGGGGATGCACTGGAACGGAGGAACTGGTGGCGTGCGGCGGCGCGTAGTAGCCGGTGGTCTGCACCGGCACCTGGCCGGTGCCGTAGTGCGTGGCAGGCTGCTGGGCGTAGCCGTAGCCGTAGTTCGGCATCCACGTCATCATGTTCGGCGCGGGCGGCAGCTTTTCCCAGGCACGATATTCTTCGATCGCCTGCTGGGCGCTGGCGGGCCGGTCATCCGGCTTGCGCGCCATCAGCCGCATCACCCAGTAGGTGAGCCATTGGGGCAGGTGCGGGCACAGCGCATCGAGCGGCACCACATCATGGTCGAGATGCTTGTCAATCACCTCAGCGACGGACTTGCCGTCGAAGGCCTTGCGTGCCGAGAGCGCTTCGTAGAACACGCAGCCCAGCGAGTAGATGTCCGTGCGCACATCCGTGGGCTCGCGGGAGAGCTGCTCGGGCGCCATGTAATAGATGGAGCCCATCACCGAACCGGCCTGGTCCTCCGTCTGCTTGCGGGCTCCGAGGCCAGAGCGGGCCAGGCCAAAATCAATGATCTTCGCCTGAAAGCGGCCGCCAGGAAGGCGCTCCACCTTGATGTTCTCCGGCTTCAGGTCGCGGTGCAGCACGCGCAGTTGATGGGCGGCGAGCAGCGCTTCCAAGGTCTGCTCCGCGAGCTGCTTGAAGTCCTCCAGCATCAGCGGGCCATGCTGGGTGGCATCGGCAAGATCCGGGCCTTCCAGCAGCTCCATCACGATGAAGAGGCCTTCGTCATCGCTCGACACATCGAAGATGGTCACGATGTTGGCGTTGCGCAGCGAGGCCAGCGTGTCTGCCTCGCGCCGGAGTTCCTCGAAAGTTGCGTCGTCTGCCTGGATTTCGCTGGCGCTGATCAGCCGCTTGATGGCCACCCATCGCTTAAGCTGGGTGTCATAGGCTCTGAAAACGGCTCCGTTTCCTCCGGAGCCGAGTTGCTCATAGATCTTGTATCGCTGGTCCGCCATCAGCAATTCTCAGTGAAATTGAACGGCAAGCTAGCAGCATCGGGCAGGGCTGCCAATCATCATTGTAGAGGAGAAGTGTAATACGGGATTACCCCATGTCCTTCGCATCTCAAAGGCGGGGCGGGCCTGTCAGGACAGGAATTTGTCGGGATTCAGGATGCCAGCCGGATCCAGTGCAGCCTTCAGCCGCCGGTGCAGCACCTGGGCGCCCTCGCCCACGGCTTCACCGAACCAGCGCTTTTTCGCGATGCCCACGCCGTGCTCACCAGTGATGGCCCCCTTCCAGGCGATGACCTGGCGGAACAGCTTGTCGAGCGCAGCCTCAGCGCGTTCACGGGTGGCTGGATCAGTCATGTCCGGCACCATGATGTTGGTGTGAATGTTGCCATCGCCCGCGTGGCCGAAGCAGGCGATGGGGAAACCGCACTCTGTCTGGAGCTGCTCAGCAAAATCGACCAGGTCCACCAGCCGGCCGCGCGGCACGACGATGTCCTCGTTCAACTTGATCAGGCCGGTGTTGCGCAGGCTGTAGCTGAACTCGCGGCGCAGCTTCCAGAAGCGCTCGCAGGCCTCCTCGCCCATGGCCGCCTCCAGATGGATGCTGCCGCACTCTGACACGAGCCCCTTCAGCAAGTCCAGTTCAATGGCCACCGAAGGTTCGTGGCCGTCGATCTCGACCAGAAGGTGCGCGTCGCCCTGAGGCGTCACCGATTCGCCAAGGTACTCGCGTGCCGCGCGCAGGGTAAACTTGTCGGCAATCTCAAGGGCGCTGGGCAGGAATCCGCTGCCGAGAATGCGCTGCACCGCCGCGGCTGCATCAGCAAAGGTATGGAAGCCGGCGCTGATCATCGCCCGCGTGGGCGGATGCGGCAGCAGGCGCAGGGTGATTTCCGTCACCACGCCGAGCATGCCTTCGGAGCCGACAAACAGCCCCACGAGGTCAAAGCCGGTCTTGTTCTTGTGACAACGGCCGCCCGCGTTGACGATGGTGCCGTCCGCCAGCACCGCCTCCAAGCCTAACACATAGTGGCGGGTAACACCATACTTCAGGCAGCGCGGGCCGCCGGCATTGGTGGCCACATTGCCGCCCAGGCTGCATTCCTTCAGGCTCGCCGGATCAGGCGGGTAGAACCAGCCCAGCTTGCGCACCTCCGCCTGCAGATGGCCGGTGATGACACCCGGCTGCACCACGGCCACGCCGTCCGCCGTGTTGATCTCCTTGATCGCATTCATGCGAAACAGTGAGAGCGCGATGCCACCTCGAAGCGGCACGCAGCCACCGACATAGCCCACGCCCGCGCCACGTGCCGTGACGGGCACCGCATTGTCATTGGCAAACTTCAGCACCTGCGACACCTGCTGGGCGCTGGATGGAAACACCACCACCTCCGGCGGTGCCGAGGCGAACCACTTGTCCGTGCTGTGCACGGCGAGATCTTCAACGGAGGTCGATACGCAGTCGGCCCCCAGCAGGGCGGTGAGTTGTTCGGCAAGGGATGGCATGGCGGCGCACTCTCCACCGCCTGTGCGGCCGTTGCCACCGGCCATCGCAAAAAAAGAAAAAGCCCTGTGGCGACCGGAGTCACCACAGGGCTTTTTTTGTTTAAGACGAAAAACTTCGTCCGTGGTCTTCAAGCCCGTGAGGGCCTCAAGGCATTACTTCGCGGCCTTCTTGGCAGCCTTCTTGGCGGCCTTCTTGGCAGCCTTCTTAGCAGGGGCGGCGGCCTTCTTCGCAGGGGCGGCAGCCTTCTTTGCAGGGGCAGCCTTCTTTGCAGGGGCGGCGGCCTTCTTCGCAGGGGCGGCCTTCTTAGCAGCTTTCTTAGCCATGGTGTTTGTCCTCGTTTTGTTGTTGGTTGCTTTGCTTTGCTTGGCCGCGGAGGCCGCACCCTTGGGGGCGCTGCCACCACGGACATTCGTGGCCGGAGCGGCTTTCGCCGCAGCGGCCCGCTTTTCCTCGATCGCTGCCTGCGCGGCTGCAAGGCGGGCGACGGGAACGCGGAAAGGACTGCAACTCACATACGTGAGGCCTGCCTTGTGGCAGAATTTGACGCTGTCGGGATCGCCGCCGTGTTCGCCGCAGATGCCCAGCTTGATGTCCGGGTTGGTCTTGCGGCCTTTGGCGATCGCGATGTCAATGAGCTGGCCGACACCGGTGGCGTCAAGCGTTGCGAAGGGGTTCTTCTTGAAGATCTCGTTCTCCGTGTACGGCATGAGGAAGCTGCCCATGTCGTCGCGGCTGATGCCCAGCGCGGTCTGCGTCAGGTCATTGGTGCCGAAGGAGAAGAACTGCGCGGTCTGCGCGATTTCATCGGCCGTCAGAGCACCGCGGGGCACTTCGATCATCGTGCCCACGAGGTAGTCGAACTTCACCTTCTTTTCGGCCATCACTTCCTTCGCCACACGATGAATGATTTCGACCTGAAGGTCGAGCTCCTTTTTGAAGCCCACCAGCGGCACCATCACTTCCGGCTTCACCTTGATCTTCTTCTTGGAGACATCGGCGGCCGCTTCAAAGATGGCGCGGGCCTGCATCTCGGTGATTTCAGGATAGGCAATGCCAAGGCGGCAGCCGCGATGGCCAAGCATCGGGTTGAACTCGTGAAGCTGGCCCACGCGATGGGCCACCTTCTCGGGCGTCACGCCCATCTTCTTCGCCAGCTCAGCCTGGGCCTTGTGATCATGAGGGACGAACTCATGGAGGGGCGGGTCAAGCAGACGGATGGTGGCGGGCAGGCCCTTGAGGGCCTCAAAGATGCCGGTGAAGTCTTCGCGCTGGTAGGGCAGCAGCTTGGCCAGGGCGGCCTTGCGGTCCTCCACGCTTTCCGCGAGGATCATCTCGCGGACGGCGTCGATGCGGTCGCCTTCAAAGAACATGTGCTCCGTGCGGGTAAGGCCGATGCCTTGCGCGCCGAACGCGATGGCGTTCTGGGTCTGCTCGGGATTGTCGGCATTGGTGCGCACCTGCATGCGGGAAGCCTGGCCGCACCACTTCATGAGCTGCTGGAAGGCCTTGAACTTCTCGGTGGACTGGGCCTCCTTGTCGCCGTGCAGGGCACCGGTGACGATCATGGACGGACCGGTCTTGATCAGGCCGCCGTAGATGGTGCCCGCGGTGCCGTCGATGCTCAGGCTGTCCTTGCCTTCATGGAACACCTGGCCGGCAATCGTCACGGTCTTCTTGTCATAGTCGATCTCCACGGCGCTGGCGCCGCAGATACAGACCTTGCCCATCTGGCGGGCGACGAGCGCCGCATGGGAGGAAACACCGCCCTTGGCGGTAAGAATGCCGGCGGCGGCGATCATGCCGCGCAGGTCTTCCGGGGAAGTTTCGTTGCGCACCAGCAGCACCGTTTCGCCGCGGTCGGCGGCGGCGGACGCACGGTCAGCATTGAGATAGATGATGCCGGAAGCGGCGCCAGGGCCGGCGGGCAGGCCGGTGGCGAGAGCCTTGGCCTTCTTGATTTCAGCAAGATCAAAGTCAGGGGCCAGGAGCTGCTCGAGCTGGTCGGCGGGATTGCGCAGCACGGCGGTTTCCCAGTCGATGAGCTTTTCCTTCACCATGTCCATGGAGAACTTCAGGGCGGCGGCGGCGGTGCGCTTGCCGTTGCGGGTCTGCAGCATGAACAGCTTGCCTTCCTGAATGGTGAACTCGATGTCCTGCACATCCTTGAAGTGCTTCTCAAGCGTCTGGCGAACCTTCATCAGTTCGGCATAGGACTTCGGCATCTCCTTCTGGAGCTGCAGCACCGGCTCAGGGGTGCGCACGCCGGCAACGACGTCTTCGCCCTGGGCGTTGATGAGGAACTCACCGTAGAACTCGTTGGCACCGTTGGCCGGGTTGCGGGTGAAGGCCACGCCGGAACCGGAGGTAACACCGGTGTTGCCAAAGACCATCGCCTGCACGTTCACGGCGGTGCCCCACTCGGCGGGGATGTTGTACTTGCGGCGATAGACGATCGCGCGGTCGTTCATCCAGGAGCCGAACACAGCGCCGGCGGCGCCACGCAGCTGGTCCCAGGGATCGTTGGGGAACACCTTGCCGGTACGCTCCTTCACCAGCGACTTGAAGCGGCTGACGAGCTCCTTCTGGTCATCGGCGGTCAGCTCGCTGTCCACGATGTCCTTGTGATACTTCTCGTGCTTGTAACCTTCGATGACGACTTCAAAGGGCTCATGGTCTTCGCCTTCGCGCTTCTGCACGCCGAGCACCACGTCGCCATACATCTGGACGAAGCGGCGGTAGCAGTCCCACGCAAAGCGTTCGTTCTTCGTCGCATTGACAAGCGAGAGCACGGTCTGGTCGTTGAGGCCCAGGTTCAGGATGGTGTCCATCATGCCCGGCATGGAGTCACGAGCGCCGGAGCGCACGGCCACGAGAAGCGGGAAGCCTTTGGCATCGCCGAACTTGTAGCCCATGATCTTTTCCATGGCGGCAATGCCCTGCTCCATCTGGCGCTGCAGGTCGGCCGGATAGGTCTTCTTGTTGTCGTAGAAGTAGGTGCAGACTTCCGTGGTGATGGTGAAGCCGGGAGGCACTGGCAGGCCGATGCGGCTCATCTCCGCCAGGTTTGCTCCTTTGCCGCCGAGCAGGGCCTTCATCGATCCGTCGCCATCAGCGCGTCCGGCGCCCCAGGAGTAAACGTATTTGGTCTTGTTGGATGCGCCTTTGCCTGCGCCCGCCTTGGATGCTGTCTTCGCCATATTTGGAAGGAAAAAAGCGATTCTATTTGTTAATCGCTTTGTGTCGTGTGTTGATGATGTGGAGCCTTGGGCTGGTTAAAGCGCTAGAGTATGTTGTGCCTCAACACTGTCAACCATGATAATGTGAGCGAACGCCCATGGAGCTCCCCTGGCGTATCACACGCATCTTCGAGCAGCCCTTCCACGCCGCCTCTTCAAGTCTGGCATTGACGTTCAAGGCGCTTTTTGGCTACACTTCATTCTGCGGCCTGCGTACCTCAAACTGCGGCGCTTTGCCGCGGCCTCCGTTTCCTTGTCATCCTCAACCGTCATATGAAAAACCGTTCCACATCGTTTTCCAAGCGAGCCTTCACTCTCATTGAAATACTCGTCGTCATCACCATCATCGCCGTCCTCATCGGCATCGCCTTTCCCGCCGTCACCGGTGTGATGAGGAAGGCCAAGAAGGTGAAGGCCCAGGCCGCGCTGAAGGACATCACGCTGGGCATCAAGAACTACCAGGTGGAGTACAACCGCTACCCGCTGCCTCCCGGCCAGACGAGCGAGCAGCCCATTCCCCTCACCCAAGGCTCCTCGGTGCTGAAGATCCTCATGGGCACCAACGACAGCAAGATGAACCCGCGTGAGATCACTTACATCGAGCCGCCCATGGGCAAGGACGGTGCCGGCGGCCTGACGGGCTCGGAAGGCAACTACGCGCTCATGGATCCCTGGGGCCAGGCCTACGAGGTGATCATCGATGCCAACTATGACAACAAGATCTCCAACCCCGACCTGAAGAACGAGGACCCCACCATCTCCAGCGGCGCCCCGCCTTTCCTTGTCATGGGCGTGGTAGGCTTCAGCTCTGGCGAGGACAAGAAGGCGAACACCAAGGACGACGTTGTTTCCTGGCGGCCTTAACTTTCGCGGTCCGGTTCACCTGTCGCGCAAAAGGCGGTCCGCATGGGCCGCCTTTTTCGTTTCCGCCGCCCTGCAACAGCCATCCGTGCGCCAGCGTACCTCTTCCATGTTTCCACGCCTCGTTGGCATCTGCGTCTTGTTATCTAGTGCGGTTCTTGTCGCCAGCGCCCGCGCTGATTCAAGCGCGCCGGCCATGCGCATGCTGCGCGATGAATGCATCGGCTGCCACAAGCCCGGCAAGGCGAAGGGCGGCCTCATCCTCACTGCTCAGGAGAAGATGCTCAAAGGGGGCGACAGCGGCCCCGCCATCGTGGCCGGCAAGGCTGCGGACAGCCTGCTCTTTCAGGTGCTCGCCAAGGGCAACGATCCGCACATGCCTCCCAGGAAGCAGCTCGATCCAGCGCTGGTCACTACCATAGGCACCTGGATCAACGAGGGGGCGAAGTGGAAAGCCGCTGTCTTTGATGAGCCGCCGCCGGTGAGCCCCATTGCCTTGAGCACCATGCCGGCCAGCTATCAGCCCGTGCTTGCCCTCGCTCTCGCTCCTGATGAAAAGACGCTGGCGGTGGGTCGTGCAAACGTGCTGTGCACCTATGATGTGAGCAAGCCCAGCCGGCCGCTTGAGCAGCATCTCACCGGCCACACGGAGGCGATCCAGAGCGTGGCCTGGAGCCCTGATGGGAAGTGGCTGGCCACCGGCGGATTCCGCAGCCTGAAGATTTGGGACACCGGCACCTGGCGCGAGGTGAAGAGCCTCAGCAGCTCCCTCGTGGGCAACATCACCGCCCTCGTCTTTGCGCAGGATAATGCCACCCTCTTTGCCGCCGACGGCCAGCCCGCTGTCAGCGGCTTCATTCACCGCATCGCCTTTGAGGAAGGCAAGATCACCGCCACCTGGAAGGCGCATGAAGACAGCATCTATGGCCTGCGCCTTTCGCCGGACGGCAAGTCGCTCGCCAGCGGCGCGGCCGACAAGCTGGCGAAGCTCTGGAACGTGGCCGACAACAAGCTCATCGCCATCTATGAAGGCCACACCAACCATGTGCTCGCGGTCGCGTTCAACAAAGATGCCAGCCAGCTCGCCACCGCCGGTGCTGACAAAGAAGTGAAGGTGTGGGGCGTCAAAAGCCGCCAGCAGGATGTGATGCTGGGCGACAAAAAGACCGTCTATACCGCGCTGGCCTGGACACCGGACGGCACGGCTCTTGTCGGCACCACTGAGAAAGGCGGCGGCAGCATCTACCGCGAACTGGTCGCCCACGACGGCGCCCAGCGCAGCGAGACAGCCAAGGAACGCAAGCTCGAGAGCGTGAACCAGATGCTTTACTGCGCCGCGGTGACGAAGAATGGCAGCACCATCTTTGCCGGTGCGCACGACGGCAATGTCTATCTCTGGGACAGCAACGGCAAGGCGGCGGGCAAGATCAGCGAGCGGTGATCATCCGCTTACTTCTTCGCATTCTCTTCAAACGGCGACACCACGCCCAGCGTGCTGAGCGGGAATTCATCGGTGCGGAAGCACGAAGCGGGAAGGCCTGCGGCATTAACCAGATTGGCCTGCGGGCTCCATGAGGCCCAGGCATAGCGAACGCCTGCGGGCTTGGCCACCTGCTCGCTCCACGCCACCACTTCGCCACCTTCCACTTTGGCCTTTGCCCACTGCCACTTCTGGTCGGCTCCACAAATCTGGAAGCCCTTCAGTTCGCCGCCGTCGCGTGCCTTCAGGCCCTTTGCGTGGCTGAACTGGATGCGCACCTTTTTGCCGTCCGTCTTGCTGCCCTTGAAGATCGGTCCGCTGCATTCCACATCCTGCCGGGCATAGTCTTTGGCGAGCGCCCACAGCGCCAGGCGGCGGCCCACCTCCTGCTTGTTCGTGGGATGAATGTTCTTTTCGTCGCCAATGTCATTGGCCACTGCCACACCACAATGGGGAAGGGTGATGGCCGTGAGCATCTGCGCCTCCTGCAGCTCCGCCCAGGTATCGGGCACGCCCGCTTCAGTGGCCGGCGCGTGGCCGTTGCCGAAGCCCGCGAGCTGCACCAGATAAAAGGGAAAATCCGTGCCCCAGCGCGTACGCCAGTCATTGATCATGGTGGGCAGCAGTTCCTGATATTGTTGCGCGCGCTTCTGGTTCGATTCGCCCTGATACCAGATGGCGCCGCGGATGGCATAGGGCACCAGCGGTGCAATCATCTGGTTGAAGAGCACCGCAGGATAATGCGGCGTCTTGTTCGGGTCTTCCTTGTCTTTCGCCGGGTCGAAGCTCTTCAGGCGCTTCTCCCAGTCTGCAAGCAAGGCCCGCGCCGAGGGCAGTTGCTCCAGCGCCTCGCGGCTGGTCCAGGCCTCCGCACGTGTGCCGCCCCAGCAGGTGTTGATCAGGCCCACCGGCACCTTCAGCTCCTCGTGCAGCTTCCTGCCAAAGTAATACGCGGCCGCGGAAAAACGCGGTGTGTTCGCCGGATCGCACACCAGCCATCGGCCTTTCGTGTCTTTCTGCGGCTCCGTGGCCCTGATGTTCTCCACGTTGAACATGCGGATCTGCGGATGGCTGGCCTGCGCAATCTCCTTCGGCGCATCGGCAGCCTCATTGACCGTCATCTGCATGTTAGACTGGCCGGAGCACAACCATACCTCGCCCACCAGCACATTCTTCACTGTCAGCGTGTTCTTGCCGGCAACCACGAGATCGGAGGGATCGGCGTGCTCGAACATCGAATCCAGCTGCACCTTCCAGTCCCCTTTGTCATCAGCCTTGGTCTTCTGGGTCTGGCCGGCGAAGCTCACGCTCACCTCCTCGCCCGGCGCAGCCCATCCCCACACAGGTACTTTGGCCCCTCGTTGCAGCACTATGTCATCGCTGAACACTGCTGGCAGCGAGACATCGGCGTGCGCGGTGGAAACAGCCACGGCAGCGGCGAGAAAAAGAAGGCAGGCTTTCATGGAAGGCGGAGGGTTGTAGCGAGCGGCAAGCTCGGTAAAGACTGCCACCCATCCCAATTGTACCGCTGTATTTATATTTTTCAACAAAAGTTAGAATTTCTCACCCCTTATGGAACACGCGGAACTCCTCGCCATCGAGAAGCGGCACCTGTGGCACCCGTTCACCCCCATGAGCGACTGGTGCGAGGATTCCCACCAGCCGCTGCTGCTGGCAGAAGGCTCGGGCTGCATCCTGCGCGACAGCGAGGGGCGCGAATACCTCGATGGCAACGCCTCCATCTGGACCAATGTCCATGGCCACGCCCATCCGGTCATCAATGCCGCCATCGCCGCCCAGCTCCAGCGTGTCGCCCATACCTCTTTTCTCGGATTCACCCACGCTCCAGCCATTGAGCTCGCCGATGCGCTGGTGGGCTTGCTGCCCGGCAGCGCTCTCAGCCGTGTGTTCTACTCCGACAACGGGTCCACCGCCATCGAGTGCGCCGCCCGGATGGCCATGCAGTACTGGCCGCAAAACGGCAGGCCAGAGCGTGATACACTGCTGAGCTTTGACCGGGGCTACCATGGCGACACCCTCGGCGCAGCCAGCCTCGGCGGCCTGCCCGTGTTCAAGGGCGCCGGCAACAGCTTTGGTTACCGGGTGGTGTGCGTGCCCACCATGGAAGCCTTGAACTCACTGCCTGCGGAAACCATGGCACGAATCGCCGCTGTGGTGATCGAGCCTTTGGTCCAAGGCGCCGCCGGCATCCGCACCTGGCCGCGTGGCATGCTCAAGCAGCTCGAAACCTGGTGCCGGATGCACGACATCTTCCTCATCCTGGATGAAGTGATGACCGGCTTTGGCCGTACCGGCAGGATGTTCGCCTGCGAGCACGAAGGTGTGGTGCCGGACTTCATCGCCCTCGCGAAAGGCCTCTCCGGCGGCTACCTGCCGCTCGCCGCCACGCTAACAACCGAACGCGTTTTCCAGGGCTTCCTCGGCGAAGGCCAGGCCTTCTACTATGGCCACAGCTTCACCGCCAACCAGCTCGGCTGCGCCGCCGCGCTGGCCAGCTTGCGGGTGTTTCGCGATGAAAAAGTGCTTGAGCAGCTTCCTGGCAAGATCGGCACCCTTGCCCGGCTGCTCGATGCCTTGCGCGATCATCCGCATGTCATGGACATCCGGCAGTGCGGTCTGGTGGCCGGCATCGAGATTTGTCAAAGCCGCCTGCCGCTCGTGGAATACGGTCCCGCCCTGCGCATGGGCCATCAGGTCTGCCTCACCGCGCGCAAGCATGGCCTGCTCACCCGCCCCGTGGTGAACACGCTGGTGCTCATGCCGCCGCTGTGCGTCACCGAAGAGGAGCTGGTGCGGATGGTGAACGCGGTGCGCCTGACCCTCGATGAGATTACCGCGGTTTGAACGGCCGCACCTCCAGCGACAGCCGGTAATCAAGTTCCGGGCAGGTCCGGGCCGCTTCGACGGCCTGCTCAAAGCTCTCAGCTTGAATATGCACATAGCCGCCGACGATCTCCTTCGCCTCGGCGAAAGGCCCGTCGGTAACTGAGGAGCCGCGCAGCACCACGCCAGTGGTGTCCAGGCCGCTGGTGCTCACCACCATGCCCTTCGCCGCCAGGCCCTCCATCCACAGGGCAAAGCGCTCCATGATCTTCTTCAATTCCTCCGGCCCCGGTCCTGGTCCATCATTGGGCTGGCGGATAAGGATCATGTATTCGGAAGAGAGGGCGGTGGTGCTCATGGGAAAAGGGACGTTCTATCAGCTTCGACGAACGACCGTGCTGAAACCGGACAACGCTGGCGAATCAGTCAAAGAAAAAGGCCGCAAGCTCCCGCCTGCGGCCCTTTCGTTCAGCCTATCCACTCAAACTATGACTCGGCCTGGCCAGGCTTCTTGCTGCCGCCACCGTTCATCTCCTCCATCAAGCGGAGGCCAAGCAGGCCTGAGAGAGCGCCGTTGCCATCGGTGCCGCCGTTGCCGGAGATGAGGATGTCGGGCATGACCTTGACCTTGTCGCGGCCGATGATTTCCGCGATCTTGGTGCGGGTGAAGTTGTCACCGCCCATGGCCTTGACCTGGAGCTCGTAGGCTTCAGCATTGGCCTTGCCGATGGCCAGGATCTTGTCGGCTTCGGCCGAGCCGGTGAGCGTGATGCGCTGGGCTTCGGCATTGGCCACCAGCTTGGTG
>FTCC01000033.1_pt1 | contig 13654 bp, 10 predicted proteins | sample 1639481 | NCBI WGS metagenome assembly FTCC01 (sample SAMEA3914864, study PRJEB12502) | metagenome | biome: forest; material: soil | place: USA | collected 2012-03-12 | depth 0.3 m | reverse complement strand
GCCCTGTTCAGCGCCGGCGGCGGCATCAGCAAGGAATTCGCACCGCATGCCGTGAAGGCGGGCGCGGTGGTGGTGGACAATTCCTCCGCCTTCCGCATGGATGACAGCGTGCCGTTGGTTGTGCCGGAAATCAACGGTGCCGACGTGAAGAACCACAAGGGCATCATCGCCAACCCGAACTGCTCCACCGCCATCTCGCTCATGGCGCTGTACCCGCTGCACGCGGCCTTTGGCGTGAAGCGCATCTTTGCCTCCACCTACCAGGCGGTGTCCGGCACCGGTGCGCAGGCCATTGAGGAGCTGGCCAGCCAGAGCCGCGAATGGGCCGCCGAGAACCGCGCCTGGGATGCCGCCCAGCTTGATTCGAAGCCCACCGTCTATCCCTACCAGATCGCCTTCAACGTGCTGCCCCAGGTGGACAGCTTCATCGAGTCTGGCTACACCAAGGAAGAAATGAAGATGGAAAACGAGGGGCGCAAGATCATGCACCACCCCGATTTCCGCGCCTCTGTCACTTGCGTGCGCGTGCCCGTTTTCCGCGCCCACAGCATCGCCGTCAGCGCCGAGTTCGAGAAGCCCGTGACCGTGGAAGCCGCCCGTGAGGTGCTCTCCAAGGCCCCAGGGCTGGATGTTCTGGATGAGCCCGCCAGCCGCCAGTACCCGCTGCCGCTCGCCGTCGCCGGTGCCGACAACTGCGTGGTGGGCCGCATCCGCAAGGACTGCGCCATGGAGAATGGCATTGCCTTCTGGGTGGTGGGCGACCAGCTCCTGAAAGGCGCGGCGCTCAATGCCGTGCAAATCGCGGAACTGCTGTAGGCAGCCTGCACGCTGGGTCTAGAGCCGTACCTTCTGACGGCGGCAAGATGCCCCCGCTCCTTGGTGGGGGCGGTCGATCATGCTCGGCGTCAGACGAAATGAGCCTATTCGCCCGGTAGTTCTGTAGGTCCCGTGAGTCGTGTACGTCCTGTGGCACAGGACGTACGGGACCAAGGGGGCCTACAAGGCTGGAAGGAAGGCAGGGCTGGTATGCCAGCTCAAAGAAACTGCTCTCAACTGCCCGAAGTTACTTCAGCCCCACCACGTGCAGCACCAGGTTCAAGCCGAGGGCAAAGAGCCCGGCACCCAGGAAAATGCAGGCAGGCAGCGTGAGCACCCAGGCCATGAGGATGTTGCGCAATGTCTTGCCCTGCAGGCCTGAGCGGTTCGCGGCCATGGTGCCGGCGATGCCGGAGGAAAGCACGTGGGTGGTGCTCACCGGCAGGCCGTAACGGTCGGCGGCAGCGATGGTGATCATCGCCACCAGCTCCGCGGCACCGCCCTGCGCGTAGGAGAGGTGAGCCTTGCCAATCTTCTCGCCCACGGTCACCACAATGCGCTTGTAGCCGATCATCGTGCCCAGGCCCAGCGCCAGCGCCACGGCCACCTTCACCCAGTCCGGGATGTACTTGGTCACCCCGTCCAAGCTCTTGCAGAAGGCCTTTGCCGCGTCGTCGTCGTCCCCAAGGAACTCGCCGGCCTTTTCCATTTTATCGAGGGCCGCCGAAACAAGATAAAAATCGGTGCGGGTTTCACGGCGCTGGTCTTCAGTCAGGCCGTTGAAAGTGTTCAGTGCACCGATGCCGGCCACAACGGTGCGGTTCTTCGTGGCCACCGCGGCGAAAGTGGAGTCCTTCAGCGCCCCGGTCTTGACGTAGGCGGTCAGCTCCTCCGTGGCCTGTGCCTTAGTAAGGGCGGGCCCCTTGGAGTGTTTCTCCAGCACCTGCTCCATGGCATGGGAGGCCCCGGCAATGGCCTTGAGCTCCGCCGTGCCGGCGGTCATTTTCAGGGCATAGCTTCCGGGAATGATGCCCACCAAAATCAGCATGATCAAGCCCATGCCCTTCTGGCCGTCGTTCGATCCGTGGGCGAAGCTCACACCGGTGCAGGTGCCGATCAGCAGGCCGCGGATCCACGGCGGCGGCGGGGAGGAGTCCTTTGGCGCGGCAAAGAGCTCTGGATTCTTCACCAGCGCACGAGTCAGCAGCAGCAGCAGCGCCGCGCACACGAAGCCCACCAGCGGCGAAAGCAGCAGGGCAGTGCCTACCTCCGCCGCCTTTGCCCAATTGATGCCCTCCAGGTAAGACCGGCCGTGCATCAGTGCATTACCAATGCCCACGCCCATGATCGAGCCGATCAGAGTGTGCGAGCTGGAAGCCGGCAGGCCCACGTACCAAGTGCCCACGTTCCACAAGATAGCGGAGAGCAGGAGGGAAAACACCATCGCAAATCCTGCGGCGGAGCCCACATTCAGCACCAGCTCCACGGGCAGCAGCGCCACAATGCCGTAGGCCACGGTGCCCGCAGACCACAGCACCCCGATCAGGTTCCAGCAGCCAGACCAGACCACCGCCACCTTGTCCTTCAACGAATGGGTGTAGATCACCGTGGCCACGGCATTTGCGGTGTCGTGAAAGCCGTTCACAAATTCAAAGGCCAGGGCCAGCCCGATCGCGAGAACCAGAAAGAAGCCAGCGGCCGGGGACAGGGCGGAAGGGGCTTCCGCGAGGACGAAGAGGGAGTGCATGTCAGGTGCGGCCAGAATGAGCGCCTGTGATTCACTGACGGATTTGGCAATCGCCTACAAGAAAATAAAAGCAACGGTTGCGCCCCATAGCACCACCGGCCCGCCTGCGTCCACCAGCCGGGACTTGCTGGGCAAAACAAACACATTCTCCCTGGGTAATGATGGCCGGCAGTCGCGACCGGGTCACCTCGCGGCCCCGGATCTGTTCTTCGGACCTTCGGCCTTATCTGGACGGACATTGACACCGAGGCGATAGTTAGCCTTCCAATGCCTTATCACGTCCAGCGCCATGGCAGGTGCATCGTCGTTCACGATGAGTGCACCCCGCAGGTGACGGACACCTGCAGCGGCCCGGAAATCCGCGAGCCTGCGCCGCTCGCGAGCCGTTCCTGGTGGCACACGTGGACGGCGCGACTGCTGGCGGCAGGCCTGACTTTAACGGGCCTCTCGCTAGCGGTGCTGCGGACGACCAGGCCAGCAGCCCCCCCTCGATTGAAAGCGATCGTTGGCAGCCGGGCGGAGGTTGCCGAGCAAATCCGGCGTGGCACGCCGGTGATCCACGCCACGACCGTCCTCAGCAGCCCGCCAGTTCGCCCGGCCTTCCCGTTGGACAAAGTGTCTGCCCGCGCCATTCCCTGCCGCGCAGCCGTGCTGGCACTGGATGCCAGCGATGCGCCGCTGCACTGCAGCGCAGGTTTCGTCATCGGCGACGGAACCCAGGTGGTCACCACCCTCACAGCCGTCAGCGGAGCCAGTGCGGTAGAACTTCGCCTTGCCAATGGCCGGTGCACCCGCGCCACCACTGTCACCCTGAATGAGGAGGCGGGACTGGCAGTCCTCGGGACGGAACTGGTGACCGAACCATTGGACTGGTCTTCAGCCTCTCCGGTTCCGGAAGAGCAGGTCTTCATCGCCGGTCACAGTCTCATGCCACCGCCGCCCCTCGCGATGGTCCTGACCTCCTTTCCCGAAGAAAGCAGGTGTACTATCGCCTCGGCACCAGCTTGCCAGCCTCGGCTTCAGGCTCCGCCGTGCTGGACGCTCGCGGCGAAATCAAAGGCATCGTCATGAACTCCGAGGAGGGCCTGCTCCTGGGTGGCGCTGACATCTGCCGGCTGCTGCGCGACAAGCCCTCGAAGCCTGCCGCCACTCTTGCCAGCCTGCCTCTCGTGCCCACAGCACCGCAACCCGTGGTGGTGGATTCCGCCCAGGTGGACGATGGCCAGTTGATCGTCCAGCTTCGAAATACCGGACCGGTTCCCATTTCAAAGGCGCTGCTGCACATCCGCTACCACGAGCTGCCGCGCGAAGCGGGGGAAACGCTTGAGCTGGAGCGTGAGCTGGCCAGCATTGCCGCGGAGGTGGCAGTGGAGATGGATGAGCCGGACTCGGACCGCTGCTTTCAAAAGAAACAGCAGCTCCGCGAAATCACTGCCAGGCTCGAATCCATGCGCCGGACCGCCGCCGGGCCCTTGCGAGCGTCGCGCCAGCGCGTTTTTCGGGTGGATGTCCTGTGCGTCGAAGCGAGCCTGCCTCCTGGACTCCCTCAACGCATCGTGATCGACGCACAAGCCGCTACCAACTGGGGTGCCATGGCCACCGTGCTGGACGCGGCCATGGATTGATCGAAACCAGGAGCGCCCGCGCTGTGCCTCAGACTGCCTTCGCCGGCGCCTTGCTCATGTAGCCCAGCAGCCTGGCGAGCGTGGCACGCATGTCCTTGCGCTGCACGATCACATCCACCAGGCCATGGTCCATCATGAACTCCGCCGTCTGGAAGCCCGGCGGCAGGTCCGCATGAGTGGTCTCCTTCACCACACGTGGGCCGGCAAAGCCGATCATGCACTTGGGTTCCGCGAGGATCACGTCGCCCAGCGTCGCGAAGCTGGCCGTCACCCCGCCCGTGGTCGGGTGCGTGAGCACGGAGATGAAGCTCAGCCCCGCGGCCGCATGGCGGGCCAGCGCGCCGCTGGTCTTGGCCATCTGCATCAGGCTCAGGATGCCTTCGTGCATGCGCGCCCCGCCGGAGGCGGAAAACACGATCACCGGCTTGCCTTCCTTCGTGGCCGTCTCCACCGCGCGAGTGATCTTTTCGCCCACCACGCTGCCCATGCTCGCGGCCAGGAAGCGGAAGTCCATGATGGCCAGCACGCAGGGGATGCCTTCGATGGTCGCGCGGCCTGTGACCACGGCTTCGGTGAGGCCAGTCTTGTCCTGGTTGGCCTTCACCTTCTCCAGGTAACCCTTGAAACCCAGAGGGTTCATCGAGTCGAGCCCTTCATCCATCTCCTCAAAGCTGTTCTCGTCGCACAAGGCGGCGATGCGCTCTGGCGCGCTCTGCGTGAAGTGGTGCCCGCACTGCGTGCACACCCGCAGGTTCTTCGCCAGCGCGGATTCATAGAGGCTCTCGCCGCACGACGGGCACTTGGTCCAGAGACCCTCAGGCATGTCGGCTTTTTTTTCGCCGAGATTCTCGACGGTACGTTTCTTGAAAATTCCCATGGTAGTGAACCTTCATCCTAGCCCCGGGCGACGGCAATCACAACCACCTTCTCAGCGCCGCCCTCGCGCCGCAGCACGCTGGCACAGGCATGGGCGGTGGCTCCGGTGGTAAACACATCGTCCACCAGCAGCACCTTCCACCCCCGCAGCCGGGATCTTGGGCCGCGAAAGCCGCGTTTCATGGCAAAGGCGCCCTTCAGGTTCTTCAGCCGCCGGGCACGCGTGAGGCGTGACTGTTTCTCCGTGGCATGCTTCCGTCTCAAGGCCCGCACCCTCCGCAGGCCGGTCCTCTGGCTCAGGCGCCGGCATAGCTCCCAGCTCTGGTTGAAGCCCCGGTCATTCTGCCGCCCACGGTGCAGCGGCACCGGCACCAGGCACCATTGGGCGAGGTCTTCGCCACGCAGCCGCGGGTCTTGCAGCACCTGGGCCAGCAGCCCGGCCAGCGCTCCACGCAGCGACAAATCCCTGCCGTATTTGAACTGGTGCACCAGCTCGCGCACCGCCTCCTCCGCCCGATACGCGGCCACGGCAAACTCAAAGGCAAACTGGCGGTCCGCGCAGTTGCCGCAGCGGAACGGCCCCGTAATCTGTCCGTCATAAGGCTGGCTGCACACCTCGCAAAACGGCGGCTCCAGTTTTGCCAGGCCGGTCTCGCAAGCCTCGCAAAACCACTCCCCCAAAGGCCGCGCGGCGTCGCGCTCCGGCAGCGGCTTCAAACACACCCGGCACCGGCGCGGATAGATGACGTCCAGCAGCACCCGCCATATCGGCACAAGCGCGAGGAACGGCTTCAGCAGGCGGGACATGCCCGGACGATGCCCGCTCCACCATTGCAGGCAAGCGGAGCTTCGGGATCAGACCGCCTCGCGCACGGACTTGAACATGTAGTAGCCCCAGCCGTGCTCCGCTCCGTTCCAATCGGGATCGTAATGGTTGGCCTTGGCGATGAAGCGCTCGGGGTGCGGCATAAGGCCGAACACGCGGCCCGTCTCATCCTGCAAGCCTGCGATAGCGTGAGTGCTGCCATTGATGTTGCTGCTGTAAAGCAGGGCCGCGCGACCGGTTTTGAGGTACTCGCCCGCTTCGTCCGCCACACCCACGAACCGCCCTTCGGCATGCGCCACCGGCAGCTCGAAGTTGTCCGGCAGGCCATGCAGGTAGGGGCTCTGCGCGTTCTTTTTCAGCCCGGCCCAGCGGCAGATGAAGCGGCCGCTCTCGTTGTGCACCAGGCTGCCGCGGGGCAGCAGATCGAGTTGCGTGAGAATTTGGAAGCCGTTGCAGATGCCCATGGCATGGCCGCCATCGGCGACAAACTTTTGCAGCTTGTCGCCCAGCTTGTGCTTGGTGATGAGCTGGGCAATGCGCCCGCTCATCACGTAATCGCCGTAGCTGAAGCCGCCGGCGAACACCACCAGCTTCACTCCATCCAAGGAAGCTGGTTCCAGCAGCGCCACGGGCAGCACCGCCGCCGTGAATCCCGCCGCCTCCAGCGCGCGGGCGGTTTCAGCATCGCAGTTGGTGCCTGGGAACTTGATGATCAGGGCGTGGGGAGCGGCGGTGGGCATGGTGGTCCACCGTCCATAATGGTATCTGGCGGCGAATTCAACCCCGCCTTGCGCTCTTACACATCCACCAGTTCCGAGCGCTTGAAGAGCGCGGCCACTGGGTAGCCCTTGCCTTCGATATTGGCCCGGCCGCCTTCATCGCGGTCCACCAGCACGGCCACCAGCGCGACCTTGCCGCCTTCCTCTTCGATGGCGGCGATGGCTTTCAAGGTGGAATCGCCGGTGGTGATGACATCCTCGGCCACAACCACCGAATCACCGGCATTGAAATTGCCCTCGATGCGCCGGCCGCGACCGTGGCCCTTGGCCTCCTTGCGCACCACGAAGCAGCGGATCGGCGGGTTGTCGCCGCTCATGCTGGAGGTCATCGCCGTGGCGAGTGAAATCGGGTCTGCGCCCAGGGTGAGGCCGCCGATGGAATCCACCTGCAGGCCCCGCGCGTTCTGCTCGCGCCGCACCATGTCGTGCATGAGCTGGCCCACCAGCACCGCGCCGCGGGAGTCAAAGGTCGTCACCCGGCAGTCCACATACAGGTTGCTCTTGGCACCCGAGGCGAGGGTGAAATCCCCGGTCTTCACGGATTTTTCGAGCAGGATGGAGCGGAGTTCGGAGCGGGCGGATTCGAGCGACATGCGAAGGCAATGGCCCAGAATTGAGCGGGTGTAAAGAGGGTCATCGAGCCACCGGCGTTGCCACCAGCACCACTGGCAAAGTCCAGGGCGGCTCACAGTGGGCGTGCCAAAAGGCACGCAGCACGTCCGAACCATCGCTCATCTCAGCCTTGCCATGGAAGCCGCGGGTAAAATCACCCGCCTTCACCACCTGGCTGACCAGCGGACCGCCATCAAAGTTCAGCACCACCTGCAGGCCGAGCGGCGAGGCCTTCAAGAAATCACCCAGGCGATGCAGGGTAAAGAAGCCTGTCTCGGTGGTGCCCAGGACCACGCGCCCCTGTTCATCGAGGGCGGCAAAGTTGCGCGAGGCCAGCCACACCTTGCTTTCCACGGCCCGGTTCTGTCCGCCGGCATCGAGGAGCAGCGGGTAGGAGACCATCGCCTCAGGGTACTTGTTGATGGCCTGAAAGACATCCTGGTTTTTCAAGTCCAGTATGTCCACTCGGTCCCCGTCAGCGACGAACGCGCCATGAATGGACTGGTAAGCAGCAGGGCCCACCGGCTTCCCCGACAAGCGCAGGGGTGTGAGCGGCGCATGATCCTGGCCAAAGTAGGTGCCGCTCACCACCACGGCGGCCCCGAGCTCGCGCTGCCAGTCTTCCGCTGTGCGCGTCGCGGTCTGGTCCCAGTGGACACTGAAGTGGTAGTGATGCGGGTCGAGCCGGACAAGCGCCATGCGGTCAACAACATCCATGCCCACGCGCAATTCCAGGTCCGCCGTCTCAAGCCCCGGAGCCCTCACCTCCCACCGCAACCCTGAGATCTCAGGCGCAGGGACCACCGGCTGCGTGGCGATGCGCAGCCACACCGGACGGGTGGCAAAAAGCAGCCCCCACACCAGCAGCACCGTCGAGGCCAGAATCACCGCCCCACGCCGGAGCCAGCGCCATCTGATCCAACGGCTGAGGATGAAGGCGGCAAGACTGAGCACGAGCAGGAGGCCAAAAATCCGCAAGGTATGGCTTACCCCCTGGTCGCCAGGCATGAACTTCCACACGAGGGATTGCAGTTTCCACATCATAAGCTCATTCGTTTGTTCCGACCACTCACCATGGTGCACGGCCACGGGGCGTGGCAAACTTTTCCAACAAAGCTCTGTATGCCAAGAAGGGCGGGTTCCGAGGTGGGCTTGCCGACCACCAATCCGCAAAAGAGCTTCCCCCGCGCCCGGCCTTCTGATAGAACGCCGCCATGAACACCTTGCCCGAATCCACCACGACCTCGCTCAACCGCCGCCAGTTCATCACCCGCAGCGCTTACGCCACCGCGGGTCTGCTGGGAGCCAGCCACCTGGCTCCCGCCGCCCAGGAGAATGCCCAGCCCCAGGGCGAAACACTCGTCACCCAGCTCTACAAGAGCATGACCGAGGAACAGAAGAAGGCCGTCTGCTTCCCCTACGAGCATCCGCTGCGCCACAAGGTGGACAACAACTGGCACATCACCAGCACGCCTATTGAGAAGCTGCTCACCGCCGATCAGGTGGATCTCACCAAGCAGATCTTCAACAGCCTGCACAGCCCCGAGTACCAGAAGGAAGTGTGGCGCCAGTTCAATGAGGACAGCGGCAAGGGCGGCTTCGGCAGCGCAGCCATTGGCGTGTTTGGCGAACCGGGCAGCGGCAAGTTCGAGTTCGTCTTCACCGGCCGCCACTGCACCCGCCGCTGCGATGGTGATTCGGAAGCCGGCGTGGCCTTCGGCGGCCCGATCTTTTACGGCCATGCTTCCAAGGGCTTCAACGAAGGCCCCAAGCACGAAGGCAACGCCTACTGGTACCAGGCGAAGCGGGCCAACGAGGTCTTCCAGGCTCTGGATGGCAAACAGCGCGAGATGGCCTTGCTGGGCACCGGTCGCGAGGAGCAGGGCAACAAGACCGTGGAGCTCACCGGCAAGTCCAAGGGCCTGCCCGGCATCCCCATGAGCGAGCTGCATGCCGACCAGAAGGAGCTGGTGCACAAGGTGCTCGCCGATCTCCTCGCCCCCTTCCGCAAGCAGGACGCCGCCGAGGCCATGAAGCTCATCCAAAGCGCCGGCACGGAGAACCTGCACCTGGCCTTCTACAAGAACCAGGACATCGGCAACGACGGCGTGTGGGATGTATGGCAGCTCGAAGGCCCCTCGATGGTCTGGTACTTCCGCGGCCAGCCGCATGTGCACTGCTGGGCGCATGTGCGGGAGAAGGCGGCGGCGTGATCAGCCGCCGGACAGCCTAACATCTGGCTGACTCACTGAGTTGGCCTTCTTTCATGGCGTGGATGGATGCTCCAGCGGCACCGGCTTGGGCAATTTGCGGATGGTGAAATGCCATCCGCCGTCCCAGTCGCTAATCTCCACGCGAAGGGTGTACGGTCCGGGCTGGCCTTTCGGCTTACAATTAAAGTCATAGGGAGGCACTCGGGTTCCCACTTCCGCCCTGCCCTCTTCCACGTCAAGACTATGAGGTCCCAGGCGCAAAGCGCTTCCAGATCGGGCAACATCGAATGCATCATTGATCACTTTGAGAAGGTCGGGAGCCTCAGGAGTAAGCCGTTTCACGACGTCAGCCCACCCGATGCTGCCCCCGCCGAGGCACAAAGTAGAGATCATCAAAGTGAACAAGAGGATGAGCGCCGTCTTCATAAAGATTATTAACCAGAATAACGAAAGCGCCGCTGTTTCGCAATTCTGCGGATACGAGCCTCGCGCTCCCATTTGACTGGTCAAAGCTGGGTTAGAAGCCTTCACTCCACTGCGTACACACCGGCTCCTCCCATGAAGCACCTCGCCTTCCTGTTTGCACTTGCCCTCGCCGCCCACGCCGAGGAAACCGAATCCCCTCTGCGCCTGATCCGCACCACCGAGGCGCAGACACCGGCACAGGAGGAGAAGGCGCTGCATGTGCCGGAGGGGTTTGAGGTGCATCTGTTCGCCAGCGAACCGATGATCCACAAGCCGGTGAACATGGCTTTCGATGAGCGCGGCCGGCTGTGGATTTCTTCCACCAAGGAGTACCCTTACAGCGCGGACAAATCGCGCTGGGCCGATGCCCAGGGTTCTCACATCAAGGACAGCACCGATGCCATCAAGATCCTGGAGGACACGGATGGTGACGGCGTGGCGGACAAGGTCACCGTGTTTGCCGACGGGCTGAACATTCCCACCGGCGTGCTGCCCTGGCACCGGCCGGAAGATAAAGCCGGCTGCATCGCCTGGAGCATTCCGAACATCTGGTACTTTGCCGACACCACGGGCAAAGGGGTGTGCGACAAGCGCGAGGTGCTGTTTGGTCCCTTGGGCTATGAGAAGGACACGCACGGCATGTGCAGCAGCTTCCGCCTGGGGCTCGATGGCTGGGTGTATGCCACGCATGGGTTTAACAACACCTCGCACATCAAAGTACTGCCGCAGCATTTCAAGCCCGCACATCCCGGTGAGAAGCCAGATACGCTGGACCTGCACAGCGGCAACGTGTTCCGCTTCCGCCCCGATGGCTCGCATGTTGAAATCTGGTCCTGGGGTCAGGTGAACCCCTTCGGCCTGTGCTGGGACAAGTACGAAAACCTCTACAGCGCCGACTGCCATAGCAATCCCCTCACCCAGCTTATCAAGGGGGCTTACTATCCCAGCTTTGGCAAGCCTAACGACGGGCTGGGTTACGGCCCGGTGATGTGCACCCACAGCCACGGCAGCACCGGCCTGTGCGGCGTGCTCTACATCGACGGCGGCGTGTGGGGCCCGGAGTGGGATGACCACATGATCTTGGGCAACTGCGTGACCTCGAAGGTGAACCACGATCACATCACCTTCGAAGGCAGCACACCTACTGCCAATGAGGGGCCCGACTTCATTACCAGCGATGATCCCTGGTTCCGCCCCGTCGATCTCCAGCTCGGCCCGGACAGCGCGCTCTATGTGGCTGATTTCTACAACCGCATCATCGGCCACTACGAGATCCCTCTGGATCATCCGGGGCGTGACCGCACCAGCGGCCGCATCTGGCGGGTGTCGAGGAAGGGCTACACCAAACGTCTGGCCAGCCTCGACATCGACGCCGAAACCGATGATGCCGGCGGTGTATCCCACGCTGTGGCGCAAGCACTGGGCTATGCTGAGAGCCCCAACCTCACCACGCGCCATCTCGCCCACCAGCAGATGATGACCATCCACGGGCCGAAGCCCTTGCTGCTGGTCGAGCCATGGCACCCCATGGCGGGGCAGCTCGACTATCTGGACTGGTCCCACGAAGCGGCACGCCAGCGCAAGAGCAACAGGCCCATGCCCGGCCTGCCCTGGGAGAAGCTGGAGGCAGAAGGCCCGGTCAATGGACCGCTGTTTCTCATTCACCAATTGCGGCAGGTGGTGGAGTATGGCTTTCTTGAGGGCTGTGGAGAAAAGGAGGTGTGTGCGGGCCTGAGTCACAAGTCTCCGCTTGTGCAACGCTGGTGTGCCTCGGCTCTCCAGACCTGGCCAGGCAAAGGCTCGCAGGCAGCGCTCATCGAGGCCCTGAAGGTATCGGCCAAGACCAAGGATCTGGCGCTTCACTACACGCTCCAGCGGGCGCTGCTGGAGAACCTCAAGCTGCCCGGGGCTTTCTCTTCCATCCCTGCGGACCGATTCGGGGAGATCTTCGAAATCGCCAAGGCCGTGCCCACAGCGGAGGCTTCCGCCGCCTTGCTCGCCCACTGGCAGCGGCATCAGCAGGAGAGCGGCGGCCCCGAATTGCTGGGGCTCATCGCCCGCCACGCGGATGACGCAACCCTGGACCATGCCATCGCGGGCGGCCGCGATGCGTACACGTCGGACGCCGATGCGGTGCGGACCCTGGATGGCATTTACAACCGGCTGCTCGAACGCGGCAGCAAGCCGTCGGCCTCCTTGACCGCCTGGGCTGCCGCGCTGGCCGACAGGCTTCTTTCCGCCCCCGCGCTGAAGAAGGACCCTGCATGGCAGAACATCCCGTACGCGAGCCAGCCGGCCAGCGAGAACCCCTGGTGCGTGCAGGAACGCAAGTGCGCGGACAGCAAGGCGATCAAGGTGCTCAGCAGCCTGAACAAGGACCTGAAGTCGCCGGAGAAGCTCACCGGCGTGCTGCGCAGCAGGAGCTTTATGGCCCCGGAGAAGCTGAGCTTCTGGATCTGCGGGCATCGGGGGCTGCCCAAGGAGCCGGCGAACAAACTGAACCTTGCGCGGCTGGTGGATGCAAGAACCGGCGAGGTGCTGAAGCAGGCGTTCCCGCCCCGCAGTGACATCTGCCAGCGTGTGGAGTGGGATCTTGCCGCATTGCCTAACAGGCAGATGCGGTTTGAAATCGTGGACGGTGACGCGGGCAAGTCCTATGCCTGGCTGGGCGTGGGGCGCATTGAGCCGGCGGTGCTCGATGTGGACCATTTCGAGAGCGAGGGCACCACCCGCAAGCAGCTCCGCCAACTCGCGGAGATGCTCAAAATGAGCGCGCCTGTCGCCCTGCGCGACCGGCTGCGCCCTTATTTGCCTGTGTCCGTGGCCGCCCCGGCGGCGGTGTCGCCGGAAGACCGCAAGCGGCTGGACACGCTCATCGCCAGCCGTGCGAAGGCCTTCGCCAAGGCAAACCCCAGTGCGGACAAAGGTGCGCAGGTGTTCACCGCCAACTGCGCCGTGTGCCACCAGATCAAGAACCAGGGCGGCCTCATCGGCCCCCAGCTCGACGGCATCGGCAACCGCGGCGTGGACCGCCTGATGGAGGACGTGCTGGACCCGAACCGCAACGTGGATGCACACTTTCAATTGCATGTCATCACGCTGTTAGACGGCAGCGAGGTCAACGGTTTCGTGCGCGGTGAGGCGGGCCAGGTGCTGATCATCGTGGACCCGGCCGGACAGGAGCGGCGGGTAAGCAAAAACGAGATCAAGGACGACAAGACCACCGCCATGTCCCTGATGCCGCCGGTGTTTGGCCAGACCATTCCAGAAAGCGATTTCATGGACTTGATCAGGTACCTCATGACGCGCTCGTGACGGCTCTGCCAGGGAGCGGGCTCGATAGCTGTTTTTAGACGATTGTGGGGTAAACAAAGACATGGGTTTTCGAGGCTTGCGTGATAGGGTGACGAACCATCAGCGCGGCATGGGGGGCTTCTGTAGCTGGCCTCTTCGAGGCCGGACCTGAAGAGCTGGGTTATCTCCACCGCCCAGGTTGGAATCCGCTTGGAATCGGCCTTTGGGCTACGACTCTCCGCCACGCCTCCGGGCTCATAGAGCCCAGCTACAGCGGCTTCTCCGCCTGCTCTGCACATTGGTTGGTCTATTGTGCAAGGGGGAGGTTTTTCACTTTGGTTGGTGCGAGCTTGCTTTCCGGCACTGTGTGGAAATTTCTCGACTCGGATCGACTCGGATCG
>FTCC01000320.1_pt1 | contig 13657 bp, 11 predicted proteins | sample 1639481 | NCBI WGS metagenome assembly FTCC01 (sample SAMEA3914864, study PRJEB12502) | metagenome | biome: forest; material: soil | place: USA | collected 2012-03-12 | depth 0.3 m | reverse complement strand
GTGAGCCCCTTCGACGCCACCGTGGTGGAAAAAATGAAGGCGGCCGGCGCTGCCCAATAGATCATCGATTGATGCTTGGAACCGCTGGTGTTCCGGGTACTTTCCGCCGGTCGCGCCCGTCGCGTGCCGCTCTGCATGGATCAAAGCCACAGTCTTCGCAATCTTGCCATCACCATCGCCATCATCGTTTGCGTGGCGGTGGTGGCGGAGGTGCTGCGTGACCGCCATCCGCACACGGTGCCCATCCAGCGTGAGCCGGTGGCCAGCGACGGCGGCCCTGTGGCTCCTGCCTTGCCCGGAGGCCCTGCGCAGCGGCCGGTGGAGAAGAACTTTCTTTCCTTCCCCAACGCCCAGCTCGTGGCCAGCCCCGCCAATGAGGCTGACACGCTGCGCCTGCGGCTGCCGAAGGAGGGAGAGCAGGTGTTTGTGCACTACTTCATCGATGCGCTGGACACTTCATTCAGCCACCTGGACCGGGTGAACGATCAGGCCCACTACTTTGGCCGGGCGCCTAATGACGTGGTGGTGGCCGGTGGCAAGGAGGCCCTGGCGTACGTGACCGACCTGCTCAAAAACCACCCCTTCATCGTGCTCACGCGCTGGGAACGGGTTCCGGCGACGGACCGCTATTATGCGCTCATTCGCGTGGAGCATGAAAAGGGCAAGTGGCGCTACTTGTCCGACCTGCTGGTGCGCCAGGGCTATGCCCGCGTGGCCGGGGTTACCACGCCGCTGCCGGACAGCAAGCTGAGCGAGGACGAGTACCTGCAGGAACTGACGGGTGAAGCGAGGTATGCACGGCAGAAGAAGCTGGGCATCTGGGCGAAGGTGAAAGGCAAGTAGCGGCGGGAAAGTGATTCCCGATATGCCTTGTCACCGTGCGGCGTTTGTTGTTCCCTCGCATTCCTCACCCATGAAGAAACTCTCCGTACTCCTCCTTGCCCTGGCGCTGACTTCCGCGCCCGCCTTCGCTGAAGGCGCCAAGAAACTGGTCGTCCTCATCGCCGGCAAGCCCAGCCACGGGCACGGCGAGCATGAGCACAATGCCGGCGTGCTGTTGTTCAAGAAATGCCTGGAGCAGCACTCCACCAGCCTGGTGGATGTGAAGGAACATCTCAACGCCGACTGGCCCAGTGCGGAAGAGCTCGGCAAGGCCGACACCATCCTGATCTATTCCGATGGCGGCGGCGGGCATCCGGCCTTGCAGGGCGATCATCTCGCCCAGCTCGACAAGGAAATGAAGCGCGGCTGCGGCCTCGTCTGCGTGCACTATGCCACCGAGCCTACCAAGGAGAAGGGCGGCAACGAATGGATCGACTGGATCGGTGGCGCCTTTGAGGTGAACTGGAGCGTGAACCCGCACTGGACGGCGGATTTTTCCTCGCTGCCTTCCCACCCGGTGACCAGCGGGGTGAAGCCTTTTTCCACCAATGACGAGTGGTATTTCCACATGCACTTCCGCGATGGCATGAAGGGCGTGACGCCGATCCTTACCGCCGTGCCGCCGGAATCCACCATGGGCCGCAAGGACGGCCCGCATGAAGGCAATCCCGCCGTGCGTGAAGAAGTGGCGGCGAAGAAGCCCCAGCATGTGGCCTGGGCCGCGGAGCGTGAGAACGGCGGTCGCGGCTTCGGCTTCACCGGCGGTCACTACCACAAGGGCTGGGGCAATGAGGACCAGCGCAAGCTGGTGCTCAATGCCATCCTGTGGACCGCCAAGGCCGATGTGCCTGCCGGTGGTGTGGAAAGCGCCATCACCGCCGAGGACCTGGAGCAGAACCTCGATCCCAAGGCCCCGCGCCCGGCACCGGCCGCGAAGCCTGCGGCCAAGTAGTTGTTAGGCAGCCGTTGTTTCCTGGAAGCGCAGCACTGCAAAGTGCTGCGCTTTTTTTGTCAGCCGTTCAGGCGCAGGCGGATGAGCAGGTCGTTCAAGGCCGCCCGGGCCGTGTCGTCGGGTGCTTCACGCAGGGAGGAGCTGTCGTGCGCCTCCTGCAGCAGGATGCGCAGGCGTTCATACTCGGCGGTGTGGAAGGGGATGTCGGCATCTTCGAGCGTCGATTGCTCTGGTCCGGCGAGCTTCCGAGCGACGAGGTCGCTGATGAAGGGCAGTTTGAACTCTTCGTTCAATGTCAGGAGATTGGCCTCCACCTTTTCTGTGCGCATCAGCCAGGTGCCGGTGAGCAGCACGCGGTAGGTGTACAGCAGCGGCTTCACCCGGCGGGGCGACTCTTTCAGGAACAGATGCCACTGGCCTTCCGCAAAGCCGAAGTAGTGGTGCGAATGGTGGCGCGTGATCAAGCCGGCTGTTAGGCTCTTGAGCTCTTCATGCTCCGGCATGGCGTGGACGATGAGCGGGGAGTAAAGCTGCTCCAGCACATAGCCGTTCTTCTTCAGCAGCAAGCCGAAGAACTTGCGCACATCGTGGCTGACAATGTCCATTTCCAGCCCCTCGATGAAGCGCTCCACCTGCACGGTTTCGTCTTTGGTGTCGAGGCCGACCACTGCCTTCAAGGGCAGGATGTGGGTGCCGCGCAGGTCGAAGTCGGAATCGGGTGAAGGAAAGCCGTACAGGTGCGCGCCGCTGATGGTGGCGAACACCAGCGGGTAGGGCTGGGCGGCGGTGATTTGATGCAGGCGTGGGTCGATGATCATGAAGCGGAGGGGGAAAGAAGATGCAGGGCTTGGAAAAGGTTGGCGCGGGCGGCGTTTTCGAAACGATCCCGGAAAAGCGGTGTGAGGAACAGGGTTGGACGATCGAGAAACCGCTGTAGCACCTCCGCCCGCTTTTCGCGGTACACAGGTGCCGGCGCCCAGGCGTATTCCTGGGCGATTTGCGCCTCGTATTCCTGAAAGCGCGGGGCTGGCTGGCCGAGGATGGCGAGATCAATATCAATGATCCACGCGCCATCATCGTTGGGCAGGGCCAAATGGGTTTTGGTCAGGAGCACCAGGCGCTCAATCTCCGCCACGAGCGGCCCGGAAACACCGGCGGAAATGAGCAGGTGACGGGCAAGGGCCGCGCTTTGCTCCTCGTTGTCGCCTGCCGTTGGGTCATAGACGGCATCGTGCATCCACAGCGCCATTTCCACGGTATCCGGGCTTTTCATCGCTCCGGTTTCCCTGGTCTGGTGAAGGAGGTGCAGGCACTCATCCAGGTGTTGTACAGTGTGATACGCGCGGGCGGTCTCGCTGTAGGCGGTGATGAGCTGCTCATGGATGGCTGCGGCATCTCCGCGGGCTCCGAGCCGCTGCCACAGAGCGTGAAAGTCTTCAAAGGAAGTGCTCATGGCCGAAACGCTGCTTTTCTCGCGTGGATGAGGAATTCGTTGGCCTTTTCATAGTCCGGCCTGATGGGCAGCGTGGTGGTGACAAGGGCCGCCTCGAAGTCTGCATGCAGCCGCAGCCGCCACGCATCGACCTGGTCCCACGTGCGTTCTCCGCGCTTCACCGCCAGCAGCTCGTCGCGCAGGGATTCCACCCGCACGGGCACACGATGTTCACGCAAAGTGGCGGCGCCGGTGATGAGCAGACGCAGCAGGTGCATGGCGTGCTTCCATTTCACCTGGCCGTGGTTGCGCAGATCCTGTTCGATCTTCTTGAACTGGCTGAGCGCATAGCCGTTGAAGGTCTGGAAAATCATCTGCGACAGGAAGTGTTCACGCAGCGAGAGAAGCTCCAGGGCGATGGGCGAAGCTTTCTCCACCAGCGGTGAGTACAGGCATTCCAGAATGTTTGGGTTCGCACGCAGCGCCATGACGATGAACTTCTGTAGCTCCCAGTAGCAGGACTGCGTGGCATTGTCTTCAAACTGTTCTGGTGCGCCGAACAGTGACCACTGCATCTCCGGCGGTGCCTGGTAGATGCCGCGCAAGTCCGTGTCCGAGGCCTCGGTTTCCAGCCCGTATGCGCGTGAGCCGACGATGCAGCGGTAGATCACATGCGGCTCCAAAAGGAAACCGTCAGTGGCGCTGCCCGCGTCGCCGAGCCGTTCTTTGAACTGCTTGAGCACGTCGAACTGCTCGCGAATCAGCGAGGCTTCGAAGCCGTCTGGAAACCGCACCAGGTAATGGGTCTCATGGCCACAGGGCGTACGGGTGATGATGCCCACGGCGCCGCGCGGATGCACGCAGGCATTTTGCGAACCACGGATCTCCAGCAGGCTCACGACCTGGGTTCCAGCGGGAATGATGAGGGGAAGGTCTTGCACAATGGGGTGTTCGTTACGGCTCACGCCTCGGTCGATGAGACATGCGCGTTCCAGGTTTTGACCGCGTACATGAGCGGGGCGTGATCATTGATGGCTGCTGGCGTCAGGCCGCCGGCGAACTGGCCTTGTTTCAGGGCGTCGAGTCCCGCGCTGATGGCGGCGGGCAGGCCCATGGTGCCATCGCTCAGCAAGGCGAGCGGGCCGGGCTCGTCGATGAGTTCATGGCTGCGGTTGAAGTATTTGCCACCATTGACGTGGGCATAGCCCAGTGCCGTGCCTGGCAGCCACGGCACAACGTCGGCGTGATTGCGAAAGCGCCAGCCAGGTGTGTTGAAACGCGTGGCGAACTCGCTGTCGCCGACTTGTGGTGAGCCGAACGTATGGAGCCCTCGCACACCGTTCAAGCGGTCGGCCGCCAGCGTTGCCAGGGCACCGCCGAGGCTGTGGCCGGTGAGCCAGAGCTTGCGGCCCGGGCTTTCGTTCAATAGTGCATCTACTTGTAAAACAATGCGGGGCAGCAACTCTTCCAGCGAAGCGGCAAAGCCACGGTGCACTCTGCCGCCGGAGCACCCGGTCCAGGGAGCGAACCTGACCTTGGCATCGGTGAGCATGTCCTTCATCACCTTGCCCACCATGTCCTGGAAAGCGTCCAGGCCTCCGAGGTGCTCGCGCTTGAGAGCTTGCGTGCCGCGAAAGGTGATGATGATCTTTTCGTCGTCGTGAAGGACATAGCATTGACCGCCGTGTTGGGTGCCTTGAACAGGGGCGCCGACATGCAGTGCGGCCTCTTGGAAAATGTGCCGCGTCATCGCCTCGTCTGCGTAAGCCGCGAGGGCGCACTCCGCCAGCCACCACGCCTGCGAGAGGGCCGGTTCTGCATCTGCTCCGAACGGGGTGCTGGTGCTGTTCTCGAAGTAATGGTGCCGGTCCGGTGCTACGGGTGGGAGAAGAAGATCGGTATCCAGCGCTGGCAGGGGCTTTTTCATGGGGTGCTGGGAGCTTGTTCAAGGTTCGTATTCGCCGAGGGGTGCCCTTGCTGGGGGCTCGTTCCGTTCATGCCCACGACATGGCAGGACGACCCCTGGGAGCGCCGGCGTCCCGCCGGCTGCACCATTGCCGGCCAGTGGGCTGCGTTTTCGCCCATTGTTGCTCGAGTGCGCACCGCCGGCGGGACGCCAGCGCTCCCAGGGGTGGCACTCGGCATGACAGAGTTATGAGTGTTGAACAAATATGTTAGATGTGAAAGCTAAGTGTCTCGTCGGCGTCCAGCACTGCCCCACGGCCATTGGTCCGGCTGAGATGCAAGCCCAGCCTTGACGGGGTTTTGTTCGAGGTAGTTCATGGCGTTTTGAAAATGATCCACATCACGAATGAACCGGTCGTGGTACTCGCGCTGCCACACGGCTCCCGATCGTTGCAGCAGTTTGTTAATTTCATGGCCGGTAAACGACTTCCATGCGTGGACAACCTCGGCGAGAGGCCAGCGCTCCCAGGGCTCGATCATCGCGTGGACATGGTTGGGCATGATGCACCAGGCGATGAGGGCGTAGCGTTGCTGGTCGAAGTGAAGAAGGGAGTCCTGGACGATGGCGGCGGCCTGTGGGTCGCGCAGAAGGCAGGAGCCATGACCTGCGTCGAGGTATTGTTCGATGCGGCGACGTTCTTCGAGAAGGCTTTCGCTTTCTTCAAGATGCAGTAACTTGTCTCGCCATCGATCTAACAAGGATTTAGGGAGAGCATCAGCCAGTCGGAAGGTGATGCCTTGAATCAGATTGGGTTGGTCAAAATGAGGCAGATATCCACGGGAGTACCAGCCCTTCGCCTGGCTGGGGAGCCCTGGGAGCGCTGCAGTCTCGGCGGCGTTGGGCTTGGATAAGTCCAACGCTCCTGACGCCGGCGAGACGCCAGCGCTCCCAGGGCGAGCCACGTTCGAACCTGCCTTGTGATTTGGCGTGGACATCGCGCTCCCAGCAAGATCCGGCTTCGAAGTGACCGCTCCGCTATGCACGCGCCGCTCGGTTCACCGCGCTGACGACCGCCTTGATGGAGGCCAGTTCGATGTTCGTGTCCACACCCGCGCCCCAGCAGGTTTTGCCGGTGGCGGTCTTGATCTGGATGAACGCCAGGGCGCTGGCTTCGGTGCCTTCGCTCAGCGACTGTTCGCGGTAGGCGGCGACTTCGAAGGCAGGGACACCGGCGTCGGTGGTCAGGGCATGGACGAAGGCGGCGATGGGGCCGTTGCCTTCGCCTTGCAGGCCGATCTCGCGGCCGGCCTTCACCATGCTGCACCGGCAGCGGAACACACCATCGACGCCGTCGGCATGGAAGTGATGCAGGCTCAGCGGCGTCTCGCGCTCGATGTACTCTTTCCAGAACATCGCCTTCAGCTCGGCGGCGGTCACTTCACGGCCCAGGGCATCCACCAGGTCGTTGGCGATGGGGCCGAACTCGCGCTGCATGTCCTTGGGCAGCTCGATGCCAAACTCGCTTTCCAGCAGGTAGGCCACGCCGCCCTTGCCGCTCTGGCTGTTGACGCGGATCACCTCGCGGTACTCGCGGCCGATGTCCTTCGGGTCGATGGTCAGGTAGGGCACGTCCCAGAAGGTCTGATGCTTCTCATAGCCCGTCAGGCCTTTCTTGATCGCATCCTGATGGCTGCCGCTGAAGGCGGTGAACACCAGCTCGCCGGCATAGGGCTGGCGCGGCGGGATGGTCATGCCGGTGGTGCGCTCGTACATGGAAATCAGCGAGCTCATGTCGCTGAAATCCAGCTTTGGATCGATGCCGTGCATGTACAGGTTCATGGCCACCTGCACGATGTCCAGGTTGCCCGTGCGCTCGCCGTTGCCGAACAAGGTGCCTTCCACGCGGTCCGCACCGGCCAGCAGGCCCAGCTCGGTGGCGGCGGTGCCGGTGCCGCGGTCGTTGTGCGTGTGCAGGCTCAGGATGATGGAGTCGCGGTTCTTGATGTTTGTGGACATCCACTCGATTTGATCCGCATAGACGTTGGCCATCGCCACCTCCACTGTGTCGGGCAGGTTCAGGATCATCTTCTTCTGCGGCGTGGGCTGCCACACGTCCATCACCGCCTCGCTGATCTCTTTGGCGAACTCCACCTCAGTGGCGCTGAAGCTTTCGGGTGAGTACTGCAACGTTACCTTCGTGCCAGTTTCCTCCAGGCGCGACAGGCGGTCCTTGATCATCTGGGCGCCGCGCACGGCGATCTCCACGATCTCCGCCTTGCTCTTGCCAAACACATAGTTGCGCTGCGCGGGCGAGGTGGAGTTGTACAGGTGGATGATCACGCTCTTCGCGCCGATCAGGGACTGCACGGTCTTTTCGATCAAGTCCTCGCGCGCCTGCACCAGGCATTGGATGGTCACGTCATCGGGGATGCGCTTGTCCTCGATCAGACGACGGTTGAACTCGAATTCGGTGTTGGAGGCCGAGGGAAAGCCCACCTCGATTTCCTTGAAGCCGGTCTTCACCAGGGTGGTGAACATGTCCAGTTTTTGCGCCACGTTCATCGGCACGGCGAGCGCCTGGTTGCCATCGCGCAGGTCCACGCTGCACCAGATGGGCGCATGGGTCAGATGGCGCGAAGGCCATTGGCGGTTGGGCAGATCAATCAGCGGGAAGGGCCGGTACTTGGAAGCGGGGTCGAAGGGCATGACAAGAAAGGGAAAAGGGATAGGTCAAAAGGGACAAGAGAAAAGGCGGGACGGCAAGGGCCGCCATTCGGCGCAGGGGCCGGAATTTCACATCAGGGAGCGGTGCATCGTGGCACCGCATGGCAAGGGGAAGACTAGCGGGCGGCCAGCCCGAGTCGAAGTCGCAGAAGTAGTTCTGTGCGAATGCCTTGCATTAAGATCCGCAATCTGAGCGCGCGGGGGATTTTGTCCAGCAGCAATTTAGCGCCTTTGATAAGTCCTGTTTTTTCGAGAGTGCCGATCGCCGGGCAATTTAACAAATAGCTGGATGGTTTAGCTGAAGTTCAAGAATGCCAGGTCGGCAAAGACCAGCGCGTTGATTGAAGCATGCATGAGGATGCTGGCGGCGAGGCGGTTCGTCCGGTGCCGGACGAACCCCAGCGCCACTCCTGCCAAAAGGACGGAGACGGTGCCGCTGAGCGAGTAGGCGTGGTCTGCGGCAAACAGAACCGCTGTGACGGCGATGGCGATGCCTGGGTTGAACCGTCGCCGAAGGGCGGCGAACAGATAGCCGCGATGAATCACTTCTTCGAGCAGTGGTGCAAACACGAGGGCGTATCCCAGCATGAAAACATTGTACTCTGGATCGTGGCTGAAAGGCCAGCGGCTGGCCATGTCGAGCAATGGGTTGCCCCAGCCGGAGAGCCTGCTGACAGGCTTTAACAGCAGGCTGCAGGCAGCGTAGATGCATGCTGCTGCGGAGGCAGTGAACAGGAGACGGGGCTTGATAAAGTCCTTCCACTCCACTCCCAGCACCTGCCAGGTGGAGCCCCAGCCGGCGGACAGTCCCGCCTTGGTCACCCAGGGTATGCAGCCATAGAGGGCGACAATGGTGCACTGCCACACAACCGCTGCCCATTGTGGCCCGACGGCGATGACAAAACTGTGCCAGGGCGCGGCGCCGGGCATCCAGTCCGCGATGTATCGCATCGCCAATCTGACAGCGAAGAAGGTGCCAAAGACGAGGCAGAGCGTGAGCGTCAACGGCCAGAGCTTTTGCAGGCGCTCGCTGCGTTTCCGGCGCGGGAAAGGCTTGCGCAGGCAGATCCAGGCAGGGATCAAAAGCACCGCCCCCAGGCCTGCCATGATCCAGCCATACCACCTGGCGGCCAGAAGCTGGACATAAGTGGTGAGTCCGGACTGGTTGACCGTGAACGTGGCCACCGTGGGCACGGCGTGGAGTTTCCAGGCAAGGAAGCGGCCTGACCATGATGTTGGGGAGACCTTGAGCCACTGGTGCAACTGTGCCATTGGCTTGTCGTCAGGCACGGTGTTGCTCAGGGCTGCCCTGGCGAGCACATAGTAATCTGAGTCGCGGGCCGCTGGGGCCACTTGGGCAAGCGAAGTCCATGCGCGGTTTTTCCATGCTCTCGCCTGCCCGTCTTGGGCCACGCGCAGGCAGATGATGCTCCAGTCAATGCGCACGTCATCACTGGCCAGCCCTGAACGTTCGATGTTGTCCCAGTAGAGAGGCAGGGTGCGCAGCATCTCGCGCTTCATCCCTGCGGCTTGCGGGGTGCCGTCAGACATCCTGGTGGCATAATCATAAGCGGCGGCGGCGCGGTCCAGCCAGGTGCGCATGAGCGCCAGCGTCCGTGGATGGGTCGCGGGACGACTGCCCTGCCAGGTGACCACCAGCCAGCCGGCCATGAGAAGCACGACCAGAGGCCACAGCCATGACTTTTGCGATAAGCGATACCCAAGCACCGCCAAGCATCCTCTGGCGGCGCTGCATGGCAAGGGGGATCACCGTTCCTTGATGAACAAATTGGCGAATTCAATGCCTCCGTCTCCATGCTGGAGGCCGATGGGGCCTTTGGCTGCCATTCCGGGGGGAAGCGGGGCTTGGTCGGTGACCAGCACGTCATTGCGTTTCACGGAAATACGGCCGCCTTTGACGGTGATGAGGAGGCGATTCCACTGGCCGGGTTGGAGATCGGCGTTGCTGGAGGGTGGCTGCTCAGTGATGGAGCCGGAGCCGCCGCCGGCGATGCGCACCTGAAGCTGGGTGCTGCCGCGCAGGAGGATGGCGCTTTCAACGTACTTTGGGGGCGGAGGTGACTCGCTCTTGTCCTTGCCTTTCTTCTTGGCCGGGCCGGGCACGCGCCAGTCGGCGATGAGCTCGAAATCGCCGAACTCTTTTTCAGTCCACAGGTCCTTGCCTTTGCCGGCGGGGTTCGGCTTGGTGTTGAAGTGGGCTTCCTCGGCGGTCCAGAAGGGCTTCACGTCGTCTGGCGTTTTCCAGCCGCCGAGGCCTTTGCCATCGAAGAGCTGGTGGAAGCCTGCGTAAGCCCGTGCGGTTTGTTCGGGCGGTGTGTTGGAGGAAGGCAGTTCCTTGATGCGGATGTTTTTGAAATGGCACTCGGCGCCTTCGCTTTCCAGGCAGAGGAAGCCTTTGCGCGGCACGCAGTCCTTGGCCGTGGTGACTTCCTTGCCGTTGATGCTGAGACGGATTTCGCCCTGGTTGCACTCCACGTGGTAGTGGTTCCACTCGGGCGAGGGCTTGGTGCGGTTTTCGGTGGGGAAGCTGCGCTTGCCGGCGATGCGGCCCAGGGGCGTCATCGTCGCGCCCCAGATGGGGAAGAGGTCGCCCTGCGAGGTAAACCACTTGTTAGCGCCATCGGGATGCTGCTTTTCGTAGCCGAGGTCGAGGATCTGCACCTCGATGCCTTTGGAAAACGGCACGCCGGGCGCGGGCATGGGCTCGCCCCAGACGTAGAGGCCGCTGTTGCCCGCGTACTCCATGTGCTGCCAGTCCAGCTCGATGATGAAGTTTTCGTACATTCGCTCGCTGGCCATCACGCCGATGGGATGGCCGGTGGTGATGAGCATGCCGTCGCGGACAAAGAAGGTGTCCGTCGCGACGTTCACCGGGTGCCAGCCGCTCAGATCCTTGCCATTGAAAAGCGGGACAAAGCGCTCGTCGTCAGCGGCGAAGAGCGGAGTGCTGGCGAGGAGGGCGGCAAGCAGCGGGAGCAAGAGTTTCATCTGGCAGACAACGTTGGCAGCATCGGTAGTTTCGCAGTGGAGGAAGGGCGGCATTGTGTCTGCCACCGCCATTTGATATTTCTTGGGTGATGAACGCAAGAAAAGCTCTGGCTGTGGTTCTGGCAGGCATGGTGATCATGCTGGCGGGTGGCTGTGGGCGGCCCGTGGACGCTTTTCGGAACCGGACATCCGCGTTTCACCGCGCCACAATGTCGGCCCTGGAGCATTATTTTACTCAATACGGCGAATACCCGGATCCGGCGCAGCCGTCGGTCAAAGCCGTGATTGATGGCCGCGAGTACGAGGTGAGCGGTGCGCTGATGCTCTATCAAGTGCTTTCGGGGGATGGCAATGACCGGATCAAAACAGGGCTCAAGCCCCGCCCTTCCAACGGTCAGGTGGAACCGGAGGAGCTCGTCGAGGTTCACATGAGGGAAATGCCCGGCAAAATTGTTCGGAAGACGGATGTGGGTTGGATGCTGGTGGATGCCTTCGGCCACCCGTTCCAGTATTCCAAGGGAGGGCCGGAGTCTGTCAACAAGACCTATGACTTGTGGTCTTATGGCGAACATGAGCCGCCTGCCGCAACGGACCTCAATACCAAGAAGGCCATGGCCGGAAAAGACCAGTGGATCGTGAACTGGTAGGGCAGGCATGATGCCAAACCCAGGTGATCACTTTGGTACCGGGTGCCGCCTGCATGGCCGCAGACAATGGCTTTACGTTGTCATGCACGGCCTCTCTTTGCCAGAGGCTCTTGTCCCGGCTGACGGAGCTTCGGATCCGGCCTGCGCCATAGGGCTGCAAGCATAAAACGTCTGCTAAAAAAGGCCCGAGGAATGTTTTGATATTGCATTCACTATGTATTCTGGTGCACGATCCCAGAATCGCTCCTTTGCCATGATGAAATGCTTCCAAATATTGATGCTTCTAGCGCTGTCCGCTTTGCCTGCGGTGGCGGGGCAGGGGACGGTGCCTGTGGTAACGGGCCTGGTGCTGCAGGATCAGAAAGGGGTGGGGCTGCCCGACTCGAGCACGGTTGATTTTGGCACCACGGACCTGCGCGGAAGCCAAACGCTGGCCTTTACCCTCTCCCACCCGGGCGGAGCTGTGTCCACGCCCTTGCACTGGGAAGTCGCCGGCACCGATGCGGGGGATTTTGTGCTTCAGGCTGCTCCTGTCAGTGCTCTGGCGGCCGGGGCAAGCCAGGGGCTTTCGGTGACTTATGTGCCTGCGGTGGAGAAAAAGGTGTCGCAAGCCTTGCTGCGCCTGGTGCCCGATGGTGGAACGGGGCCGGTCTTTGGCCTGAACCTGACCGCGACTGCTGGCGTGGCACTTCTGCCGGTGAAGGTGGAGGAGGTGGGTGGATCGGTGATCACCTCGCTGACGGCTCCGCTGGACTTTGGCAGCCCGATGCTGGGCCAGAGCACGAGCAAGACTTTCCGGGTCACGAACCTGGGCAGCGCCCCGCTGAACGGCATTACCCCCGTGGTGCAGGAGCAGTATTTCTTCGGTTACTACGGTCCTCTGACGGTTGTCCCGCAGCTGACCGCAAACATCGTCATCAATCCCTTCTACGCCCAGCCCAGCGGCTTCACCGTGATGTATGGCACGGGATTCCAGGGAACGCTGGCACCAGGGGCCAGCACTACTTTTACCGTCAACTGGGCGCCCTTTGAAACGGTGGCCAAGACGCGGCAGGTGCTGGTTTACGGCTCGAATATGGCGGCCTCTCCGGTTTACATCCCAGTCACGGGATCGGCGGTGCCCTATGTGAGCGCGCCGCAGCGGCTCAAGGGGTTGCATTACCGCCTGGGCTATTGGGATGCCGTGGCTGTTACGGGTGGAAACCCGGGCGCGGCTGCTGCCCCTGTGTCCCAGACCACCGCCCGTTTTGAATTCCCGGTGGCAGCCGAGCTGGGAGATGACACCATGTTGCGCTGGTCAGGTTACAATTATTTGACGACCTACCGCATGGGCTGGCGCACGGCCGACCAGTACGGGCTGGAACTGGGAGCGAGGACGACGTCCGCCACTTCGCCGATCCCCCTGTGCACCCTGAGAGATGCGCAGAGCGGGGTGCTACCAGCCACCGGCAGTGTCGGCGGGGATGCGTTCAGCGGCGGCAGTTCCTTTCTCAACACTGCGGTGAGGCTGCCTGCGGCGGACAATGTGGGCGTGGAGCTGTGGCTGCTCCCCACGGGGCAGATGGGCAGCCAGTGCGTGGTTTCCATCGGCCAGACGGGGGCGGCGAACTTTGGCCTGTGGCTGGTGGACGGGGTGGTGCAGGGCCGCGCCGGGGCTCTGACGGTGGCGGCACCGGGGCCGCTGGCGGGGCAGCAGTGGCATCACCTGGCTTTCCTGCTGCAAAACGGCACGGCCACCCTGCGGGTGGACGGTGTGGTGGCGGCCAGTGCGGCTGAAACGGGCCTGCCAACGCTGGTGTCGGGCTTGAGCGTGGGCGCTGCCATGGATGGCAGCCAGGGCCTGGAGGGGGCGGTGGATGAGCTGCGGCTGTTTGAGCTGCCGGCGGATTTCAATGCGGACACCGACCTGCTCGCCACCGCGCAGCCTGCCTCGCAGGTGGATGCCCAAAGCCTGGACCTGGAATTCGAACCAACAGGGGCGGGCGTGGTGCGCAGTTTCCTGCTGAACAACACCGGCGCTGGCTGGCTGCGCATTCTTTCCGCCAGCTTTTCTGGGGAGGCTGCCAGCGATTACAGCCTGACGGCAAACACGCCTGTTTACACCC
>FTCC01000283.1_pt1 | contig 13663 bp, 5 predicted proteins | sample 1639481 | NCBI WGS metagenome assembly FTCC01 (sample SAMEA3914864, study PRJEB12502) | metagenome | biome: forest; material: soil | place: USA | collected 2012-03-12 | depth 0.3 m | reverse complement strand
GGTGAGTACCCCGCTGCCGGACTTGGTGAGGGTGCCTATCGTTGAACCCTGGGTGATGTTGCCGCTGATGCTCAGGGAATCGGTGGCACCCGTCAGGGCAAAAGTGCGCGTGGCTGCGGTGCCGGTGGTAAGCTGCAGGCCCGTGTTGATGGTGTTCACGCCGGTAGCGGTGGTGGTTGCGGTCGCCCCTGCCAGGATCAGAGTGCTGCCAGGGCCCGAGGTTGTGCCGGCGATGGAAGCACCACTGATAGTGTTGCCAGTCATCGTCGAGAGCGTGGCCACTGTCTCGCTATAGCCATTGAGATTGAGCGCACCGCCAATGCCCAGCCCCAGGCTGGCCGTGTCCACGATCTGTTCCGACCCGTTCCATTGCAAGGTGGCCAGACCGGTCCCGTTGCCGACCGTCGTGGTCGCATTGGGCACGGCAGTGGCTCCGCCCGTCTTGGCCAAAATCAAGGTGCCGTTCGCCACCGTCGTGGCCCCGCTGCCTGTGTAGGTGTTTGAGGCTGCGCCACCCAGCGTCAGGCTTCCAATGCCCGCTTTCACAAGCGTGAAGTTGCTGCCGCCAGCGAGAATACCGGTAAACACCGAGTTCACCGGCGTGCCGCTGGCCGGATTGCCGATGGTGGTGGTGGAAGAGGCAGTGGTTGTCACTGTCCCGTTGCCGTTGAGGCCCGCGAAGGTCTGAACTCCGCCGAGTGAAAGGGTGGCAACATTACTGCCACTGTTGTTGAGGTTGATCACCGCCAGGGTGCCCAGAGTGGCTGTCCCGTTCGAAGCCAGCGTGATGCCGGCATTGGTGCCCGCATTGACATTGACGGTCGTCCCATCCACCTGGCTGGCCACCGCAGTGGCCAGCGTCACCGTGCTGGCCGTCGGCGCCGTGCCGCTGTTTTGAAACGTGATCGTCTTGGCCACGCCTTGGTCGGACAGAGCCCCAAGAGTCAGGCTGGTGGTGCCGCCGCCCACCGGGCTCTGCACATCGAAGGTGGGGCTGCCAGTCAGCGTCGTGGCCCCTATCGTCAGGCCGGCCGTGCCGGAAGTCACCACCGTGCCGCCGGCCACCGTCAGGGTTTGCGAGCCGATGTTCAGCGTGCCCAGCGTGTGAGTCACCCCTGCCGCCGCTGTCAGCGTGTCGGTCACGATCGTGGCACTGCCGGAAACGGTGGCATTGTTGCCAAAGGTCAGGCCCGTGTCATTCGCCAGTTGCAGCGTGCCGCCACCGATGGCCAGGGTGCTGGTGCTGAAGGCCGTGGTGGTGTTGGTGCCTCGCAGCACACCGCCCGACAAGGTGGTGGTGCCCGTGTAGGTGTTCGCCGCGGAAAAGGTCACCGGTCCGGTGCCAGTCCCGTTGACGGTTACACCCCCAGTGCCAATGATGGTTCCGGTCACAGCCGTGCCGCCGGTCGAATTATTGGCGAAAGTAAGCAGGTAGCCATTGTTGAACACAGTGCCGCCTACATTCAGCGCACTGGCGGAGTTGTTCGTCCAGGTTTGGGCCGCTCCCAGGCTCAGCACCAGATTGGAGTCTCCCAGGGACGTGGCTTGCGCACCCGTATTCACCGTCAACCCGCCAGCTCCAAGGGTCAGCACGCTGCCTCCGGCGTTTGTCAGCGTGTAGCCGTTGCCGCTCGTGGCCCCGAACACCAGGCCGTTGATGGACTGGCTGCCCACATTGACGAGAGCGGGCGCCGCCAGGGTGCCGCCATTGCCAAATTGCGCGATATTCGCCAGCAGATCGTTCACCGTGGCCACATCTGCCACCGAGCCGTTGTAAAACGTGGCGCTGCCCGGATTCCAGGTGCCGGCACCATCCTGGGCGGTGTTGGCACCGTTCGCGTCTGCGTCAAAAATCAGCGTGGTGGCTGCACCCTGGACTTTCACAGTCCAAATGGTGAAGCAGCCAATCAGCAAACTCGTCACAGGCACACGCAGATGCTTTCGGAACCAGGTCAGCAAAGGACTGTTTTTGCTCATAGAAACAGGGGTCAAGAAAACGGCTCACTCAGCGAAACAACGAAAACGCGCTGCCCGCCGCTGCGCATCGAGGCTTGCCTGCCTGGGGCGCAAAAAACTGGACGGGATGGAAGGGCACGATTCTCTGAACGGAATAGCAATTATTGAAAAACAATGATTAATTGAAATAAACGGTCATTATGTCCAGGTTGTCATCGCAATGTCAAGCCATGGCGCAATACGTTTCAGGGGCGTGCCAGGATCGTTTCGGGCAGCTTTTCGCCACAAACTCGTCGTGGATATGTCCATCAATGCCGCGTTCCGCCCCCAGTCTCGCCCGGCGCTTGTTCGTCACGGCCTCCATGGCATCGGGCCATGCCGGAGAACGGTACCCTGCCCCTCAACCTCACAAGCAAGAGCCCCAACCGCCACCATCACGTGGCGGAATGCAGCGTCGAAAATCGGGCTGGATATTTTATATTTTCCATGGATCCCCCGAACTCAAGGTAGCCCGCATTCATCGTCCAAGGACGGCTCTCAGGTCACTGCATCTTGACATGTCTTTTTCACCCGACATCAACGTAGGTAAATCTATCATTTTGACCCACTTTTAGGGCGAAACAAACTACGTGCCGGTCTTGCATGCATCGAGCACCCCAAGCGCCACGGTTCCCGTGGTATTGGTCCATTTTTCATCCTTCACGACGAGCCTGAACTTCCCCGTGGCCGGATCGATGCCCAACGAGTCCACCTCCTCGATTTCAAAGCTGACGTTAAGCATGTCTTTTTCCGCCAGAATCGCGGTGAGTTTTCCACGAATGCCAGCCCACGTCGCTTGCCGCTGGGCTTCAGTCAGCGTAGCATCAAACCTGGCGCGGAACCGGAACGCGGTCCGGCTTTGCAGTACAATCTGCCAGCCCGCCAGGCCCGGCACCACCAGCTCCACAATCACGATGGGGTGAATAAAATCCTCCCGCCCGCGGCTGTTGGTGAAAATGAGCGAGTCCTCCTGCCGGCCGATCACCTCTTTAATCCGAGTGTACGGGTATCTGCCCGAAGCCGACTCAGCCGGCACCAGCACATCGTCCATTCGGTACCGGATCAGCGGCATGGCGTCGTTGAAGAGGTTCGTCACGCACGTGCAGTCCGGGTTCAGCTCGAAGATGAGATCGTCCTCCAGCAGGTGCATGCCTTCCTCGCCTGGGAGCGTCATCGCCATGTAAAGGTGCTCGCTCGAAGCGTAGCCGTTCATCACCGGCACACCGAAGACTTTCTCCAGGTAAGCTTTCACATCCGGCAGCAACGGCTCGCCACCGTTGCCGATCTGCTCCGGCCGGATGTGCAGCTCGCCGGTCTCCTGCGCCTCGGCCAGCATCTTCAGCACCGTCGCATAGCCGGAGAGCACCTTGGGCTGGAACTGGTTCAACGCCGCCACGATCTGCGCCAGCGGCTGGCCTACGTCGAAGGGCCGCACATCAAAAAACAGCCCGTTGGTGCCGTCATTGCCCGCGAGCATCAGGCTCACGCCGGCAAAGTGCCCCCGCGTGGCGGCAACAAAGGCAATCCGCCGCCGCCAGCGCATCGGCGACACCCGCATCACATGACTCACCCCGGTGATCCAGGCTTGGTGGGAAAACGCAAAGCACCCCATCGTGCCCGAGGTGCCGGAAGTGTGCAGCACATGGTACCTGCCATGAAACAGCTCCTGCGGATCGGTGGAACGTTCCAGAAACTCATGAATCCCCACCCGTGTGAGGCTGCGGTCCGTGACGATGTCGTCGAAATGCGCCAGCACGTCCGCCTTCGTCAGCATGGGAAAATCGCCCGGTACGCAGGTGCGGGCATCCATCCCCCGCTCCGCCATCACCCTCCGATAATAAGGCGAACGCTCCTGGGCCAGCTTCACCAGCACCCGAAACTTCCGCATTTGCTCTGCCTCCAACTGCTGCCGTGACCCGCGCGCGCTTCTCTGGTGGTTCCACATCGCCTTCAGCCAGCGGAATGACTCTTGAGGGGTGTGGAACGTCATGAGAACAGCAGCGCAAAAAATCCATGCCCTGCGGGCAGCCAGGGTTCAGGAGAGTAAAGGAGCTTTAGGATCGGGCAAGCGCTCTCCCACGTTCGATTGAACCCGGACCCGCGGACTCACGGGATGCTAATCCGTCTCCGCCAGCACCTCCTGGCAGATCCTCGTCCGCAGGTCGTTGAGCAGCTGCTCCACCGTCTGATTCCGCCTCCTGGTCTCCACCCTCGCCCAGTTCAGCAACGACCACAGCCTCAGCAGCGGCATGCCGGCCGAACTGAGCGCCAGCGTGCTTCCACAAGGGCAGTTCGAATACGTAAACGCCCCCAGCGGCTTCTTCGGCTTCCAGTTCCCGATTTCCGCATCGTATGACATCGCCGACCCCAGCCGCGTGGTGTTCTGCAGGTAGTGCCGGAACGAGGTAAAGCGCCGCTCACAATTCGCACACACCTTGGGGAACTGTCCCTCAAGGTGACCGCGAATGATGCTGACAACTTCCTCTTCCGTCATGGGCCAGGCAATGAATGATCTGAGCCCGTAATCTGAATCTACGCCCGTTGCGGCAAGGCTGCACGCGAGGATTTGGCAGCGAAGCCCCGCCCCGGCACCCAAGCTTGAGGCCGCCAAGGAATTGTCAACCTTTGTCATCAGGTCATGAATGGGAGGCTGATAAAAGTGCAGGCATAAGGCAAACGTGGTTCACCCTCCCCTTGTTGGATTTTGCCGCCGCCGTTACGCATGCGTTGAAAAATAATTGAGTGAGCTGCTGGAACCTTGCCTGCTGGCGTGTTTAAAAACCAGCGGCGATGACACTGTTGAAAAACGACCAAGCCCGTTGCATTCCCCACCGATGTCGAGCTCTTCCTCCCCCACCCTCTTCCCTGCCACACGATGGAGCCTGCTGCAGCGGGTGCGGGGCGGCACGGACGAGGAGAAGCGCGATGCGCTGAACATCCTTTGCCGCGCCTACTGGTATCCGCTGTACATCGTGGCGCGCCGCAAACAGCTCAACGAGCACGATGCGCAAGACGCGGTGCAGGGCTTCTTTGAAAGCGTGCTGCGTCTGGAAACCTTTTCCCAGGCGGATGAAACCAGCGGCAAGCTGCGGCAGCTTCTGCTGGGCTGCTTCAACAACTACTGCACCCAGCAAAAGCTCAAGGCCACCCGCCAGAAACGCGGCGGCGGCACCGAGCACATCGAATTCACCGAGGCCATCGACACGGCGCTGGCGGAGCAGCGCTACCTGCAGGCCGATGCCGGCGCCAGCATCGAGGTGCTTTACAACCGCGCCTGGGCGGGCGCGGTGATGGAACGCAGCCTGAACACCCTGCACGAGGATTACCTGAAACGCGGCTGGCAGGAGCGCTACGACCTGCTGGTGGGCCCGCTGCTGCAGGCCAATGAAGACACCAGCCTGGCCCAGATCGCCGCCAGCACCGGCACCGCGGCGGGCACCTTGCGCGTGACCCTGCACCGCATGCGCGCCCACTACCGCGACAAGATCGAACGCGAACTGGCCGAGACGCTCGGCACCGATGATCCGCTGCTCATTCGCGAGGAAATGGTGGAGCTGTTCAAGGCCTTCTCCTGAAAGCGAAACGATGATGGAGGACGAGCCCACGGACATCCTTTACGCCAATGCGGGCGGCATCCTGGGCCGCATGCTTGGCCACGGCATTGCGGGAACGGAACGCGAGGGCGACAAGATCGGCCCCTACCAGTTGTGCGAGCTGCTGGGCGAAGGCGGCTTCGGCAATGTCTGGCGCGCGGAGCAGACCGAAACCGTGAAGCGCGAGGTGGCGGTGAAAGTCATCAAGCTGGGCATGGACACCGCGCAGGTGCTCGCCCGCTTCAACCAGGAACGGCAGGCCCTGGCCAGCCTGGAGCACCCGAACATTGCCACCATGCTGGATGCGGGCGTGGGGCCCAACGGCCGGCCGTATTTCGCCATGGAACTGGTGCGTGGCGGCCCCGTCACCGCGTGGTGCGGAATGCGGCAGGCATCCCTGCACGAGCGGCTGCGGCTGTTCATTCAGATCTGCCAGGCAGTGCATCACGCGCATGAGAAGGGCATCCTGCATCGCGACCTGAAGCCGACGAACATCCTGGTGGCGGAACAGGACGGGCAGCCCGTGCCGAAGATCATCGACTTTGGCATCGCCAAGGCGATCCACGCCACCACGGCGGAGCAGATGTCCGTCCTCACGCACGCAGACCAGGTCATCGGCACGCCCGTTTACATGTCGCCCGAGCAGCTCGAGGGTGGCAAGGAGCTGGATGCGCGCAGTGATGTCTATGCCCTGGGCGTGCTGCTCTATGAACTGCTGACGGACACGGCGCCCTTCGATCTCACCAGCCTGCACGGCGGCGGAATGGAGGCTGTCAAACACCTCATCCTGGAAACCGTTCCCGAGCGGCCCAGCACCCGCGTGCGGCAAAGGACAGCGGCGCAGGGCAGGCTCAAGACCGGCTTCCAAAATCGGCTCTCCTCCCTGCCTGCGGACCTGGACTGGATCACCATGCGCGCGCTGGAGAAGGACCGGCAGCGCCGCTATCCCTCCGCTGCGGAGCTGGCGGCTGACATCCAGCGCCATCTCGATTCCAAACCGGTGCTGGCCCGCCCGCCGAGCGTGGGTTATAAGACGGGCCGCTGGTTCCGCCGCCACCGCACGGGAACCATTGCCGCAGGCATCGCGCTATGCTTGAGCGGGGTGGCGACGGTGGTCACCCAGCGGCTGTCAACGCCCGTCAAAACGCCGCGGCAGGCGGCGCTGGCGGCCATGCGGAGCGGCTTTACCAACAGCCTGGGCATGAAGTTCCTGCCCATCCCCGGCACGGAGCTGATGGGTTGCATCCATGAAACCCGCCGCGCCGATTACGCCGCCTTTGCCGCGGAAACCGCGCACGTGGATCAATCCTGGGAAACGCCCTCACCTAACATCGAACTCAGCGCAAACAATCCCGTCAGCTCGGTGAACTGGCAGGAAGCCGTGGCGTTCTGCGCCTGGCTCAGCCAGAAGGAAGGCCGCGCCTATCGCCTGCCCACCGACCAGGAATGGAGCGCACTGGCCGCCACCGCGCCGCCCTCAGGTTCCGGCAAGAAGCCCGGCGCCCGCCCTTATCCGACGACTGCACCAGTGATGAGCTCGCCGGCAAACACCGCAGGCATGCACGATGTGGAAGGCAACGTGATGGAATGGGTGCAGGACTGGCAGGACTTTGAAATGAGCGAGCGCGTGGCGCGCGGCGGTGCCTGGACGGATGCCGCCGCCCACGCGGATGAGCACCACAGCTTCCGGCCTGAAAACCGTGATCCTGCCCTGGGCTTCCGCGTGGTGCTGGTGCCGGCCGCCAAGCCGGAGAGCGTGCTGCCGGAAGTGCTGGAGCCGCCCCCGCACCTCACGCTGCCCGCCTCGCCCAAGTTCCGCCCGCTGACGGCGGAGGATGCCTTCACCAACAGCCTGGGCATGAAGTTCGTCCCCGTGCCCGGCGGCCAGGTGCTCTATTGCATCCACGAAACCCGCCGCCGCGACTTTGCCGTCTTCGATGCGTCGGTGCGGCAGTGCAGGAACTGGCGGGCCGATGCGAACAAGCAATGGCTCTCGGGCAACCTGGACGACTGTCCCGTGAACAACGTGGCCTGGGCGGATGCCAAGGCCTTTTGCACCTGGCTGAGCTCCCAGGAAGGCAAGGTGTACACCCTGCCCACGGATGAAGAGTGGAGCATTGCCGCCGGCCTTGGCCTGGGGCTGCCGGCACCTTCCACGGCGGAGCTGCTGGCCACCAGGACCGGCAACTACGCGGACACGGCTTTTCACCTGCAGTACGCCGACTCCACCTGGCTGCCGGGCTACACCGACGGCTTCGCCGCCGTGGCGCCTGTGATGAGCCTGGCCGCCAATGCCGCCGGCCTCTATGACATGGGTGGCAATGTGCGGGAATGGATCGAGGACGCCTCCGCCTCATGGAACTCCAAAATCATCGGCAACGTGCAGCGCACGACCCGTGGCGACTCCTGGGCCTGCGCCCAGCCCAGCCTGACGCGGCGCGAAGCCCTGGGGGGGAACCTGCACGACAGTGAAACCGGCTTCCGCGTAGTGATGATTCCGGCGGACCGGGTGCCGCAGTTGCGCCCAGGTCTTGCTGGTGCGGCAGCTGCACCAGCCGCGGCACAGGCTGCCAAGGGTGAAGCCTCGCCTGTCATCCCCGTGCCTGATCACGCGGTCGTCAACAGCCTGGGCATGGTCTTCCTGCCAGTGCCGGGCACCCACGTGCTGTTCTGCCGGCACGAAACCCGCCGCCGGGACTACGACGTCTATTTCAGAGAGAGCACGAGGGTCGATCAATCCTGGTTGCGCGCCATGTGCGACCGCATTCCCACCGGCGACAAGGCGGATCATCCGGTGGTGATGGTCAACTGGCAGGATGCCCAGGACTTTTGCACTTGGCTGAGCCGCAAGGAGCACAAGCTCTACCGGCTGCCGACGGATGCCGAATGGAGCCTGGCCGCGGGCCTGAAGGAGGAGCGCAAGCAGGACACCACCCCCGAGATGCTCAACGGCAAGGACACGACTCTCTTCGCCTGGGGCGGCACCTACCCGCCCAAGAGTGAGGACCGGGCCGGGAACTTCAGCGATGCCGTCTGGCACCAGGCCTTTCCTGACAAACCCTGGCTCACCGGCTATGATGACGGCTATGCCACCACGGCCCCGGTGATGAGCTTTAAACCCAACCTCTACGGCTTGTACGACATGGCTGGCAATGTCGAGGAATGGTGCGAGGACTGGTTCAACGCCTCAGCCCGTGAGCGCACGGTGCGCAGCATTTGCTACCACTACTTTTCCCGCAACATGATGCTCGCTTCCTGGCGCGGCAATGTCGCGCCCGACCGCCGCCTGAACGGCACCGGCTTCCGCTGCGTGCTGGTGCCCGGTGCCCTGCCCCCCCCGCCTCCAGGGCAGGCGGCCCAGGGCTCCGTCACCGGCGGGCCCGCCAGCGCGCCGGCTTCCCAGCACATGCAAGGCCTGTCCCCCCTGCCTCCAGAGCTGGCTGCCAAAGTCGTCACCAACAGCCTGGGCATGAAGTTCCTGCCCGTGCCAGGCGCCCGGGTGCTGTTTTGCATTCATGAAACGCGGTTCCAGGACTACGCGCTCTATGCCGCGGCCCAGGCAGATACGCGCCATTCACTGGCTGATATGGGACCCTCCCAAGTCCTTCTAGACAGACAGCGGGCCACGTTTCCGGTGAACGCCATCACCTGGGAGGAGGCCACCGGCTTCTGCGCCTGGCTGAGCGCCAAGGAAGGCAAGATCTACCGGCTGCCCACGGATGAAGAATGGAGTCATGCTGTCGGCCTTGCAGACGAAGCAAGACCTGCTGGCGCCACGCCAGAGTCGCTCAAACGCGCGGACACCACTCATTATCCCTGGGGTGGCAGTTTTCCGCCGCGATCCAACGATTTGCACGAGAACTACGCCGACGAATCCCTGCATGCCATCCTGCCCGCCCAGCCATGGGTCCAAGGATACGATGATCATTTCCAGGATGCCGCGCCGGTGATGACCTACAAGCCCAACCCGTTCGGGCTCTACGACATGGGCGGGAATGTCAGCGAGTACTGCCAGGACTGGTATGATGGGAAGCACGAGAAGCACCTGATGCGCGGTGCCAGTTACCTGGATGCTGGCCGGGAACAGTTGCTTTCGTCCGAGCGAAACGCCGCCATGCCGGACCGCCGCTACATGGCCATCGGCTTCCGCGTGGTGCTGGAACCCGGCTCCGCCACGGCCTCACCACAAACCGGTCCCGCGCAACAATGACAGGGCCTGAGGCAGACAACGACGAGACTCTGCTTACAGGCAAGCAGACGCCTTCCGAGCTCGCGCATGCCAATGCGGGCCGCCTCTTTAGCGAGATGCTCGGCGACGGCCTCGCCGGGCCGGAGGGCGAGGGCGACCACGTCGGCCCTTACCAGTTGTGCGAGCTTCTGGGGGAGGGCGGCTTCGGCAACGTCTGGCGCGCGGAGCAGACCGAAACCGTGAAGCGCGAGGTGGCGCTGAAGGTGATCAAGCTGGGCATGGACACGGCGCAGGTGCTGGGCCGCTTCCATCAGGAACGGCAGGCCCTGGCCAGCCTTCAGCATCCCGGCATCGCAGCCTTGCTTGACGCCGGTGTCGATACCGGCGGACGGCCCTGGTTTGCCATGGAGCTGGTGCGTGGGGAAAACATCGCCGCCTGGTGCGCCAGCCATCGGCCAACCGTGGAGGAGCGGCTGCGGCTGTTCATCCAGGTGTGCGAGGCCGTGGCATTCGCTCATTCCCAGGGCGTGCTGCACCGGGATCTAAAACCGGCGAACGTGATGGTGACCCAGATCGATGGTCGGGCCGCCGCGAAGGTGATCGACTTCGGCATTGCCAAGATCATGCATGGCGTGGCGCTGGAGTACCTGACCATGCTCACTCAGGTGAACCAGGTCATCGGCACGCCAGTGTACATGTCGCCGGAGCAGATCGAAGGCAGCCGGGAGCTGGATGCGCGCAGTGATGTTTATGCCCTGGGCGCACTGCTGTATGAGCTGCTCACCGGTTTGCCTGTGTTCGAGCTCGACCGCCTTGCGACCATGGACTTCAGCGCCGTGCGCCGGCTGATCCTGGACACGGAACCAGAACGGCCCGGCCAGCGCCTGCGCCGTCAAGCAGCCCGCACAGGGCCGTTGCCGCCCCGTCTTGCCGCCGATCTGGACTGGATAACTCTGCGCGCGCTGGAGAAAGACCGCGAGCGCCGCTGTCCCTCCGCCGCCGCCCTTGCTGCGGACGTGAGGCGCCATCTGGAGGGGCAGCCCGTGCTGGCCGGGCCACCCCGCTTTGGCTCCCGGGCAGGCCGCTGGCTGCGCCGCCGCCGCCGACCCCTCGTTGCCGCGTGTGCTGGAGCGGTCGTTACCACGGGCATGTTCGCAGCCCTGCCTTACTGGACGCAGAAAGCCCGTCCCTCTGTCCCAACAGCCGCGCCCCTGCCGCTGGCTAAGGATGGCAGCTTCACCAACACCCTGGCCATGAAGTTTGTGCCGGTGCCGGACACGGAGGTGATGTTCTGCATTCACGAGACCCGGTACCGCGATTTCATCGCCTTCCTGGGCAAGGACTTCGATCCCGGCCGCACCTGGGGCCCGGTGAACACGCCCGGTGTTGATCCCACCGCGCCGGCCAGTCAAAACCTGCCGGTCGCCCGCATCAACTGGGAGGACGCCCGCGAGTTTTGCCGCTGGCTCAGCCGCAAGGAAGGGCGCAGCTACCGCCTGCCCACGGACCATGAGTGGAGCTGCGCCGCCGGCATCGGCAAGGAGGAACAATGGACGGCACAAACCACGCCGGAAAACGTGTTCAAGAACCCCACCGAATATCCCTGGGGCAATGCCTGGCCGCCGCCACCGGGCGCGGGCAACTATCGTGACCTGACCCGCAAAGAGTCCATGGCAGAGAACCCAGGCATCTGCCTGGAAGGTTACCGCGACGGCTTTGCCACCGTTGCACCGGTGATGAGCTTCGCGCCCAACAAGCTGGGCCTCTACGACATGGGCGGCAATGTCATGGAATGGGTGGCGGACTGGGCCGACACGGCCAAAACCAAACGCGTGCTGCGCGGCGGCAGCTGGGACTATCCCGGCAATAACTACAAGGAAACGCTGCTCTCCTCAGCCCGCACTTTTGTGAACTACGCCAGTTCTGACAACCAGCATCCCTGCCACGGCTTTCGCGTGGTCTTGGACCTCAGACCTGTCGCGCCTTCGTTGTGAAATCCGCAATGCCCCCTCTCACCAGTCATGGCAGCCTCCCCCGATGAACCAGCGGGCCGCCAGATTGGCCCTTATCACTTGTGCGAGCTGATCGGCGAAGGCGGCTTTGGTGAAGTCTGGCGTGCGGAGCAGACGGAGGTGGTGCGGCGCGAGGTGGCGCTGAAGCTCATCAAGACCGGCATGGATACCGCGCAGGTGCTTGCTCGTTTCGACCTGGAGCGGCAGGCGCTGGCCAGCCTGGAGCATCCCGGCATCGCCACCCTGCTCAATGCGGGCGTCAGCTCTGCGGGCAAGCCGTGGTTTGCCATGGAGCTGGTGCGCGGCGGCCCGGTCACCCAATGGTGCGAGACACACGAAGCGACGATCCCGCAGCGCCTGCGGCTGTTTCTTCAGATCTGCCACGCCGTGCAGCATGCCCACGACAAAGGCATCCTCCATCGCGACCTCAAGCCGAACAACATCCTCATGGCGGAGAGCGCCGGCAAGCCCCTGCCCAAGGTCATCGACTTTGGTGTGGCCATGGCACTGGACATTTCCCCGGCGGAGCGCCTCACCCGGCTGACCCAGGGGGATCAAGTGGTAGGCACACCGCTTTACATGTCGCCCGAGCAGCTGGAAGGCCGCCGGGAGCTGGACGTGCGCAGCGATGTCTATGCCCTTGGCGTGCTGCTGTACGAACTGCTCACCGGCCAGCCACCCTTTGCCATCACCACCCAGGGCGCGGCTGGAGTGGAAGCCGTGAAACAACTGATCCTGGAAACGGCGCCCGAACGCCCCAGCACCCGCGTACGCCGCAAAAGCACTGCGCAAGGCCACACTGCGGTCCGCCCTCGTCCGCTGGCCTCCGCCCTGTCCGCAGACCTGGACTGGATTACCCTGCGCTCCCTGGAAAAGGATCGTTCGCGGCGCTACGCCAGCGCAGCTGCACTGGCCGCCGATGTGGAGCGCCATCTCGCCGGTGAAAGCGTGCTGGCCCGGCCGCCCAGCCTGGCCTATGCCGCAGGCCGCTGGTTGCGCAGGCACCGCACCCTGTGCATCGCCACCGCGGCGGGCTCGGCGCTGGCAGTGGCCGTCCTTGGCCCCTTCTTGATGGCACGCCGGGCTCAGAGCAGCCTGCCTGGTTCGGTGCAGGTGGCAGCGGACGGCGTCTTCACCAACAGCCTGGGCATGAAGTTCGTCCCGCTGCCCGGCACGGATGCCTTCATCTGCGTTCATGAGACCCGCCGCCAGGACTACGCCGCGTATGCGGAGCAGGTGCCCACGGCTGGCAACCGCTGGAAAAATCCCGGTGTCGCCACCGCCCAGGGCCCGCGCCATCCCTGTGGCGACCAGGACAGCCACCCGGTGGTCATGGTGAGCTGGGAGGACGCCCGCTTCTTCTGCACCTGGCTCAGCGCCCAGGAAGGCCGGACCTACCGGCTGCCCACCGATGCGGAGTGGAGCCTCGCCGTGGGCCTGGCCGAGAGCCACCCGCCCGGCACCGTGCCGGAAACGCTGTCCGACAAGGACAGCACCCACTTCCCCTGGGGCGTTGATTATCCGCCCAAAACTGCCGGCCAGCCAGGCAACTATGCGGACACCGCCTGCCACAACTGGTTCCCGGACGCTCCCTGCCTGGAAGGCTTCAGCGATGGCTTCATCACCACCAGCCCGGTAATGTCATTCAAGCCCAATGCCCCGGGCCTGTACGACCTGGGCGGCAACGTCGCCGAGTGGTGCGAGGACTGGTACGATGCGGCCCACAAGAAGCGCGTGGTGCGCGGCAGCTCCTTCTTGTCCAGCCAGCGCGTGAAGCTGCTTTCCTCCCATCGCGAGGCCGGCGAACCAGGCTCGCGCAGCAACGCCGTCGGCTTTCGCTGCATTCTGGAAAAGCGCGCCCCGGCCTCCCGCGC
>FTCC01000266.1_pt1 | contig 13696 bp, 6 predicted proteins | sample 1639481 | NCBI WGS metagenome assembly FTCC01 (sample SAMEA3914864, study PRJEB12502) | metagenome | biome: forest; material: soil | place: USA | collected 2012-03-12 | depth 0.3 m | reverse complement strand
GTGCCGCTCCAGGTCTCGGTGCTGTAGAAGAGCCCGGCGAGGGCATAGTAGTCATGCTGCGTGATGGGATCGGTCTTGTGATCATGGCAGCGGGCACACGCAACCGTCAGGCCCAGGAAGGCACGGGTGGTCACGTCGATCTGGTCATCGATCTGCTCCATGCGGAAGGTTTCGGCCTCGCCGAGCGTTAGGTCCATGCAGCCAAGGGTTAGAAAGCCGGTGCCGGTGAGGTTCTGCTGTTTTTCGGCCTCCGTTCGCGCGGGCAGGAGGTCGCCGGCGATCTGTTCGGCCATGAAGCGGGTGTAGGGCTTGTCGGCGTTCAGGGAGTCGATCACCCAGTCGCGGTAGCGAAAGGCGTGGGTGAAGGGGGCGTTCCAGGAGCGGCCCACGCTGTCGGCGTAGCGCACGAGGTCGAGCCAGTGTCGCGCCCAGCGTTCGCCGAAACGTGGCGATTGCAAAAGGCGGTCCACCACGGTGGCGAAGGCCTGAGCGTCTGGGGCGGGATCGTGCTCAAACGCGACGACTTCCTCGGGTGTGGGCAGCAGGCCGTGAAGATCAAGCGTGGCGCGGCGGAGGAGGGTTGCTCGTGGGGCGTCGGCCACAGGCCGGAGCTGGCGGGAGGTGAGCCCGGCGAGGATGAAGCGGTCCAGGTCGTCGTTGATCCAGATGTCTGCCTGCTTGGGAAGCGCGGGCCTTTGCAGCGGCCTGAAGGACCAGGGGATGACGGCTCTGTCTGCGGCAGCAGAGCTGAGGGCGCAGACAAGCCAAACGCAGGTGCTCCAGTTTAAGAGGGACATGGGCGTGACGGGTCAAATCGACGGCGGTAGTTTTAACATCGGGCAGGGAGGTTGCGCAAAGGTTTTGTCTGATGGGGGTAAGGTGAAACATGCCTTTACCCCGCGCGGAGCCATCGCATACTGGCAGCCACCTCCTGCCTGATGAAGCTCCTCCCCTGGTTCACGGCGCTTGTCGCCTGTTTCTGTCTGTTGCTGCCGGCCTCCGGCGAAGATGCGGATGCACCGGCCAAGATGGTATCGGCGCGTGATTTGTTCACCGACCAGCCCAAGGGTCTGAGTGAGCAGATTGCGGCCTGGAAGTTCATCTACATGGGCGAGGGATTTGGCAATGTGGCTGGCGGGCTGGGCCAGGGGGCGGTGTATGAGGGGATGGCGAAGTTTGGCGTCGGGGTGAACCTGGAAAAGCTGATGGGGTGGGAGGGCGCGGCCTTTTACACGAACGTGATCCTGCCCCATGGCGATGGTCTTACCGGCCGGTACACGGGGGACTTCAATGTGGTGAGCAACATCGACACGACGAACACCTTCCGCCTCTACAAGCTGTGGCTGCAGCAGGCGCTGGACGATGACAAGTGGTCGCTGCGCATCGGTGAAATCGCGGCGGACAAGGAGTGCTTCGTTTCCGACAGCGCCTCGCTTTACTTCAACAACGCCTTTGGCACCTATCCGGTGTTCAGCTCGAACATCCCAGGCCCCATCTTTCCCTTGTCCGCTCCGGGTTTCCGGGTGCGCTGGGCGCCGAATGATTCGTTCTCGGTGATCGGGATGGTGTTCAGCGGTGACGTGGGCAATGCGGCAACCAATCCGCACAATACGGACTGGCAGTTCCGTGGACACAACGGGGTGCTGAATCTTCTGGAGATGGCGTATAAGACGAACCAGGCAGATGGCAGCACGGGGCTGCCGGGCACTTTCAAGCTGGGCGGATTCTACGACAGCAAATCCTTTGCCGACCAGGTCACGGGAGCCATGCATCATGGCGACTACGGCGTGTACGCGCTGGCGGACCAGTTGCTGTACCGCCAGCCCGGCGGTGACAAGGACGAGCCGCGGGGCCTTAACGGCTTTGTGCGCGCCGGACTGGCACCACAGGAGGACCGCAACGTGGTGACCTTCGACACGGAGGCGGGTTTCAACTACACTGGCCTGTTTTCTTCCCGGCCCAAGGACATCTCCGGCATCGCGGTTGCCTTTACGCATCTCGGCGCACCGTATGTGCAGGCCAATGCGGGCAGCAGTGCGCATGAGGCGCTCATTGAGTTGACGCATCTGGTGGTGTTGAGCGACCATTTTTCGCTGCAGCCTGACTTTCAATACATCGTGAATCCGGGCGGCGTGGGTGGCATCCGCAATGCATTTGTGGCGGGGCTGCGGTTTACGGTGCTGTATTGAGCCAAGACTGGCATGGCTGGTGCACTGTTGATTTCACCCTGGCTGCCGGTATGGCTGTCAGTCCGCCACGCTGATGAAACGACTATTCCACTTTCCCTCGCACGCCAGAGACCTTGCGCACCTGATCCGGTGGACGCTGCTGGCGCTGCCTGTGGCCTTGGTGGCGGGCTCGGCAACCGCTTTCTTTCTTTGGGCGCTGGATCTGGCCACGCGGATGCAGTGGGATCACCCCGGCCTGCTGTGGGGGCTGCCTTTTGCGGGCGTGGCCGTGGGGCTGGCTTATCATTACCTGGGCAAAGGTTCGGACAAGGGCAACAACCTGCTCATCGATGAAATCCACCAGCCCGGGGGCGGGGTGCCGGCACGCATGGCGCCGCTGGTGCTGGCTGGCACAGTGATCACGCATTTGTTTGGCGGTTCAGCCGGGCGTGAAGGCACGGCGGTGCAGATGGGCGGCAGCCTGGCTGATCTGCTGTCGCGCTGGTTCCGGATGAACGCGGAGAACCGGCGGCTGATGCTGATGTGCGGCATTGCGGCAGGCTTTGGCGCGGTGTTCGGCACGCCGCTGACTGGAGCGATCTTTGCCATGGAGGTGCTGGTGGTGGGGCGGGTGCAGTACGAGGCGCTGATCCCGGTGCTGGTGGCCAGCGTGGCAGGGGATGCGACCTGCTCGGCCTGGGGCATTCATCATACCGTGTATCACCTGGATGTAGCTCCAGGGGAGGGCAGCCACGCGGCTTTCGATGCGCTGCTGCTGGCCAAGGCAGCGCTGGCCGGCATGTGCTTTGGCTGGGGCAGCCGGCTGTTTTCGGAACTGACACACTGGGTGCAGAACGTGTCGAAAAAGCTGCTGCCTTTTGCACCATTGCGGCCGGCTGCGGGAGCGGCGGTGGTGATTGCGCTGGTCTATGTTCTGGGCACGCGGGACTACCTTGGCCTAGGCGTGAGCGCGCCGCCAGGTGGTAACGTGTCGATCCAGGCGGCATTTGAGCCGGGAGGTGCGACTTCGTGGAGCTGGCTGTGGAAGACCGTCTTCACTTCCGTAACGGTGGGCAGCGGCTTCAAGGGTGGGGAAGTGACCCCGCTGTTTTTCATCGGCGCCACGATGGGCCACGCGCTGGCGGTGCTGCTGCACGCTCCGGTGCGGCTGTTCGCCGGGCTGGGCTTCATCGCGGTGTTTGCCGGGGCGGCTAACACACCGCTGGCATGCACGATCATGGGTATCGAGCTTTTCGGCGCGCACTATGGCGTGTGTTTTGGCGTGGCCTGCTTTGTAGCCTACTTCTTTGCCGGGCACTCGGGCATCTATCTCGCGCAGCGAATGGGCGTGCCGAAGACGCCATCGTCCATCGTGGCCGACGGAACCACGTTGCGTGAAGCGAATGCGACCGAGACGAAGCTGGTGCCGGCGCCGTGGAAGTGGCGGCGGGTGGATGAGGCACCCAAGCCTTGAACCCAAGGCCTTGGGTTGCCCATGGGCCCGTGTCATACAGGACTTACACGCTCAATCCACATTGAACCGCTCCGCGGTTCAAGACAATGCCCGTCAGCCTGCTATGCAAACCTCTACAAGTTGCTGGCTTCACCTCAAATTGCCGCATCCAGCAGCGCGTTGGGATCTTCTTCGTCGAGCTCTTCCGGCACCTTGGGCTTGGGTTCAAACCAGGGATACAGGATCGGCAGGATGAACATGGTGAGCAAGGTGGCAGTGAAAAGCCCGCCGATGATGACCACGGCAAAGGGGCGGGCGGTCTCGGCACCGACGCCTTTTGAAAGGGCGGCAGGCAGCAGACCGAGAGCCGCCATGGTGGCAGTCATCACCACGGGACGCAGACGGGAGGTGGCACCGGCGCGCACGGCCTCGGCCATGGCCATGCCTTCGAGCCGCAGCTCGCGGATGCGCTCGATGAGCAGCACGCCGTTTTGCACGGATACGCCAAAGAGGGCGATGAAGCCCACCAGCGCGGAAACGGAGAGGTTCAACCCGGCCAGGGGCAGGACAAAGATGCCGCCGAGCGCGGCGAAGGGGACATTGAGCAGGATGAGGATGGCGAAGGGCACGGCATCGAACATCACCAGCAGCAGGAAGAACACGAGGCCGATGGTGATGGGCACCACAATCATGAGACGCTTCACGGCTCGCTGCTGGTTTTCGAAGGCTCCCGTCCAGTCCATGTGATAGCCCTGCGGCAGTGGCACATTCTTGGTCACCTTGGCCTGGGCCTCGGCGACAAGGGAGCCAAGGTCGCGGTCCTTGGCGGCGAAGCGCACGGCGATACGACGCTGGTTCTCCTCGCGGTAGATGCGGGCAAAGCCGGGGTGGACCTCGACGGTGGCAAGGTTGCCCAATGAGAGGCGTTCGCCATTGGCGCCGAGCACGGGGATGGAGCGGATGCCGTCGAGATCGGCCACGGCGCTGGCGGCGTATTTGACGACGAGGTCAAAGGTGCGTTCGCCTTGCAGAATCTGGCTGGCCACGGAGCCGCCAAGCGCGGTTTCGATGATGGATTGAACGTCGGCCACGCCCAGCCCGATGCGGGCCAGGGCCTTGCTGTTGGGGACGATCTGCACCTGCGGCTGGCCGAGCAGGTGCTCGCTGCCCACTTCACCAGCGCCCTGTACGGTCTTCAGGGTGGCTACGATCTGGTCGGCGATCTTTTGCAGCTTGATGGGATCGTCGCCAAAGATCTTCACGCCCAGCTCGCCGCCCTTGATGCCGGAGACGGCTTCGTTGACGTTGTCTTCAATCACCTGGCTGAACTCGAACTTCACACCGGGGAACTCGGGCGTCATCTGGGAGTCCATGATGGCGGTGAGCGTTTCGCGGTCGTGCGCCGTGGTCCATTGCTCGCGCGGGATCAGGTCCACAAACATCTCGTTGTTGTTAAATCCGCCGCTGTCGGTGCCGTCGTCGGGGCGGCCGTTCTGGGTCACCACAGTCTTCACTTCGGGGTACTGCATCAGGCGTTTGCGGATGCGGTTGACGACTTCGCGGGCTTCGCCCGGGCCGATGGATTCGGGCAGGTCGGAGCGGACCCAGAGCGCGCCTTCATCGAGCTTGGGCAGGAACTCGGAGCCGAGGTGGCTCATGCAAATGCCGCCGACCACAAGGGCGCCCACCGCGACAGCGAGGGCAAGGTAGCGCAGCTTGAGCACGAGGGTGAGCAGGGGCTCGTAGATGACCTTGAGCAGGCGCACGAGAATGGCCTCCTTGTCTGAAATGCCCGGGCGCAGGGCGTACACGGCAAGCGTGGGCACGATGGTGAGGGCTAGCACGGTACCAACGATGAGGGCGAAGGTAAGCGTGAGGGCCATGGGCCGGAAGATCTTGCCCTCCACGCGCTGCATGGTGTGCAGGGGAATGAAGGCGATGAGCAGGATCAGCTTGGAGAACAGGATGGGCTTGCCCATTTCGGCGTTGGAATGAACGATGGCATCCCACAGCACGCTGCGTTTTTTGCGGTCTTCCTTTTTCCGCTTTTCCAGGGCGAGCAGGATGTGCTCGATGACGACGACGGCGGAGTCCACGATGATGCCGAAGTCGATGGCGCCCATGGAGATGAGGTTGGCCGGCACGCCTCTGAGATCGAGCAGGAGGAAGGCACCGAGCAGGGCGACGGGCACCACGCTGGCCACGACGATCGCGGAGCGCCAGTTGCCGAGGCCGAGGAAAAGGATGAGCGTGAGGAGCACCAGGGAGATGCCCTCGATCATGTTATGCATCACCGTGTGCAGGGTATGATCGATGAGGTCGGTACGGTCGTAGTGTGAGACGAGGCGCACGCCGTTGGGCAGGTACTTCTGGTTTACCTGCTCGGCCATGGCTTCCACGCGCTTGAGGACATCGAGGGCGTTTTCTCCTTTGCGCAGCAGCACGATGCCTTGCACGGCATCATCGGTGTCGTAGTTCTTTTTGCCTTCGGCTGAGCGGGTGGCGAGGCCCACACGGCCAAGGCGGAGACGCTCGCCGATCTCCACTTTGCCGAGGTCGCGGATGGCCACGGGAACGCCGTTGTTGCGGGTGGCCACGGCTACGGCACCGATGTCCTGCACGGTCTTGAGCAGGCCGATGCCGCGCACGACATACATTTCGGAGCCGTGCTCGATGTAGGCACCGCCGGCGTTCTTGTTGCTGTTGCCAAGGGCGTCCATCACCATCTTGAGAGTGATGTTGTAGGCCTTCAACTTGGCGGGCTCGAGCTGCACCTGGTACTGCAGGGTGGGGCCGCCGAAGCCGACCACGTCCACCACGCCCGGCACGGTGCGGAACTTGCGCTCCACGACCCAGTCTTCGATGGCCTTGAGCTCCACCTGCGAGAAGCCCTGGGGGGCGCGCAGGCTGTAACGGTAGATTTCACCGATGGGCGTGGAGTCTGGCGAAATGGAGGGCTGGATGTTGGGCGGCAGGTTGACGGCAGCAAGATGCTGGTAGGCCTGGTTGCGCACGAACTGGTTGTCGGCGTCGTCATCGAACACGAGGGTGACCACCGAGAGGCCGAAGAGCGACTGCGAGCGCATGGAGACGCGCTTGGGGATGCCGTTCATTTCGTTCTCAATCGGCACGGTGATCTGCTGCTCCACCTCCTCCGCGGCGTGACCGGGGAAGAGGGTGATGATCTGGAGCTGGATGTTGGTCACGTCCGGATAGGCCTCGATGGGCAGCCGCATGAAGGACTGCAGGCCCATGGCGATGAAGGCACAGAGAAGGACAAGCACCACGAGACGATGGTGCAGCAAGGCGGCGGTAAGGGCTTTCATTCGAACGAAAGTCGGAGGCAGGCCGGAAGGCTGGGAGGATGTGAGAGACTGGGGGAGGGGAGCGGAGCGGGACTAGGCGTCGTCGGCATTGTCCAGGATCGCCTGGAGATACAGCCCGCCATCCACCACCACGCGCTCGCCGGCGTTGATGCCCTTGGTGACGATGGTCATGCCGTCATGATCATCGGCGACCGTTACTTCGCGCCGCTGGTAGCTGCCCGGCTTCTTTTCCACGAAGAGGTAGTGCTTGTCATCGCGGAAGAGCACGGAGCTGGCGGCAACTTGTGAGCCCTTGAGCTGGTCCTTGCCGTCCACCACATCCACCGTCACGTACATTTCGGACTTGAGCACGCCGTTCACGTTGTCCACCTCGCCGCGAACCTTGGCGGTGCGGGTGGTGGGGTCGAGCATGTCGCCGATTTTGAGCAACTTGCCGGGGAAGGTCTTGCCGGGAAAGGCGCTGGAGCGCATGATGAGCTGCTCGCCGGCCATGAGCTTCGGCAGGTCGCTTTCGGTCACGTCGAGCATGACCCAGAGCTTGTTGGGATCGCTGACAATGAAAAGGGGGGCAGCAAGGGTGGGGCTGTTCGCCATGATCGCATCGGGCCGCACTTCCTGGCCGACGTTGATGTTGCGGTCGGTGACGATGCCGCTGATCGGCGCGCGCAGGGCGTAGGTGCCGTCGAGCTCTTCCTGGGTGCCGCCAAATTGTTTGAGTTTCACTTCGCTGCGCACTTTTTCGGTCTCGGCCCGGTTCACATCGGCCTGCGCGGCCTCCACGTCCTTGACGGCAGCGGCGCCGTGCTCTTCCAGATCCTTGGTGCGGCGCAGCACGCGTTCGGCGAGGGCGAGATCGGAGACCGCTTTGCGGAAATCCGCCTGGGCCTGGCCGAAGTCCGGCGAGAGGATGGTCGCGAGCACATCGCCCGCCTTCACTGGCTGGCCGATGTCCACCATGAGCTTCTCTACACGGCCGGCATTGGCGCTGTACACGCGCACGGTCACATCTTCATTCTGCACCACGCGGCCGTAGAAATGAAGCAGGGCCTGGGCACCGCTGGTGGCAGGATTCACCACGAACTGGTTAGGCTTGAGCGAATTCTCCGGAAACGTGATGTCATCACCCTTGACGGTGGGGCCTTCCGGTTCGGCGATGACCATCTTCTGGTGATCGCAGCCCGTGACAAGGGCCGCAAGGCAAAGGGCGAAAGCAAGGTGGAAAGAGGTGTTCATGACTGGAAAGGGTTAAATAGCTGGCTGCGTGGGTGCGCAGGGCGGCGGCAAATCATCGAGCCCGGCCTTGTTCGCCAAAGGCAGGGGGCAATTTTACGAATGATGAGCGGAGCCGGATCATAAATCTGTCGGTGGCAGGACAGTCCGCTTCCGGGAGATCGAAGAGGTCGCTTCTGCTTGCCTCAAAATAACCGCCATCACTGAAGAGAGAGCAACCTTAGCCATAGTTGAACAGCCCATGATCGGTGGCAAGGCTGCCACGAAGGGCTGTAAGGGCAGGTCTGTAGTGCAATGGATCGTGCGAACGGCGTCTTCGCGCGGCTTCAATGAAGGACCGCGGACCAGCCACATGGTGCGGTAGAGATTTCAGTTGCACGCCGAGCGGGGCAGGCTGCGATGGAATGAGGGAAAAGGTTCTGATGGGTACTCCAGCGCTTCCATGAGGCAGTTCAGGAATCATCGAAAGGGATCAGATTCCGCACTGATGAAGGGACTAAACGGCCAGAAGGTGGCAATGATGCCCTGGTTGAAAGCCAGAAAGCAAGGGCGCGGCCCGGCTGCCAAACGGAGCTGTGTTAAGGGCTGAGGCAAACGCCTGGGCCAGAAAAAAGGCAGAGGCGAACAGGGCCTTGAACTAGGCCGGTATTAGAGTGTGATACTTTGTCCTGATCATCTGAGCCCGGTGGATGATGTTGGTTTTCCCTTATGATGCTATTTCAAGACGAGGGGATGACGTCGGGAGGAAGTCCGGACGGGAACGGGAGAGAATCCCCAAGGCCAACAAATGCGGCCTCTGCTGCCGCCTTTGCGGCCCAATCAGCCATTGACAGCCCTGACCGTGTTCTGAGGCGCGGTCACGGGCTGTGACATCGTCCTTTCCAGTCCAGCAAGCATCAAGCCCGCCATGTATCCCGCATCTTTCAGATTCCTCACGCCCTCTGGCGCCCGGCAGCGCAGCCTCTTCGTCCCGGGCCTGTGCTGCATGGTGCTGGTCACCCTGTGCGGTTGCCACAAGCCTGAAGTGGAGGCGGCCAAGGAGGAGCCTGTGGTGAAGGCCGAACAGGACAGCGTGACCATGCCGGTGGACGCACCTCAGCATGCCTCGCTGGCGGTGGAGGCAGCCCGTCCCTTGGCGAAGAATGTCGCCCGGGTCACCGGCCGCCTTGTGTGGGACGAAGAGACAACGGTGAGGGTTTTCTCCTCGGTGGCTGGCCGGGTGAACAAGATCAATGCCAGCATCGGCCAGCAGGTGAAGGAAGGCGATGACCTCGCAATGATGGCCTCCGTGGACTTTGGCCAGGCGCAGGCGGATGCCAGCAAGGCCGAGGCGGACCTGAAGCTGTCTGAGCGCACCTTGACCCGGCAGAAGGACCTGCTGGAACATGGCGCGGCGGCAAAGAAGGACGTGGAGGCGGCGGAGGGTGATTTTGAAAGCCGCAAGGCTGAGCGCGCCCGGGCCATGGCACGTCTGAAGCTGTATGGTGTGGAGGGCGGCTCCGTGGACGGCATGTTCCCGTTGAAGTCGCCGCTGACCGGCATGGTGGTGGAGAAAAACATCAATCCAGGGCAGGAAGTACGCCCCGACATGATGCTGGCCAACGATGCCCGTTTGGTGCAGCCGCTGTTTGTGATCAGCAGCCCCACCCGGCTCACTGTCATCCTGGATGTGACGGAGTTGGAAGCCATCGCGATGAAGGCAGGCCAGGAGATTGAGGTCACCAGCCGTGCTTACCCTGACCGTATCTTCAAAGGCAAGCTGGAACTCATCGGCGGCTCTATTGATCCGGTGACGCGTACGCTGAAAGCACGCGGCTATGTGGACAATCCGGACGGTCTTCTGAAGGCAGAGATGTATGTGGGCATCAGCGTGGCGATCAAGCCGGCCGATGTTGCCCCACCGCCCGCACAAGTGGCGGAGACCGCCGTGGGCGGCAAGGCTTCCCCGCCCGTCCGAGGCCCGGTGGAGATCTCCTCCAAAGCGGTGTTCCTGAAGGACAACCGGCATTTTGTCTTCGTGGAAAAGGAACCCGGCAAGTATCAGCGCAAGCCGGTGGAACTGGGCAATGAAACCGATGGCCGCGTGAGCGTGATGAATGGCCTCTTCCCTGGCGAAAAAGTGGTGATCCAGGGCTGCCTGCTTCTGCAAGCCGTGACTGAAGGCATGAACTGACGCGCCTCTCCCGGCCTCCACGCCCCGAGCTTTTTATCCTCCCCACATGATCAAACGTATCGTGTCGTTTGCCCTGCATCAGCCGATGTTCTTCGGTCTGATGGCGCTGTTGTTCATCGGCGGCGGCTTCATGGCTTTTAAGACCCTGCCCATCGAAGCCTTCCCCGATGTGTCCGACATGCAGGTGACGGTGATCACCCTGCATCCTGGCCGAGCGGCGGAGGAGGTGGAGAAGCAGGTGACCATTCCCATCGAGACGGCCCTGGCCGGCGTGCCGCACTGCGTGCGCCTGTTTTCCCACACGCAGTTTGGCCTCTCCTATGTGGTGCTGACCTTTGATGACCAGGTCACCGATTACTTTGCCCGCTCGCAGGTGGTGGAACGGCTGCACTCTGCCGACCTGCCGCCAAACGTGAACCCGGATCTGGCACCGCTTTCCACCTCCATTGGCGAAATCTACCGTTACCGGCTCAAGGGCGATGGCTACAGCTCGCGCGACTTGCGCACGATGGAAGACTGGGTGGTGGAACGGCAGTTCAAGACGGTGCCTGGCGTGGCCGATGTGGTGAGCATGGGCGGCTTGGTGAAGCAGTACGAGGTGAACCCGGATCTGTCGAAGATCCGCTATTATGGCCTGTCCCTGCAGCAGCTCTTCAACGCCCTGGGCCGTGGGAATGCGAACGCCGGTGGCAGCTATGTCAACGAAGGCGCGCAGCAGTACCTGATCCGCGGCATCGGCCTGCTGCGCTCCGCGGATGACATTGGTGACATTGTCATCGCTTCGCACAGCGGCACCCCGGTGCGGATCAAGGACATCGCGACGGTGACCATCGGCTCCGTGCCGCGCCAAGGCGTGATGGGCCAGGACGAGGAAGACGATGTGGTGTGCGGCATCGTGCTGATGCGCAAGGGCGAGAACCCGTCGAACGTGCTTGAGCTGGTCAAGGAGCGGGTGGCGAAGCTGAACAACTCCATCCTGCCCAAGGGCGTGCGCATCGTGCCGTACTATGACCGCACCTGGCTGATCAGCACCACGCTCACCACCGTGTTTGAAAACCTGGCCGAAGGGGCCGCGCTGGTGACATTCGTGCTGCTGCTTTTCCTGGGCAACATCCGCGCGGCTTTCATCGTGGCGCTGATGATTCCATTGTCGCTGCTGGCCACCTTCATCGGCCTTACCTGGCGAGGTATTCCGGCGAACCTGCTGTCACTCGGGGCCATGGATTTTGGCATCATCGTGGATGGCGCGGTGATCGTGGTGGAAAACATCTTCCGGAGGCTCTCGGAGCGCGATCACAACAAGAACATCGGCGAGCTGCGGCACACGATTCTGGAGGCGGCGGCGGAGGTGGGCCGGCCCACCTTCTTCTCGATGCTCATCATCATCGTGGCGCACATCCCGATCTTCACCCTGCAGCGCCATGAGGGCCGCATCTTTGCGCCCATGGCGTGGACGGTGACCTCGGCGCTGATCGGCTCGCTGCTGCTCTCGCTCACGCTGGTGCCGCTGCTGTGCTTCTTCCTGCTGCGCAAGAAGATCCCGCATGAGGACAATGTGCTGGTGCGGGTGTGCAAGTGGGTTTACAAGCCCTTCCTCGGCTGGGCCCTGCGGCATCGCATCGTGGTGGTGATTGCGGCGCTGGCGGCGCTGGCGGCCAGCTTTGCCGAGGTGCCCAACCTGGGCTCCGAGTTTCTGCCGGAGCTCAATGAAGGCGCCATCTGGGTGAACGCCAACCTGCCCGCCGGCATTTCGGTGGAGGAGACGGCGGAGCGTTGTGCCCAGATCCGCGCCATCCTGCGCAAGACGCCGGAGGTGAACACGGTGATCTCCAAGGCGGGACGCCCCGAAGACGGCTCGGACCCGAAGCCGATCAACATGCTGGAGATCTTCGTGGACCTGAAACCACCGGACCAGTGGAAGCGCGGCCTGACCAAGGAGAAAATCCTGGAGGAAATGGACCACAACCTCGATGCCCTGCCGGGGGTGGAGAGCAGCTTCAGCCAGCCCATCCGCGACAATGTGCTGGAAAGCATCTCGCAGATCGACGGCCAGATCGTGATCAAGGTCTTCGGCGATGATCCCGCCGTGCTGCGCGAGCAGGTGCAAAAAATCCTCCACAAGGTGAACAGCGTGGCCGGCGTGACCCGGGCCTACATTGACCGCGCCGGCGAGATCCCACAGCTCCTGATCAACATCGACCGCAGCCGCGCCGGCCGTTATGGCTTGAACATTCAGGACATTCAGGATGTGATCGAGACTGGCCTGGCGGGCAAGGCTGCGACTGAGCTGTGGGAAGGCGAGAAGCACTTCAGCGTGGTGACGCGCCTGCCGGAGCCGCAGCGCCAGCTCAGCGAGCTAAAAAAGATCCTGGTGGATCCGCCAGACGGCCAGCGCATCCCGCTGGAACAGCTTGCCGAGTTCAGGCTGGTGAACGGCAGCATGAACATCAGCCGCGAGAACGGCACTCGAGTCACTGCCATTGGGGTGTTCATCAAGGGGCGCGACATGGGCAGCGTGGTGGCAGACATGCAGGCCGGTGTAAGCAAGCTGAGCCTGCCCGCAGGCTACACTGTGACCTGGAGCGGCGAGTTTGAAAACCAGCAACGGGCGATGAAGCGCCTCGCCTTCATCGTGCCGGTGAGCGTGTTCCTGATTTTCCTGCTGCTGTTCAATGCCTTCAACTCAGTGAAGAGCGCCATGCTAATCCTGCTCAATGTACCTTTCGCTTTGATCGGCGGCATCTTTGCGCTGCTGATCACGGGCATCCCGCTCAGTGTCTCGGCGGCCATCGGGTTTATCGCCTTGTTTGGCCAGGCCGTGCTCAATGGCGTGGTGATGGTGAGCTGCTTCAATGAGCTGCGCGCCAGCGGCCTGCCCCCTATGGAAACGGTGATGGAAGGCTCGCTGGTACGCATGCGCACCGTGCTCATGACGGCGATGCTGGCGATGCTGGGCCTGCTGCCCATGGCGCTTTCACACGGCATCGGCTCGGAAACGCAGAAGCCGCTGGCGGTGGTGATCATCGGCGGCCTCACCTCGGCCACGGTGCTTACCTTGATCGTGCTGCCTACGCTCTATGTGGTCTTTGCGGCGAAGGGTGAGCCGATTCGTGATGATGTGAAATTGAAGAGCGGGGTGGCGTGAGGTACAAGCATTCGCAGGCGATTTTTGGCTGCCAATAGTTCGGGTGGGGTTCTGCGCAATGAATGTCGCGGCAGCGTTTTGGAGTGCGGTGGCAAGCGACAGCGCGACCTGACTTTTACCCACATTTGTCGGACCATTGAATGACGGCTGCCTTTGCGCCTGAAGGGCGCACGGAATTGAGCCCAGGCATGAGGGAGCTTT
>FTCC01000837.1_pt1 | contig 13700 bp, 9 predicted proteins | sample 1639481 | NCBI WGS metagenome assembly FTCC01 (sample SAMEA3914864, study PRJEB12502) | metagenome | biome: forest; material: soil | place: USA | collected 2012-03-12 | depth 0.3 m | reverse complement strand
GGCACGGTGGACATCAAAGGCGGCACGGTGCTCATCTGGCTGATGCTGCAAGGCCTGCGCGAATGCGCCCCCGAGGTCTTCGAAAACGTTGACTGGCTCATTGCCGCCAACGCCTCTGAGGAGGTGCTGGGCGATGATTTCGCCGCCCGCACCCGCGAACGCTGCCCCGGCGGTGCGCGCGCCGTGCTGGTGTTTGAAGGAGGGCCGTTTGTGGCAGGCGAGCACCACCTGGTGGCCGCCCGCAAGGGCCGCCGGGTGTATCAAGTGCTGGCACACGGTCGCGCGGCCCATGCGGGCAGCTCGCATGCCGAGGGATTGAACGCCATCGTCGCCGCTTCGGAGGCCGTGCTCGCCGCCGCGGCGCTCACCGATTATGAAAAGCGGCTGACGGTGAATGTGGGCAGCATCACCGGTGGCACCGTGGTCAACCGCGTGCCGCACGAGGCCTCGTCCGAGTTGGAAATGCGTGCTTTCGATCCCGCGTTGCTGGCCCAGGCTGGGGCCGCCATCGAAGCCCTGGCGCGGCCCGCAAGCGAAGGTCGTGCCGCCGTCGAGGTGCGTTGCCTGGGCATCTCACCCGCCTGGCCGATGGATGAACGCAACCGCTCCCTGGCGGCCCACTGGCTTGCCGCAGCGCAGGCTCTCGAGCTGCCAATGAGGCTGGTGGATCGCGGGGGCCTCAGCGATGCCAACTACCTCTGCGGCCTGGGCCCCACGCTTGACGGCCTGGGCCCAAGCGGCGGTAACGCCCACTGCTCTGAACGATCCCCCGACGGCTCCAAGCTGCCAGAGTATGTGGACGTGCCTTCGTTCGTAACCAAGGCCGCTCTTAACGCCCTGGCCATTGCGCGGCTGTTCAACTCTTGCCCGCCTAGTTCCCTTCGTCCCACAAATCCCATTCCTACCTCCGGAGAATCTACGAAAGACCTTGCCTCCTAGCCCCGAAATCTGAGACACCCTTTGCATCATGATTCTTTCCCGAGTTATTCCCCTTGTCCTGATAGCCGCCGGCCCGGCACTGGCTGATCTCACTGCCGATTTGACCGCCCTGCGTTCGGTGGACAAGGAGGGCAAGGGCAATGCCGAGGCCTCCAAGGCCTGGGGACAGGTGGCGAAGGCAAAAGCCGACGACCTTCCCAAGCTCCTCGCCGCCATGGACGGTGCGAACCCGCTGGCGGCGAACTGGCTGCGCGGGGCGATTGGCGCGGTGGAACAGCGCGAGGCCAAGGCCCTTCCCGTGCCGGCGCTGGTGGCGTTTGTGAAGGACACCAAGCACTCGCCCGAGGCCCGGGCCACGGCCTTTGATCTGCTGGCTCATCACGCCTCCGCCGAAGCGGATCAGCTCACGCCCGGGCTTATCGAGGACCCGAGCGCCGAGCTGCGCCGCCATCCGGTGGCCAGGCTCATCGAAGAAGGCCAGGGCCTGCTGACCAAGGGCGACAAGGAGGGTGCCGCGAAAGTTTTCAAAAAGGGCATGCAGGGCGCGCGCGACGAGGATCAGATCAAGACGCTGGCCAAAAACTTGCGCGGCCTCAACGAGGAGGTGGACCTGCCGAAGCACTTCGGCTTCCTCATGCACTGGCACATGATCGCGCCCTTCAGCAACAACGAACGCAAGGGATTCGACACCGTATATCCTCCCGAAGAGAAGATCGATTTTAAGGCCACCTATCCCGGCAAAGGCAAGGAGGCGGCGTGGCAGGACTTCACCAGCACCGACGAGTACGGCAAGATCGACTTCAACAAGCCCTTCGGCATGGAAAAGGAGGTCGTGGGCTATGCGGCCACGGACTTCGTCTCCACCACCGAGCGCGATGCGGAGATCCGCATCGGCTGCAAGAACGGCTGGAAGATATGGCTCAACGGCAAGCTGGTGTTTGCGCGCGACGAATACCACCGTGGTGCCAAGCTGGACCAGTACAAGCTGCCCTGCCACCTCAAGGCCGGGCCTAACACCCTGCTGGTGAAATGCTGCCAGAACGAGCAGAAGGAAACCTGGACCGTGGAATGGGAGTTCCAGCTCCGCATCTGTGATGCCACCGGCACGGCGATCCTGGCGGCGAAATGAAATGACCTATGAATGCGCGCAACCTGGTTTTGCTGGTGATGCTGCTGGCGGTTTCAGCCTTGGCGGGCGAGACCAAGATCACCCATGTGAATGCGAAGGAGGCGGCCGCGGTGATAAAAACCGGCAGGGTGAAGATCATTGATGTGCGAACGGCGAACGAATTTGCCAAAGGTCACATTGAGGGCGCGAAGAACATCGACATCCTGGAGGAGAAGACCTTCGAGCCCGACCTCAACGCCCTGGACAAGAGCCAGCCGGTGCTCGTGCATTGCGAGAGCGGTGGGCGCAGCACCCGCTCGCTCAAGGTGTTTGAAAAGCTGGGCTTCCAGGATGTCACGCATCTTGATGGCGGCTTCCGAGCATGGGAAGCGGCGGGGCTGCCGGTGAAGAAGTAGGCTAATAGAGCAAAAACGCTTTCCGCCGTCCGGCAAAGGCTTCGGCCTCCTGGCGCCAACGTTCACCGATGCTGGACCAGGGCTGGTTGCTCTTGACGGCCTCCAGCGCCTTGTCGTCAAGCATCAGGCGATTGAACTTGGTCAGGTCGAAGTCCTTGGGATAAAGCAAGTGCAGCGTGTAGCCCAGAGCGAGGCCCAGTTCCACGGGGCGCAGGGCCTTTCGGTCGGTGATGAACAGGCGCAGGCCGCCGCACTCCTTCTTTTCGAAGATGCTGTTTTTGGGTGTCAGGCGCTCCGGAACAAACCGGATGCCGGGCAGCCCTTGGCGGTTCATTTCATAGGCCAGCCGGCGGTCGTCGATGTACGGGGCACCGATCACTTCAAAGGGCGAGTCCGTGCCGCGCCCCACGCTGATGGCGTACTCCAGCATGCCGATGCCAGGGTAGAGCGTGGCGGCGTTGAGGTTGTGCATGTTGGGAGAGGGATTGATCCAGGGCAGGCCGGTCTCATCGAACCACAGGCCGCGCTGCCAGCCCTCCATCTTGATAACGTCGAGCTTTGCTGCGAGCTTGGACTCGGCGTTGAACATGAGTGCCAGCTCTCCGGCCGTCATGCCGTGGCGAAGGGGGATGTCATGACAGGCCACCATCTCCTGTTTAGCCACCTTCGCCGGGCCTTCCACAAGTTCACCGCCAATGGGGTTCACCCGGTCCAGCACGATGAAACGTTTGCCCGCCTTGGCTGCGGCTGCGAGGCAGTTCTTCATGGTGGCCACATAGGTGTAGAAACGGCAGCCGAGGTCCTGGATGTCGAACACCAGCACATCGAGGTTCTCCATTTGCTTGTCGCTCGGCGCGGTGCGGTCGCCATGCAGGCTGAACACGGGCAGGCCGCTCCTTTCGTCCTTGCTGTCGTTGATCTTGTCCTGGTCCAGCTCGCCGCGAATGCCGTGTTCGGGGCTGAACAGCGCCTTGACCTTGATGCCAGGCGCATGGGACAGGAGGTCAATGGTGGCGTTGCGTTCGTTGTCGATGCCGGTGTGGTTGGTGATCAATCCCAGGCGCAGGCCTTGCAGTTCGGCAAAGCCGTGACGTTTCAGCACGTCGATGCCGTTGAGCACGGTAGGGATCTCGCTGGGAGCGCGGGCGGGGATGAGGGGCTTCTCAGCGGTGGCTCCCAGTGCTTTCGCGGCCAGGGTGCCCACCTGTTCATAGAGGTCGCGCACATCCCCCTTGCCATCGGGGTGCAGGCGCGAGGTGAGCAGGACGAAGAAGCTGCGCGAGACGGGATCGATCCACAGGGCCGTGCCGGTGAAGCCGGTGTGGCCGTAAGAACCCAGCGGGAAGGCGGCGCCCTTGCCACGTGGGCGGCTGAACTTGCTGTCGATGTCCCACCCCAGGCCGCGTCGCTCGTACACTGTGATGGGCGTCTGCACGCTGGTGATGAGCCGCAGCGTGGCCGGTTGAAACAACCGCACGCCCTCCATTTCACCGGTGGCCATCAACCGGGCATAGCGCGCGAGATCTCCGCTGGTGGAAAACAGTCCTGCGTGACCCGCCACGCCGCCCATCATGCGGGCGGTGGGATCGTGGACAACGCCGCGCAGCATGCGCCCCGTTTCGTCCGCCTCGGTCGGTGCGATGCGGGGGATCATCTCGGGGGCGGGCTTAAAACTTGTGGAGAACATCTTCAAAGGCGCAAACACATGGTCATGCGCGAAGGCATCGAGCGTCTGGCCGCTCACCCGGCGGACGATTTCACCCAGCAGGATGAAATTCACATCGCTGTAGCGGAAGCCCAGACCTGGCGGCGGCTCCGGCGCACAGGCGCAGGCGAGGTGGATGCCTTCTTCATAGCCCTGCCACGGCGGCTTGGTGACGACATCGGCCTGCAAGCCGGAGGTGTGGGTGAGAAGGTGGCGCACAGTGATGCCATCGCGACCCTCGCCGGTGAACTCGGCAAGGTAGGTTTTCACCGGCGCATCAAGCGCCACTTTGCCCTGCTCCACCAGCAGCATCACGCTGGGCGTGGTGGCCACCACCTTGGTCAGCGAGGCAACATCGAAGATCGTGTCTTCGGTGAGCGGTTCCGTTTGTGGCTTGGTGGTGCGCAGCCCCTGTGACCAATGTTCGGCCTTGCCATCGCGCTCCAGCCACATCACAGCGCCCGGCGCGTCGTGGTGCTTGATGGCGGTGTCCAGCGTCTTCTTGAGGGCATCGCTGCCATCAAAGGCGAATGCCTGCGCTGCGAGCAGAAGCAGGGCGGGCAGCAGGCGCATGGCTGGTGAGGCTGACCGCTGTCTAGTCCTTGGTGGCCGGCGTGTGGAAGCGGCAGATGATGCCTTTCACCTTGCCGTTCTCCATCACAAAGGTGCGCTCATGATAGTACTGAGTGCCGCCCACCGGCACCGAGTACAGCCACTTGGTATCGTCGTCATGGCGCTCCAGCGGAATGCCCAGGCGGTCGAAGACATCCTTGCCGGAGAAGCCGGGCCGCACTTCGTGAAACTTCGATTCCGTGTAGAAGCCCTGGCGGAACTTGGTGTCCTCCTTGCCCACAGCCTTGAAGCATTCCACCGACTCGTTGAACGAATAGCCGTAGCTGGCCATGTAGGACAGGATCATGATCAGCGGAATGCACAGGAAAAACAGGGGGATGGCGATGTACCAGTTTTTGCGGAGGAATTTCATGCAGGGCAAAAGCTGGCAGCGGCGGCCCCACCATGCAATCGGCAAATGAGAGCCTGGTGAGCATCGCGGTTGAGTATCGCCAGGGCGAGTGATAAGGGAGGGCTCTCACCACTCCATGCACAAGCCTCAACGCATCGAAGCCATCGGCCATGAAATCGCCATCGTCTGGGACGACGGCGTGGAAGACTACCTGCCCATGGAGCGGTTGCGCGCCTGGTCGCCCAGCGCGGAAAACACCGGCGAACGCGACTTGTTGGGCGTGAAGTACGGCGGCACCGACCAGACGGAGTTCCCAGGCGTGACGGTCACCGGCTGGCGCATCATCGGCAGCTATGCCGTGCAGTTTGATTTCAGCGACGGCCACAACACCGGGCTGTTTGGTTTTGATTATTTGCGCAGGGCAGGGGAGACGCTCAGAAATTGATGAAATACCCAATAACCAATGGCTGGGAAACGCCTCTGGCCTGAAAACTGGCCGCAGGTCATTGGGTATTTGGACATTGCACCCTTCGCTCTGACGACCTAAAACGCTGCTTTCCAATGAACACCCGAACTGCTTTTCTGGCGCTGTGCGCGCTGCCTTGCTTTGCCTCCGCCGCCAACACTGGCAGCGCCTTCTACGGCGACGCCCCTGATGACCACCATCCCTGGGCGGTGCATGACCGCAACCGCCCCCAGCCCCCGCGCGTGGAGCCGGGCACCTTCAGCAGCCAGGAACAGCCCGGCCAGCCGCCCTCCGATGCCATCGTGCTCTTCGGCGGCGCGGACGGCGACATTAACAAGTGGCAGGCTGATAAAAAGGAGCCTGAGCCCACCCAGTGGATCGCGAAGGACGGCATCCTCCAGTGCGTTCCCAAGTCCGGCTACATCCGAACGAAGGAAGAGTTCGCCGACTGCCAGCTCCACGTGGAGTGGTCGGAACCCTCGGACATCAGCGGCGAAAGCCAGGGCCGGGGCAACTCCGGCATCTTCCTCATGGGCTACCTGGAGGTGCAGGTGCTCGACAATTACAACAATCCCACCTATGCGGATGGCTTCGCGGGCTCCCTCTACGGCATCAACCCGCCCATGGCCAACCCCCTGCGCAAGCCGGGCGAGTGGCAGGTGTACGACATTGTATTTCGCAAGCCCGTGTACAAGGACGGCAAGGCGCTGGACCCCGGCTACGTGACCGTCCTCATCAACGGCGTGCTGGTGCAGGATCACACGCCACTCGAAGGCCCCGGCGGCCACCACAACCGCAGCAAGACCGGTCCCTTCCCGGAAAAAGGCCCGCTCAAGCTCCAGGATCACGGCAACCCGGTGAAGTACCGCAACATCTGGTACCGCCCGCTGCCCAAGCGCACGGTGGAAGGCGCCACTGACGGCGCCCTGAGCGAGGACGCCACCAAGGCCAAGCGCGCGGAGATCGCCCAGACCATCCGCGAAGATGCTGCCAAGCTGGAAGGCAACGCCAAGACCCTGCGCCTGCTGGAGTCCCTCTGCTACGCCGCCGATGACGCCGCGCTCAAGGAAGCCACCTCCAGCGTCGATGCGTTCGCCGCCAGCGTGAAATCCCTGCCCGCCGACAAGCTCGAGTCCAGGAAGGGCGAGATAATGAGCTTCCACAACGCGCTCCAGTACCTCGCCCACTTCAAGGACCTGCCCGAAGACTACGCCGCCACGAAGGAGTTCGCCTCCATCGTTAAAGCCCAGGGCTGGGACAAGAAGAAGTAGGTGCACTTTCAACTAGGCCGACGGCGCTGCCCTGTAAGCAGCGCCGTTTTTTTGTCACCTTCACTATATTTTATGGAGTTTTCTATAATTAATGCTTTGTTGTTCAGGACTGTTGCATGCCAGAGCAACATGCAAAGTTGTTGTTTGAATTTTTAATTAATCCAAAAACCAGATTGAAATTGATTACTCTGGTCAGCCCGCTTTTTTCCGCGCTGGTCTTGTGGCTGCTGCCGGGCGTTGGAACTGTGTCAGGTGCCATGGCCGGTTATCGTTTTGGAGCACTGGCTGACATCGTCGATGTGGGTGCTCCCATGTCTGTAACGTTGTCGCCTGTGGATGGCGCAGGCAACGTGGTTGAGGGAGCCTCAGGCACGGTCAATCTCAGTCTGGTGCTGCCCACAGGGGGGACAGTGGCCTTGTCGCCTGACGCTGTGGTTCTTCAGTCGGGCTCGTGGGCTGGGAGCATCACACTGCCTGCGGTGGCCACGGGACCGCTGCGCCTGCGGGCCATGGATGCAGCGGGCAACTGGGGGGATTCAACTTATTTCGATCCCATGCGCTCCTTGAAACTGACCGTGGCCAACATGATTTGGGATGCTTCCCGGAGCCGGTTCTACGCAAGCGTGCCCTCGTCCGGCGGCAACTACGCGGACAGTGTGGTCGCGATTGATCCTTCCACCCTTCAGGTCACCGCCAGCGTGGCTGTGGGCCAGAATCCGAACCAGCTCGTGCTCACCACCGGCGGCGAGTACCTGTACGTCTCCCAGGACGCCAGCGGCAGCTACTCAAAAATTGACGCAGCCACGCTGACCGTGCTTGCGACCTACGCCCTGGGCACCACTGCGAACTCGGCACCGTTGTATGTGAGACAGATGCTGCCCGTCGCCGGACAGCCGGATGCCGTCGTCATTACTCAGAACAGCAAGGAGAACAACTACCTTGGTTACTACGGCATCGCTGTTTTTGACAACGGCGTCGCGCGTCCTCAATCACGGGGGGATATCACTCCCTATTACATCATCATGCCGTCGGCTGACCCGGCGGTTATTTTCGCGTTCGGCTTAAATGGTTACAATGGAGGTTCTGCTGTGTATCAGCTTCAAGTGAATGCCGATGGCATCACATCGCTCATCAGCGTCGCCCCTGCCATGCTGGTGCCCTCTTATGGCAGCATGGAGTCCGCCGGAAAGTGGGTGGCGTCGGGTGACGGCGTGATGACGGATGCGATGAACGGCTATTTGAGTCTCACTTATACGCTTCCTTATGGAGGAGGGGTCGTGCGTCCCGATCTGGCGTCCAACGAGGTTTTTTTCCTTGAGCCGCAGACCCCTTATTCCTCCGCTTTCGGCCACCTGAGCGCCCACCGCATTAATCCGTCCACTTTGATCCGGAGGCTGGCATTTGCCACCCCGTTCACGCAGCCAGGCTCCCTGATCCGATGGGGCGTTGACGGGCTTGCCTTCAAGACCAGCGACTCGGTGGTGGTGGTGAACAGCGGCCAGCTTTTTCCACAAAGTCCGGAGGCCGATCTTTCGGTGGCTATCGACGGAACGTCCCAGACCGGGGTCATGGGCGAGTCTTTGAGCTACACGGTGAAAGTCACCAATCCTGGCCCCAAGCCCGCCCACAACGTGTTGCTCAGCGGGGTGCCCTCAGCCGATTTCTCCGTGCAAAGCGCCTTTTCGGGCGGCGGAGTTTGTTCGGTGGATGGCAACACGGTCTCCCTGCCCGTGGGGGATCTGGCACCAGGGGCGTCGGCGTCCCTTACCGTCACCATGCTGCCGTTGATGGGAGGCAGCCTGACCTACGACGGCTTTGTCAGCTCGACTTCGCAAGATCCAGGCTTTCTCGACAACCATGCGAAAGGGACTGTCAATGTGACTTACCAGTCGGTGATGGACGTGGTGTACCGGTTGCGGCTCGGCGCGAACAATCTGCTCTATGACCGGTCGCGCAATCTTCTCTGGGCTGCGGTGCCCGGCGCAACCACGGGCTATGTGGTTTCCATCGATCCTCTCACTGGCGCAATGGTCAGACGGTTCAACAGCGGTGGCATTCCTTATGCGAATTCCATGGCCCTTTCGGGCAACGGAAGGTACCTGTATCTGGGACTGACCAATTCACGGCTGGTAGACAGGTTTGATCTCAATTCGACAGCCCCGGCTGCATTCATCATCCCCTTGAGCAATACAGCGTCAAATCGAGACAACTTTGCCCAGGACATCGAAGTGCTGGATGGCGACGGCACCAGTTTTATGATGGTCAGCGCTGCTGACCTTGCCGTTTCAGTCTATGATGGCAAGGTGAAGCGGCCGACTGGCACCGGCATTTATGTTGCTGACCGAATCGTACGCACGGCAAATCCAAATGTGTATGTGAGCTACTCAAGATTTGGGCGCGTCTCCAGTCTCCTGGTCGATGGATCGGGCGTTTCGGACACGAAAAGGGAGCCCTTTCTCTTTGCCAGCAATGCTTCCGATGTCAAAAGCTCCGGAAACTTCTTGTTGTCCGCCAACGGTGAACTGGCCGATATCAACTCCCTCACACTCATTGCCAAACTGGGCATCAGCGGCAGGCCATGCCTGGATGCGCCTAACCGCCGGGCATACCTTGTGAATGGAGGCAGCCTGGCGGCCTTCGATACCTCCACCCTCATGCCTGCCGGCTCCCTGAACCTGCCAACGGCTGCCACCGGCGACTGGGCGCAATCGTGCATTCGCTGGGGCGTGGACGGCTTTGGCGTCCTTGGGGGCGATGGCGTCATTTACATCACCCGGTGGAGCGCCGTGGACAGCCAGGACCTCAACAGCAATGGCATTGCCGACAGCTGGGAACAGTTCTATTTCAATTCGACTGCGGCCGACATGAACGGCGATGATGACAAGGACGGCATATCCAACGGGCTGGAGTACCTGTTTGGCACCTCGCCCGGCAGCCCTTCCAGGAACCCTCTTCACGTGAAGGCCAGCGTGCTCGACATCGACACTTCCCGGTCGGTGGTCCTTGCGTTTCCCCGGCGTACAGGGCTGGCCGCCGGCTTTTATCATTTCGAATCCACCACCAACTTGCACACCTGGACGCCGGTTCAAGGAGTGACAGAGAGGGTGGTCGCCACGACAACGGTTGATGGCGTCGCCATCGACAACGTCGAGGCCTCCGTACCACTGCCTGTGGCAGGCACTGGGTTTGTTCGGCTGGTGACGGTGCCGTGAAGGACGGTGGTGAAGCTAGGTCCCATGCGGGACAAAAGAAACACGATTTGTATACATAACGATTGCGCGCCCGGCGGAAAGATCACCCGCCGGGCGTTTGTTTGTTCCCGTCTCATCATCCGCCATGAAATTGACCCACCTTCTTCCTTTGTTTGCCCTCGCGTCCGTGCGCGCCTTCGCCGAGCCGGCACCGGCCGGCTTCACGCCCCTCTTCAACGGCAAGGACCTCTCCGGCTGGTACGGCTGGAGCACGCAGGATCCCACCGACTTGTGGAAGATGTCGCCGGAAGAACAGGCGGCTTACAAGAAGAAGTCGGTGGAAGGCGGCCTCACCGACAAGAAGGGCAATCCGACCAGCGACAACATCAACGCCCACTGGCGCGTGGAGGGCAATGAGATCGTCAACGATGGCAAGGGCCTGTACCTGACCACGGACAAGGATTATGGCGACTTCGAGCTGACACTGGAATACAAGGCCCTGCCGGATGGCGACAGCGGCGTGTATCTGCGCGGCGTGCCCCAGGTGCAGATCTGGGACAGCACCAAGGGAGACCCGCGCGGCCTGGGCCAGGACAAGGGCTCCGGCGGCCTGTGGAACAACAGCAAGGGCTCCCCGGGCAAGGACCCGTCCAAGAAGATGGACAAGCCTTTCGGTGAATGGAACAGCTTCAAGATCACCATGATCGGCGAACGCGTGACGGTGGTGTTCAACGGCGAGACGGTGGTGGACAACTGCGCGCTGGAAAACTACTTCGCCAACAAGAAGGCGGGCTACACGGCGTTTGCAAAGCCGGGTGCCGCTGCCTCCGACAAGAAGGAGGAGAAGCCGGAAAACGGTTTCATGCGCGACCCCGTGTTTGCGAAAGGTCCCATCCAGCTTCAGACCCACGGCAGCGAGATCCGCTGGCGCAACCTGTTCATCCGCGAGATCAGCGGTGACGAAGCCAACAAGATCCTGGCCGCGCAGAACAACCAGGGCTTCGAGGAACAGGTGAACGGCAAGGACCTGAGCAACTGGCAGAACGACGTGGCCAGCTATGAAATGGTGAACGGGGCCATCCGCTGCCAGCCCGGCAAGGGCGGCCATCTGCTGACCAAGGACGAGTTTGAAAACGGCGTCATCCGCGTGGAATACAAGCTGCCTGTGGCCGGCAACAACGGCATCGCCCTGCGCACCCCGCTGGGCGGTCATCCGGCCTCCGACGGCTTTGAAATCCAGGTGCTGGACAGCGACGGCTACAACGCCGCGCACAAGGACCACCCGCTGCTGCCCTACCAGTACAATGCCAGCTTGTATCACTGTGTAGGAGCCAAGCACGGCTTTGACCGCCCGGTGGGCGAGTGGAACTTCGAGGAAATCGAAGTGCACGGGAGCAAGATCAAGGTGACCCTCAACGGCACCAAGGTGCTGGACGTGGACACCGCCACCTTTGACCGCAGCCAGATCGCCCATCCGCCGAAGGGCCTGGACCACACCAAGGGCTACATCGGCTTCGCCGGCCACAGCGACCCCGTGGAGTTCCGCAGCTTCAAGGTGAAGCACACGCAGGAGTAACCGGTCCCTGGTGCCGTAGCGTTTGGTGCGGAGTGATCAGTGTTCATTGCGGATGGGGCTTGCCGAGAGCTCCACTTCGCACTAGGCACTTGGCACTCCGCACTTTTGTTTTCGCCCTTCATGCAACCCCCTCGCAAGTTCAACCCCGTCCCCTACGCCTATCACCAGGAGCTTGAGCTGAACATTGACAAGCTCACCAACGAGGGTGTGGGGCTGGCGCGGGATAATGACTGGGTGATCTTCGTGCCCTTTGCCCTGCCGGGCGAAAAAGTGCGGGTGCGGGTGTACCGCAACCACAAGAACTACAGTGAGGCGGATCTCCTTGAAGTGCTGGTGCGCTCGCCGCATCGCATCGAGCCCTTCTGCCCGCTCTTTGGCACCTGCGGCGGCTGCCAGTACCAGCATGTGGGCTATGAGGAACAGCTCGCCTGGAAGCGCACCCAGGTGGCCGAGCTGCTCAAGCACATGGCGAAGATCGAATTCGACGTGGAGCCCGTGGTGCCTTCGCCACAGACCTTCGGTTATCGTTCCAAGATCACGCCGCACTTCCACCGGCCCAAGGATGGCGCTGTGGGTGAAATAGGCTTCCTGCGCGCCGCTTCGCGCAGCGCCATGGTGGACGTGAAGTCCTGCCCCATAGCAATGCCGCAGCTCAATGAAAAACTCACCCAGGTGCGGGCAGAAGTGTTAAGCGGTCGCACGGCCTACAAGAACGGCGCCACGCTGCTGCTGCGCTATGCCGGCGGCGAAGTGCTCACCCAGCCCCGGGAATTGGCGCGCGAGGAGGTCAACGGCGTGAAACTCGAGTTCCAGGCTGGCGACTTCTTCCAGAACAATCCTTTCATCCTGCCGGCATTTGTCGATCACGTCATTGATGAAGCAGTCGCCAGCGGCGCGCGCTTCCTCATCGATGCCTACTGCGGCAGCGGCCTTTTCGGCCTGTGCGCCGCCAGCCGTTTCGAGCGGGTCAGCGGCGTGGAGGTGAGCGAGACCGCCATTGAGAAGGCGAAGCACAATGCCGCGCTCAACGGTTTCACCAACTGCGACTTCATCGCCGCCGATGCCCGTCACATCTTCAACGGCATCAGCCGGCCAGCGCAGGAGACGGTGGTCATCCTCGATCCGCCGCGCGCGGGCTGTGGCGAGGAGTTTCTCCAGCAGCTCTTTGCCTTTGGCCCCAGGGCCGTGGTTTACGTTTCCTGCAATCCGCCCACCCAGATGCGCGACCTGGGCTTTTTCGCCGCCGCCGGCTACCAGCTCAAGCGCGTGCGCCCCTTTGATCTCTTCCCGCAGACAAGGCACCTGGAGTGCGTGATGACGCTGGTGAAGGACGAACAGAGGTGATTTTGGCCGTTTACAGGCGCGATTCTGCGGCCATGAATCGGGTTCTTCTTCGCTCCCCTCGGGGCACTCCATCCGCACCATGACCTCCAAGCCCGATCCCAAGTTCCTCGCCCTCCTCACTGACACCTCCCAGCGCCTTGAATCCCTGCAGGTTGCCGGGCATGTGCTGGAGACGGATGAGGCGCGGATGGCCGAGCTGGCGACGGGGCTGGGCGCGAAGATAGCGGCTTTCAGGGACCGCCTCGCCAAGGCTTTGCAGTCGAGGACCATTCACGTGGAGGCCATGAAGCAGGCAGCCGCTGAGGCAAAAGCCAAGGCTTTGGCCGAGAAGCTGGCGGCACGGGAAGCGGCGGCGCAGGCGAAGGCGCAGAAGCTGGCGGAAAAAGAAGCCGCGCGTCTTGCCAAGGAGCAGGCCGCTGTGGAAAAAGCCGCCGCAAAGGCCCGGGCTGAGGCGGAAAAAGAGGCCGCGAAGAAGGAGGCGGCATGGGCGAAGGCTTTGAAGGAGGCCGACATGGAGGCAGCCCGTCTGGCCAAGGAACAAGCCGCGGCTGAGAAGGCTGCCGCCAAAGCCCGGGCTCAAGCGGAGCAGGAAGCGGCCCGTGAAGCTGCTGCGCAGGAAAAGGCACGGATGGTGGCGGAAAAGGAAGCCGCACGTCTGGCCAAGGAACAGGCTGCTGCTGAGAAGGCCGCTGCCAAGGCCAAGGCATTGGCGGAGAAGGC
>FTCC01000703.1_pt1 | contig 13828 bp, 9 predicted proteins | sample 1639481 | NCBI WGS metagenome assembly FTCC01 (sample SAMEA3914864, study PRJEB12502) | metagenome | biome: forest; material: soil | place: USA | collected 2012-03-12 | depth 0.3 m | reverse complement strand
TCCAGGATGCGGGCAATATGGGCGTGGTCCAGATCCGCAAGGGCACGGGCCTCATTGAAGAAGCGCTCCTTGATGGTCTCATCCTCGGAAAAGATGTCGTGAATCACCTTGATCACCGCCTTCTTATGCAAGAAAACATGCGTACCCAGGTAAGTTTTGCCAAAGCCTCCTTTGCCCAGAGTGACTGGCCGCCCGTTCTCCATTCGCAAGGCATAGTTGCCAATCCGCATCGCGTCTTTCCCAATGGCCGTAACGCCGCTGCCGACAGAGGTCGTGCCGGTGGTATCAGTGCGAGACTCGTCTGGCATGGGAGAGGGCGGGAAGGTTAAACAGGAACCGACATCCATTTACGCCAAAGTCTCCGAATGGCAACCAAGCTTTCTAACCAGGCCGCCCGTTGTTGCCGAAACCGCATAGCTTTGTGAAGCGGCGAAAAATAATTTCAGTTCAGATGTAACGCGCGCCAGCGGTTTCGGTAAAGAGAGCATGGAATGGGCTCTTGGATTGCGCCCCGCCAGCTTCACCTCCCCCCTCCAGGCCCCTTGGCCGCCCGTTGACGTGCCACCTTGGGCCGAATTCTTTTCTCCTCCTACGCCACAAGCCTAACTCCAGAGCCAAACTGCTTCCCAAACCCGATCTCCAGGCAGCTGGAAAAATCGCCAACATTTCCTTATAATTCACCCCTCCCCACAATACTAGGCTCCACCCTTCCGAAGCCGGTATTTCGAGGGCTTGCGCCGTGCGCAAAGCCTCCAAACTGCGCCCCAGACGGCGGGAAAAAGTAAGGGAAAAAAATTGACACCGAGATTCCCAGTGATTAAAACCGACGGGCATTGAAGCTGGCCTCTCCCAAAAAACAGGACCAGCTTTAAGAACCTCCTCCTCAAAAACAACATCAGCAAACCAAAGTCATACTCATGAAGCAGCCTCAATTCAAAAAAGCACTTGGTGCAAGCGCCATTTTGGCTGGCGTCATCGCCGCCAGCGCTCCTCTCACTGCTCGCGCGGACATCTACTCCGTTGAGTTCGCCGCGGAAGCCGCCTCCCCGCGCCCGATGCTCTCCACCCAGCCGGCCGCTTTCCTGTTTGCAGGTGATGTTGACTTTGCCAGCACCCCGGCCGCAAGCTCCGACGAAGATCGCCCTGCTCGCAGGATCCGCCGTCATGTAGAGTCTGACGCCCCCGCCTCCACCTCTTCCGGAAAGAGCGGCAAGGATGCCAAGGAAATCATTGGCAATGACGTTAATTTCGCAGCCCCCACCGGCCCCGTCTTCGCCGTCACCACAGGCTGGGACAGCGTGTATTGGTACAAGGGCCTGGACCAGGTCAAGACCGCCAGCCTCGGTTTGAACGGTCTGGTTCTCACTCCTATTGGCGTGTTTAAGTATCCCAACGTCCGCTCGACTTCCAGCGGCGTGTGGGATGGTCGCGTGTCTGTCGAATGGCAGGGTTTCGCCTTTTATGCGGGCTATCTCCAGTCCGATGACCGGATTCTTCCCCGCGTCAATCCCGATGCAGGCCTGAAGTACTATGGGGAAACCCAGCTTGGTGCCACGTACACCGTCGGCGTCATCAAGCATGCGCTTGACCTGACCGTGGGTTACAACGCCATCTTCTTCAATGATCGCGACTTCTGGGGCCACGACTATCAGGGCGAAGCCTTCGCCAAGGTGTCCTACACCCAGATCCCCTTCATCACCCCCAGCTTCCTGGCCAGCTACATGCATTCGGACAGCGGCTCCTCCGGAACCTTCAGCGGCTATTTCCCGTTCGTCCTTCCCCGCGGTCCCGTGGATCTGACCGGCTGGTGGTATGAAGCCCGCCTGGATGGCAACGTCACCCTCTTCAGCAGCGGTGATTTCAGCGTCGGCCTCAATCCCTTCGTGGTTTGCGGCATCGATGGCGGCTACAATACCAGCGGTGCCAACAGCTTCCGTCCCTACACGATGGAGTATGGCGTCAACATCCCCACCCGTCTGAACAAGAACCTGACCCTCACCCTGCACGCCAACTTCTCCGAGCGTCTGGTCACCGGTCTTACCATCCCCTCCTTCTGGGGTGGTGCTTCCATCACTTACAAGTTCTAATCAGCTCTTCATCGGGGAAGCAGGGCTCTCTGAAATGGGCCCTGCTTCCCCCTCCTTTCTGTCAGTTCCTGTTAAGTCTTCCCCTGTCAGTTCCTGTTAAGCGTGCCCTGCGGCGTCTCACCAAACGTCGGCGAACATACCCTCAAGGTTGCCGTCCTTTTGCATCCATGAAACACCCCCGCTCATCTTTTTTCAAGGTCATCCCCCTGGTTGTCGCCTCCGCGGCACAGCTCATTTTGGTGCCTTCAATGGCAAACGGTCAGGACAAGGCGGATGCGAAAAAAGTACCCCCGCCCCCCGGCGGTGAGGAGGTGGCCCGCCGCTTGGGTTTTCCCAATCCCTACCCCCGCCTGCAAGCGCTCGAGCGTGAGTTGAAAAAAGCGGGAGTCGATGTGAAGTGGACTGCCCACTACGACGAACTCGGTCGTAGGAACATTGATGCCGCGGCCCTTCGCTCCGATCCAGAAAAAGCCCAGCTTCTGCTGGGTGTGCGCATCGCCGATGCCATTCCCGCTCTCATGGCCAAAAACGGCCTGCGCTTGAAAGCCTGTGCCGCGGACATCAAGGCGCTCGCCCAGGTGCTGAACATCCGGTCCGACGATATCTCCACCAAGCCCATCATCCAGGCCATCGAAAAAGATGACTGGGACAAGGTCTTCCTTGAGCTGGGCGAGCTTCAGCAGCAGGTCGTGGACCGCCTCGACACTCCCGAAAACCGCTCCAAGGGAGCGCTCATGGCCGCTGGTGCCTGGTTGCAGGGCCTCCGGTACGCCTCCCGCCTGATCAGCGAGAACCAGGGCAAGGTTGATCTTTCCAATTATCTGCGAGCCGCGCCTATTGCCGAACTGCTTGGCAAGGAAATTAAGACCGCATCTTCAGAAGTCCTCGAAAAAGCTCCCGTCAAGGCCGCTCTCGCCACCCTTGTTGAAGTCTTCCCGCTCATCAACATCGGCAGGGATGACAACATCCCGAAGGAAAAGGTTCAGAAGATTTATGACTTGGCCACCAAGGCCCTCGTTGATGCCAAAGTTTAAAGTTTCCACCATCAATCCAAGGACATCACCACTATGAAAGCGAAACTTCATGCGACCCTCAGCGCGGTATCTCTAGCCGGTCTCCTTTTCAACAGCTCGCTCTCGGCGGCGGGCATCGGCGAAGCAAGCTTCGGCGTTGTTTCCAGTGCCTACGATGCCCGTAACGACGCCCGCAAGATTGCCACCAAGTTCATGGCCCGCGGCTTCCGTATCATTCCTATCGCCCATGGTGACAACAAGACCTCCCGCATCGAATTCGACGTGGAAGTGATCAAAGGCACCGACTACGTTTTCTTCGTCGGCATCGACCAGGGCATGGAAAAGCTCACGGACGGCGTGGACATGTATGTGCGCGACGACATCGGCAACATGATCGCGCAGGACACCCGCCCCTTCAAGCGGGCCGCGGTTGAGTTCGCCGCCTCCTACAACGGCGTGATGACGGTGCTGGTGGATCCCCCCCGCGCCCCAGGCCGCGTGCAGCTTTGCCACTTCGCTCTGATGGCCGGCTATCAGCCTTCCGGGTATTGAACCTTCACCAGCTCCACACGCATCCTATGAAACTTACACGCTATCTCCCCATCCTGGCCCTCGCCGCCCTTAGTTCATGCGCCTCAACCAATGGTGACGCAGACGACGGCGGTGGCCAGCCCGTCGAACAGGCGGCGGTCTCCAGCACCAACAACGTGGCTGCACAGCAACGCACGGTAGTGGTGCGGGAAAGGACCGAAGAAAGGACCACCAGCAGGCGTGGTGCCGACGGGCTGTTCCCGGAAGAGACGCCCGAACGCCTGGAGCCCGTGCGCACCGAAATCATCATCAACAAGTAAGCCCTGGCTTTCTCGTTTTCCTAACCGCCAATGGAGCAGGGATCATCCGGCGCTGTTGGCGGTTTCTTTTTTCACCTTTTACCCACGCCCGACCAGTCATGAAGTCCGCTTTTTTCGTTCCCATGGTTCTGTTCATCGCGACAGGCTTCGCCCACGCTGCCGCCGCTTCCGCACCGGGACAGAAGGTGCAGGAGCTCTTCGAGGCCAAATGCGCCGAGTGTCATCACAGGAGTTCCGGTGAATCGGAAGATCCGCCTCTCCACAAGGGCGTGGATCTGGACGCGCTGCGGACCAACCGTGACTACGTCGTCGCCGGGGATGCCAGCAAGTCCCCACTTTTTGAGAGGCTTGTCAAGGATCCCGGCAGCAAGGAGCGCATGCCCAAAAGCAAGGGCAAGGAAGGTGACAAAACCTACCGGCCGCCCCTCACGTCCGAGGAAGTGGATCTTGTCAAAGTCTGGATTGAAGGCGCCACTCCCGGCCCAGCCGCGGACAAGGGAGCGCCAGTTGTGGTGGAGGGAGCACGCCCCTTTGCTGAAGATGCGCAGGTCGAGATCGATATCTTGAAAGACTTTGAGCGCGGTACCATCCCTCCCGGTGACAGGCGTTATCTTTCCCTGGCCAATTGCTACAATGCCAGGGATGCCGCAGGCAATCCGCTCTTCAATGCCGAGCGCATGACGCGGGCCAAGGCAGCGGTGGACAAGCTGCTCAATTCTCTCTCCTACAAGCCCGAAATCAGGCTCTCCCAGGTCGTTGACAACCAGGGCATCCTTCTCCGGCTGCGTTTGAGCGACTATGGATGGTCCGCCGAAACCTGGGAGGCGGTCGCCAATGTGTATCCTTTTGCCGTCCAAACCTCTGAGCTCGCGGAAGCACGTCGCATCACCGGCTCCAAGCAGGCTTGGATGCGGGCTGACTGGTTTGTCTTCGCCGTCTCGCAGCCCCCGCTTTACAACAAGTTTCTCCACCTGCCGGGGGACACCGGTGCCGAAAACGCCGTGGTGCAACTGGAGACCAAGCTGGGCATACGCTACGAGACCAAAGTGAAGGAGGCTGCCACCGTCAGAAGCGGATTTGAACGCAGTGGCGTCTCGCAGGGAAACCGGATCATCGAGCGCATTGCCCTTCCCGACGGCGGCTATTACTGGAAGAGCTATGACTTCAACAAGGACCGGAAAAATGACCTCGGTGGCGATATCTTTCAATCCCCCTTGGGTCCGGTGGATGCGGGTCTCAGCCTCAGCCGCGAACGAATCTTTTCGCAGGACGGCGGGGAATTCATCTTCTCCCTCCCCAACGGGCTGCAGGGTTACATGCTGGCCAACGGGCGCGGCAACAGGCTTGAGCAGGCGCCCAAGGAAGTGGTGCGTGACAGCTCACGCAAAGACGGCCTGATCATCAACGGCGTTTCCTGCATCAGCTGCCATAAGGACGGCCTCCTGGTGCCAGCCTCGGCAGATGAAATCAGCCCCCACACCAAAAGTCTCGCCCTCGCTGCCGGCGACCGGGCTGAAATCGACCGTCTCTATAACCAGGAGAGGCTTGCCCAGGCCCTCAAGGAAGATCAGGAGCGCTTCGCCAAGGCCATGGAGCATTTCGCCATGCCCGGCAACTCGGATCCCGTGCGCGACATTTATGACGCCTTCAGACAGGACATCGCCGTGCAGAACATCAGCGCCGAAATCGGGCGGGACATCCCTGTGGACGAAATTGCCGCCAAAATGGAGCAAAGCGCCGATCAGCGCACCCGCGATGCCGCCGCTGGCATCCGGCAAAAGCAGCACCCCCTGCCACGCATTACCATGATCCAAATCTTCCCGGTGCTCGTGGCACAATTGGACATCGGCAAGCCCCGCCCCGCCGATCCGCATATTTATGAAGAGTTCGGGCCCAAACCCATCGAACAACGCACCAGGGCCGAAGACAACGCCAACGGCGGCGCCCCCCTGGTCAAGGACGACAAAGCCAGGCCGAGACCCATTGTGGTGGGCGATTCCTCCCCCGCCGGCGCCGGTGGTTATGGCGGCAGCGAAGTGGGCATCAAAGTCCGCCCTCCCCGTACCGACAATGACAGCCGCCCGGCCGCGATTAAGGTGGACCGCGAGGCCAGTGTCAAAGCCGTGCCTCCGAAAACCGAGAGTGAAGGAGCCCCGGCGGTGATCCGCGTCGGTCAGGGCCAGGAGAGCTACATCGTCACCCCCCGCGGTTCCACTCAGCCGGTACGCGTCGGCCCTCCCAGAAACGAAGGTGCCGCCGCCCGGCAAAACCAGGGCGTCGCAGCCTTCAAGACGGTCGAGACCCCACCGGAACCCGCCCCTACAGCTCCGGCCACACCCGCCTCTCCTGCTCCAAGATGAGGTCGGCATAGCGGGCGCGCTTTCGCCCTTCGTCGTTCCGCAGCCTCAATATTCAATCGCACCGCTCGACTGCCCGCTCCGCATGTTGATTGCGGACCGGGCAGTCTTCGTGATGGCTCGCTGGCCTCCTGCCATAGTCACCAGCCTTTGATTTGACGGGGATCTCTGCCTCGGGGCAAACCATGCCACCGCCATGGCCCGTTCTATGCTGCCAAAGGAAAATCTTGCCTGCGGCGAACTGGGCGGTCATATTACAATAACCACCGCAATGGAAAGAGATCAAAGGCGGTAGAAATCGGCATTCTCGTCTTTGCAAAACGCATTTCTGATTTAAATGTTCACTTATGCAACCGTTGGATAGTCTGTCAGACTCCCATGCAGCCGAGGCCTTGCTTGGTCTGGCGTTCAACGGTGCTCGCGGGGCAAGTGAATTGCCGCCCACGATGATGCTGGCAAGCGAGTCCGATGTCTGTACGTCCGACCGGCAGGGAGGCTCGTCTCGCGGCTCGGGATTTCCCAAGATTTCCGGCTATCGCCTTCACAAAGTGCTAGGCCAGGGCGGCATGGGCAAGGTTTATGCCGCCCGGCAGGAGTCGTTGAACCGGGATGTCGCCATCAAGGTCCTGTCATCTCCCACCAGTGAGTACATTTCGATCACTGACCGTTTTCGACGGGAGGCCCAGGCGATCGCCAGGCTGAAGCATCCCAACATCGTCGCCATCTATGACTTTGGCCTAACGGCCGACGGCGCACCGTACTATGCCATGGAATTCGTCGAGGGCGTCAACCTCGCGCAGCGCATCCGCCATGATTCCAGCCTGTCGCTTTCCTCCGCACTGGAGCTCACCCGCCAGGTGTGCGATGCTCTCGACTACGCGCACAACTGCGGCATCGTCCATCGCGACATCAAACCGGCCAACATCCTGCTGGACCGTTTTGGCAATGCCAAGGTGGCTGACTTTGGCCTCGTCCGCGTCATGGACGGCGATAACGACAGCCGCTCCCGCACCATGTCCGGTCTGGTGATGGGCACCCCCAATTACATGGCCCCGGAACAGGCGCAGGACAGCGCCAGCGCCGACCATCGCGCCGATATTTTCAGTGTCGGCGTCATTTTCTACGAGATGCTCACGGGTGAGCTTCCCCTCGGCAGCTTCAAGAAGCCTTCCGCCCACGTTCCCGGCCTTGATGCGCAGGTTGACCGCATCACCCAGCACGCGTTGGAGCCGCATCGGGAGGACCGCTATCAATCCGCCGCCCACATTCGCACCGATGTGGAAAAGGTGCTGCAGCGGCTGCCAAAATCGAGCACTCGACAGCGTCTCTCCGCACGCAAGAAAAGAGCCGACTCCGGCTCCCCTGGCCTGCTGGCAAGGTCGGGCACTTATGCCTGGGGCCTGGCAGGTATCTCGGCCATTTTGCTCCCCATCTGGGCTTTCAGAGCGAACCCGGGTGATCCGGGCAAGACACAGCCGGTGACCAGGAACACCCCTTTCAAGCTCGCCATGACCGGCAATGGCGGCAGGCCGCACCTGCAACTGTCGATTGATGGTAAACCTCTCGACGACCTGGGCGGCCCGTTGCCTGCAGACATCCACTTCCCGCTCGTCTTCAAGTTCCAGGAGCCTGGCTTCAACAATGGCATCCAGACCATTGCCCTGAAACCCAAAGACCACGTGCTTCGCATCACCGTCCCGTCACTGGTGCGCTCTTCAGGGAAGGTCCACGTCACGCTCCCAGGCGGCAGCATGGATTACCCGCAGCTTGAACTCCGCTGGCTTGGCTCGCTCAAGGATGAGGAGAGCGCTCCGCCACCCGCGGAAAATCAGAAGGTCAAGTTCAGTCAGGCTCCCAACGTCATTCTTCCCAGCGTGCCCACGGGCCGCTACCGCGTGCTTCTCAGTGGTGCCGAACCCCGCATGCTGGATCAGGCCCTGCCCGACATCGTCGAAGTGAGGTCCCGCGAAACTGCGGAGGTCAAAAACCTCCCGGCTTCCATCGCCGGAACCTACCGGTGCGATTTCAACCTCACGGCGGATGATGGGCGCCTGCCCCTGGCCGTGAGGCGCGTGATCGCTCTCAAGCCTGGCCTGGCGGCCGGCGTCTGTGTTCAAAGCCTGCCCCAAGGCTCCCCGTTCGCCGAGGATGATGCCACTGAGGACCCTTCGAAATACTCCATCGCCGCTGGCTCTTTCAGTATCGGCAGCCTCCAGTTCGATCCCGATCTTGGCATCCGCGGCGTCTTGCTTCTGGGCTCCCACCTCGGGCAGTTGGAGGAGCACTTCACCATCAAGGGCAGCACCATCACCTTCAAACGTCCTTTTGCCTCTCCCAGCATGGCCTCTGTCAGGGCCAAGGTCAGCTACTCCGCCAATGACGGTGAGGTGCCGCCCGTTGAACGCCCCCCTGAGGAGGTCAAGGTGAACCCGGCCGCCAATCACTCCGGGGTTCCTCCTACCATTGATTTTTTCGTGCCGGGTCCCCTCAAGCACAAACCTCTCCACTCAGTGGCCGATCCTGCGATCGATTGCCCGGTGCCGGGTAAATTGCCGCGCCTTTGACAAAGATTTCTTGTCGAAGCTGTGAATCAGGCGCAGCTTTGCTGCGTCTGAAGCTGCGTAGTAACTGTGCCGCCATCGATCCGAGAATGCGTTTTCTGCCCATTTTGCATGTCCTTGCAATTGTTCTGCTCGCGGCTCCATGCCGGGCAAGCGATACGCCGGAAGAGGTCCGCCCAGCCATCACCCAGTCGAGTGTCTGGGTGGTTTCCTCGGGCAATAATCGTATCTACGTTGGAGGCACCATCCACGTATTACGTAAGAGCGATTACCCAATTCCCCAGGCCTTCGAAAAAGCTTACAAGGATTCCACCAAACTCGTTCTGGAACTCGCTCCCGGCGCACGCGACATCCCCCGCGGCCGCGAGCGCATGCGCAAGCTTGGCACCTACCCCCCCGGCGACAACCTTGGCAAGCACGTCAGCGACGGAACCCTGGCCCGCGCCCTTGCCTGGGGCAAAACCAACTCCTTTTCCAAAGAGAGCCTGCTCAAGCTCAGGCCCTGGTACCTCGCCCTGAAAATGTCAGCGATCGCCTACCAGCACCTCGGCGCGGAGACGGACAAAGGGCTGGAATCCTATTTCGAGAAGCGCGCGCGCGAAGATGGCAAGGCCGGCGACGGATTGGAGACAGTCGATTTTCAAATCAACCTGTTTGCCGCCCTCTCCAGCCTTCAGCAGGAGCAGATGCTTCTGCAGACCATGCGCGAACTGAAGGGCATCAAGGAAAATTTCGAAGGCGTGCTCGATGCCTGGCGTGCGGGAGACAATGACAAGCTGCAGTCGCTCATCTATCACGACGCCCCCGAATACCCGGAGCTTACCGAAGAACTCGTCCTGGAACGCAACTCAGCGTGGGTTCCTCCCCTCGAAGAATACCTCAGGAACGGTGAACGCGTTTTCGTGCTCGTAGGTGCCGCCCACCTCGGCGGCAAAGGTGGTGTGCTGGACCTGCTCAAGAAGCGCAACTACACCGTCACCCCCTTGAGCGGCAGCAACTGAGCCAGAAGAGATCAAGGCCTCGCAGTCCATCTCCTGGCACTGCACGACGGCCTCTTCCCGCCTCCCCCATGAGCCAGCAGCCTGTCAGCCAACCGCCCGGCAGCGATGCCATCGTCATGGAGACCCGCGGGCTCAAGCGGCACTTCGGCGGCGTGGCGGCCGTCAATGGCGTGGACATCAAGGTCCATGAAGGCGAAATCTACGGCTTCCTCGGTGCCAATGGCGCGGGAAAAACCACCACCATCCGCCTGCTCATGGGCATCATCGCCGCCGAGGCCGGCACCATCACCCTGGTGGGCGAAACCTCAAGGCGCACCACCGTCAAGCAAAAGCGCCGCATCGGCTACGTCTCCCAGGAGCAGACCTTTTACCAGTGGATGAGCTGCCGTGCCCTCGGCCGCTTCGTCGGCTCCTTCTATCCCACCTGGGAGGCAAAGGAATTCAGCCGCCTGCTGGAGCTCTTTGAAATCCCGGAAAAGCGGCGTGTATCACACCTTTCCGGCGGCATGAAGGCCAAGCTCGCCCTGGCCCTGGCTCTCACGCCCAAGCCCGATCTGCTCATCCTGGACGAGCCCACCGCCGGCCTCGATCCTGTCGCCCGCCGCGAGTTCATGCAGATCATCGTTGCCCAGGCCCGGCAGCATCGCCGCACCACCTTCTTCTCCTCCCACCTTGTCGATGAGGTCGAGCGCTGCGCCGACCGCGTGGGCATCATCCAGAGCGGCCGGATGCGCTTCGAAGGCAGGCTGGGCGATCTTCAGCGCGAAGTGCGGCTGCTGGTGCTGCCCGGCGATGCGGAGGTGAACCTGCCCCCCGAATTCGAGCTGTGGCGGCAGGAACCCCTCGGCGACCACACCCATCTCACCCTCCGTGCCCCCTCGCACGTCTGGGATGCCCTGGAGCCTCCAGCCGGGGCCTCCGTGCAATCCCTTTCGCTGGAGGACATCTTCATCGCCTGCGTTGGATCCCGGAAGATCTCAGTATGATCCGCGGACTGGTGGAAAAAGAGCTGCGGCAGAACGGCACCGTGCTGCTGTTCCTGCTGCTCCTGATGATGAGCGGCCTCGTGCTGGTGCTGCGCAATGACCTGCTGGCACGCGCCGGCGGCAGCCCCCTGGAGGCCGCCCGTTACCTCACCCTCACCTTCATCCCGCTGGGCTCCTTGCTGCTCGGCCACGTGCTTGTCGCCTCCGAGTTCCGCCAGAAGACCCAGCTCTTTCTCGAAGGCCTGCCGCTGCCGCGCTGGCGCATGCTCGCCGTGAAGTACCTCTTTGGCGTCGTCATCATCGTCGTCGGCGCCATGGCGGTGCTTGGGGGTGCCTGGTGGAAGGCCGGCGGCGGATCCGGGCTCACGCCCCAGGCTGCCGGCATCCAGGCGGCAAAGCTCTTCGGCTGGGCCTGGTGCATCTACAGCCTGTGTTTCGCCCATGCCTTCCTTGGCAGGTACCGCACCGTCTTTGCCATTGTCGTCGTCATCGCCCTGGCCTTCGCCCAGCACAGGGGCGTGCCGGTGGAGACTTTTGGCCCCTTCGGCCTCATGGATGCCCGCTTCGCCTATGAGCGCTACATCTGGCCCTGGCAGGCTCTGGAAGTTACCGCAGGGCTCACCGTCGGCTTCATCGCCCTGGGCTTCATCATGGGCCTCGTGCGCGATGCCACCCTCGCCGGCATGCTTGCGGAGCGAATGTCGTCGCGCGAGAAGCTGTTCCTCAGCGTCCTTTGCTTTGGCGGCATGGGCGTGCTCACGCTTCATGACAGCAGCCAGCGCAATGCCGAGCCCCTGCTGCTCCCCGGCAGCATGGAATCCGTCCAGGGCGCGGCCCGCGTCAGCGCCTCCGCCGCCGTGGACAAGCCTTCCGCCAAGGAAGTCGCCGCCCTTGACCTCTGCGCCCGCCGCACGGCCGAGGACCTCGCAGCCGTTGCCGCCTACCTGCACTGCCCCGCCCTGCCCCCTGTCTTCATCGTTCACCGCCGCGATCTCGCAGCCAATGATTTTGTCAACGGCGACCTCCCCAAGGAACAGGGCCTGATGGTGCGGTTGAACCTCATCGACAAGAGGTTCGACCAGAACTCGCTGCAGCGCTGGCTGCTGCGGGAGCTCCTGCTGGTGAAAAGCTTCGACCGCCTCAGCTCCGATGCCAACGGCTGGGTGCTCGATGGCTTCTGCAACTGGTGGCCGCGGCGCGGGCGCAATCCCGACCCCAGTTCCTTGGTCAGTTCCAACGGCCCGCCGTGGCAATCCTGGCAGGGCCTGGATCCCGGCAGCCTTGATGAAACCCATCTGCGGCGCTGGCTTGCCGTCCGGCGCGACAACGGCCCCGACTACGCCGCAGGTCTTGCCGCGGCCCTCCTGCAATTCCTCGCCCGCACCCAGGGCGAAGACGCTCGGCAGCACTTCCTCGCCGATGTCCTCGGCCGCGACATCCCTCACGATGCCAGGGCCTGGTTCCAGGAGCAGTTGCATCCCGTACCCGCCCTCTTTCAACGCGATACCGGCCTGGGCCTGCCTGCTTTTCTTCAGCAATGGCGCAGCGCCTGGCACCCGCCCGCCCTGCTGGAAAGGAGGGACGACGGATGACCTTTCCCCTCTTCCGCAAAGAGCTCGCCGCCCTGCGGCCCTTTGCCGCGTTCATTGCCATGATCGTCCTGATCATCGTCGGCATTGACTGCTGCCAGAACTTTCCCGATGCCGAGCACCTCGTGCCCGCTGATCACCTGCGCAACAACCGCCCCGCCCTGCTGATCATGACCGTGATCTTCAGCCTCGTCACCGGCGCTGGAGTTCTGGTGAACGAAAGCACCACCGGCACCCTTAATTTCCTCGACGGCCTGCCGTTGTCGCGCAGCCGTGTGTTTGGTGCCAAGGTGCTCGCCGCCATCCTGGTCGTGCTTGTCTGGCCCGTCCTCGAAGTCACCGCCGATGCCCTTCAGGGCTGGATTTCCCTTCGGTCCATTGATGGCGCCTTCCCCTGGACGTATCTCGCCTCCCTGCTGCTGCTGGAGTCCGTCCTCGTCATCTTCACCCTCTCCCTTGCCCTCGCGCTGTCTTTTCTGCGCCAATGGTTCGCCCTCGTTTCCGGCCTGCTCTTCTGGGGGTTCATGTGGCTGCGCACCAGTGGCGCCACCGGCTGGCCTTCCTTCATTGATCCCGTGGGCCTCCTCACCCCCGGCCTGGTCGGCCACCACGTGCTCATTCCCTGGCGCCATGTGGCCATGCACCTCGCCATCGCGCTCATCGCCCTCGTCATAGCCTGGGCCGCCTTTGTCATGATGGGCGACCGCTCCGCCCACACCGTCCAGCGCCTTTCTCGCTGGCGCTTCTTCCGCTGGCTCGGCGGTATTGCCCGCTTCGGCGGCCCCGTCCTCTGGGTCGGCCTCCTCATCCGCCTCGCTTCCACGGAGGAGAGCACCCAGCCGCCCGAAAAAGACAGCGCCACCATCACCGCCGCCGACGGCTTTGCCACTTTCGAAACCAGGCACTACGACCTGCTCTTCCGCGAACGCCATCGCCCGCAGGCCACCGATCTTTGGAACGAGGCGGATGCAGTGTACGACACTGTATCCAAATTCTTCGGCACCACCGGCCCGCCCGGCACCCGCATCGTCGTCGATCTCGACAGCCCTGTTGACCCGCACGCCTCAGGCCAGACCAACTGGACCAAGATCCGCATGCCCCTGCGCTTCTCCCAGCCCATGGATGAGCAGAAGCGCATCCTCGGTCACGAGACCGCGCATGTGTTCATCGAGCAGATCAGCGACGGCGCCTCCTTCCGCTATTTCAAAGCCATGCGCAGCTTCCACGAGGGCACCGCCACCCTGGTGGAGCTGGAATCCTTCTCCACGCCGGAAGAGCTGCTCAGGATGGAGTACTACGCCGCCGCCGCCCAGAGCCGTGGCGCCATTCCCTTTGAATGGTTGTGCGATGATGACAAGCTCTCCGGCGAGCGCGATCCCATGC
>FTCC01000419.1_pt1 | contig 13832 bp, 8 predicted proteins | sample 1639481 | NCBI WGS metagenome assembly FTCC01 (sample SAMEA3914864, study PRJEB12502) | metagenome | biome: forest; material: soil | place: USA | collected 2012-03-12 | depth 0.3 m | reverse complement strand
GCCCAGGTGTAGAGGCCGTGCCCGGCGATGAGGAAACCATGGCGCAGGGGGCGCACGGGATCAAGCAGCCGCGCCTCCACTTCATTCGAAAGTGCGGCGATGTCCTGAGTATTGGGGAAAATTTCCACGTCGATGGAGGACTCGTGCGTGGCGATGCCTTCCAGGCCTTTCAGCATTTCATAGCCGCCGATGGTGATCTTGCCCTGGGCCAGATGCTTCTCGGACAGCAGGGTGCCAAACACCGAGTGCGTGTGGAGCACGGCACCCGCTCCGGCGGAGCGTGCCAGCACCACGTGCAGCAAGGTCTCTGCAGAAGGCTTCGGATGCTCCGGATGCAGGGCCTTGCCCTGGTCATTGACCAGGACAAACTGGTCGGGCTGCAACGCTCCTTTGTCAAAACCACTGCCGGTGAGCAGCAAGGTGAGCGGGTTCTGCTGCAGGATCACGCTGTAATTGCTGCTGGTGCCCAGCGACCAGCCCCGCCGCCAAAAATCATGCCCGGCTTCCATGAGGCCGCGTAGGGGCTGGGGATGGTCTTCAAGCAGGCTGGAACCAGAAACTGACATATCTGCATGCTACGAGCCTGCCGATGAAAGGGTCAATTGACAGAATCGTGACATTAGTCCCGGAACCTGGCAGGCTCACGAAAAGACACATCTTCCACACGAAAAGGCACGCCGGGCACCCGTTAATAAACAAGAATCCTGGGCACATCCATTGCAATGAATCGACACAAAACCATCGGCCATCCCGCCGCCTTTCTTCTTCTGCTGCTGGCAGCCTGCCTGCCGCCGAGGCATCTTCAAGGCGCGGCCCTGCCGGCGGATCATGCGGAGCGGATGACGCGGGGACTGGAGCTGTTTCAAAAGCAGGTGGCTGGCCTCTTGAAGGAGAACTGCCTCCAGTGCCATGGCGGCGAAAAAACCAAGGGCGGCCTGGATCTCGCCACCCGCGAGGACGCCCTGCGTGGCGGCAAGGATGGCGCGGTGATCGTGCCCTTTGATGCAAGCGCCAGCCTGCTGGTGGAGCTTGTCAACCACGCCAAGGAGCCGCCGATGCCGGACAAAAAGCCGAAGCTGGCACCGGAGGCCATCGCCAGCATCACGGCCTGGATCAACGATGGCGCGCCCTATGCCGAGCCGCTCATCGCGGGCCGCAAACCGCAGCGCGATGCCTCCAAGATCAGCGCGGAGGACCGCCAATGGTGGGCCTTCCAGCCGCTGCGCAAGGATTTCCATGCTGTCCTGGCCCCGGCCAGCGCCATCAACCCCATTGACCAGCTCCTGCTGGCGAAGGCAAAGGCTTCCGGCTTCACCTTTAGTCCGCCGGCCGATGCCCGTACCTTGGCGCGCCGCATGTATCTCGATCTCACCGGTCTGCCGCCCACACCGGAGCAGGCGGAAGCTTTTGTCCGGTCGGCGAATCCGGCCGCTGAGATCCGCAAGCTGCTGGCTTCTCCGCACTACGGCGAGCGCTGGGCGCGGCATTGGCTGGACGTGTCGAGGTTTGCGGAGAGCAGCGGCTTTGAGCATGACTACGACCGGCCCTTTGCCTTCTACTATCGCGACTTCGTCATCAAGGCCCTGAACCAGGACATGCCGTACGATCAGTTCGTGAAATGGCAGCTCGCGGGCGATGAATATGAGCCGGGCAACCCGCTGGCCCTGGCCGCCACGGGCTTCCTTGGCGCAGGGGTGTTTCCCACCCAGGTCACGGCCAATGAGGTGGAACGAACGCGCTACGATGCGCTTGACGACATGCTGGCGACGACCGGCAGCGCCATGCTGGGGCTTACCGTCGGCTGCGCGCGCTGCCACGACCACAAGTATGATCCCATTCCCACCCGCGACTACTATCGCATGCTGAGCACCTTCACGACCACGGTGCGCAGCAACATCGAGGTGGAAATGGAACCCGAAAAGGCCCGCCAGGCGCTGGCGGCATGGGAACAAAAACGCACCTCTTTGTTAGGCGAAGAAAAGGCCGCTGAGGAGCGACTGCAGCCGCGCTTTGACTCCGCTACCGCCACCCTCATCGCCGATGACTGGACCCTGCTGGAACCCGCAGAGCTGAAGTCCGAAGCCAAAGCGACCTTCAAGCCCCTTGGTGACGGCTCCTACCTCGTCGAGGGCGCGAACGCGGAACACGATGTTTACACCATCCTCGCGCCCGCACCCCAGGATCACATCACGGCCCTGCGGCTGGAGACACTCACCCACCCTTCCATGAAGCGGAACGGGCCGGGCCGGGCGAACAACGGCAACTTCGGCCTCAGTGAGATCAGCGTTGCCATTGAGCCGGGCAAGGATGGCAAGGGCGGGGAGCTCAAGATCGCCCGTGCTTTTGCGACTCACGAGCAAAGCAAAGAGCGGCTCAGTGTCGCTGCCACGCTCGATCATCAGCCCGGCACAGGCTGGGCGGTTGACGGCCAGATCGGCAAGGATCAGGCGGCGGTGTTTGTCTTCGATCATCCGCTGAGCGTGCCGCCCGGCACGCAGCTCAGCATCCGGCTCGAATTTGCGCTTAACGCGCAGCACAACATTGGCCGTCCGCGCTTTTCGGTCACCTCCCAGGCCACGCCCGTCCTGCAAGGCAAGCCGGTGCCCCACGCCGTCGCCGCGGCCAAACGCAAGATCGCGGGCGGCGGCAGGCTCACCACAGCCGAGCACGCTGCCTTGTTTGATTGGTGGAAGCAGTCCGAACCAGACTGGACCGCCGCGCATGCCAGGCTTGCAGAGCATGAGGCAAAGAAGCCGGGCGCCACCTCGACGCTGATGATCTGCGGCGAGGGCTATCCACCGCTGGTGATGCACTCCCAGGGGGCTGCTTTCTTTGACCAGACTCACATCCTCAAGCGTGGCAATCCCGACCTGAAGGACGGCGTGGCCGAGCAGGGTTTTCTGCAGGTGCTGTCGCAGAGCGAGGGCGCTGGTGCGTGGAAATGGCAGCCACCAGAAGGAGCTCGCTTCTCCGGCCACCGCCGCTCGTTGTCCAACTGGATGACGGATGTGGACCATGGCGCAGGCACATTGCTGGCACGGGTGATGGTCAACCGTCTCTGGCAGCACCATTTCGGCACGGGCATCGTCAGCACGCCTTCGGATTTCGGCAGGCAGGGAATGATGCCCTCGCAGCCAGAGCTGCTCGACTGGCTGGCCGGCGAACTGATCCGCAATGGCTGGCGGCTGAAACCGCTTCACGAGCTGATCATGACCAGCGTGGCCTACCAGCAAAGCTGTGTGCGCGATGCGGCGAAAGAGGCCGCCGATCCCGCGAACGGCCTGTTTGTGCGGCGCAATCCCCAGCGCCTGGAAGCGGAGGGCATTCGTGATTCCATGCTGGCTGTGAGCGGCCTGCTGGACAGCGCCATGTACGGCCCGGGCACCCGCGATGAAATGGCACGGCGGCGCAGCATCTACTTCACCATCAAGCGCAGCCAGCTCATGGGCAGCATGGTCGCTTTCGATGCACCGGAACCGCTCACCAGCCAGGGAACAAGACCCGTGACGACCGTCACGCCACAGGCCCTCATGCTGATGAACAGCCCGCTGGCCCGCGCCTGCGCTGAAGCGCTCGCCAGGCGGGCCCAGTCCGTAGGACCGGCCTACTCGCTTTGCCTTGGCCGTGCTCCACGCCCTGAGGAGATGGCCGCAGCCCAGGCTTTTCTCCGAAGCCAGGCCGCCAGCTATGCGGCAGAGAGTAAGCCTGACCTGTCGCTGGCCGATCTCTGCCAGGTGCTGCTGGGCTTGAACGAGTTTGTGTACGTGAACTGAAGACCGCCGCCATGAACATCCCCTTCCCTTCTGTTTCCTCGCGCCGTGCCCTGCTTCAGCGTGCCGGTGGCGGCATGGGCATGCTGGCGCTGGCCTCCATGCTTGGGCCGGCGGGCAGCACGCGGGCTGCCTCGCTCAATCCCCTGGCTCCGCGACGGCCCATGAAGCCGGGCCGGGCCAAGGCGGTGATCTGGATCTTCACCAATGGCGGTCCGTCGCACGTGGACACCTGGGACTACAAGCCGGAGCTGCAGAAACGCGATGGCAAGCCGCTGGACGGCTTTGATCCGAAGACCGGTTTCTTTCCCGGCTCGGTGGGCCCCTTGATGGGTTCGCCGTTCGAATGGAAACGGCACGGTCAGAGCGGCACCTGGGTCAGCGATCTGTTCCCGCATCTCTCGCGGCACGTGGACAAGATGGCCTTTGTCCATTCGTGCTGGACGCAGTCGAACAACCATTCGCCAGCCCTGTTCATGATGAACACGGGGCAGACGCGCATGGGCTATCCCTGCGTCGGCTCATGGGCCACCTATGGCCTGGGTTGTGAATCGGACAGCCTGCCGTCGTTCGTGGTGATGAGCGATCCGCTCAACCGCGGCCTGCCGAAAGGCAGTGCGCTGAACTGGGGCGCGGGCTTTCTGCCCAGCGTGTATCAAGGCACCTGGCTGAAGCCCAAAGGCGATCCCATCGACAACCTGGTGCCTCCGCCTTCGCTCAGCACAGGCCGCCAGCGCGCGCAGCTCGACCTGCTCTCGGCGCTGAACCGCCCGCAGCTTCACGATTCTCCGGTGGAAAGCGAACTCGCCGCCCGCATCGAGAGCTTTGAACTGGCCTACCGCATGCAGACCGCCGCGCCAGAGGCCTTTGATGTGTCGCGCGAGCCGGAGCATATCAAGAAGCTCTATGGCCTGGATCAAAAGCACTGCGCGCCCTTCGCCGCGCAATGCCTCACGGCCCGTCGCATGGTGGAGCGCGGGGTGCGCTTCGTGCAGCTCTACTCCGGCGGCATGGAAAACCAGTTGAGCTGGGACTGCCATGCAGACCTGGTGGGCAATCACCGGGGCTTCGCGGGAGAAAGCGACCAGCCGGTGGCCGCGCTTCTCGCAGATCTGGAGCAGCGCGGCATGCTGGATGATACACTGGTCATCTGGGGCGGTGAATTTGGCCGCCTGCCCATCTCTCAAAAGGGCGGCAAGCCGGGTCGTGACCACAACCCGCATGCTTTTACCGTCTGGCTTGCGGGCGGCGGTGTGCGGGCCGGCCATCATCACGGCGAAACCGATGAAATCGGCTTCAAGGCGGCCGTGGACAAAGTCAGCGTGCATGACCTGCATGCCACCATCCTGGCCGCGCTGGGGCTCGATCACGAGCGCCTCACCTTCAAATTCCAGGGCCTCGAGCAGCGCCTCACCGGCGTGGAGGAATCTCGCGTGGTGCGGGAGATTTTCGCCTGACGTATCTCTTGTTCCAGCCCATGCGCCACCTTCTTGCCCTGCTCCTGCTGCTTCCCTGCCTTTGCGCCCATGCGGGCGGCAGGCTGAAGTTCAACCGCGACATCCGCCCGCTGCTCTCGGACCGCTGCTTCTTCTGCCATGGGCCGGACCCCAAGAAGCGCGAGGCGAAGCTGCGCCTGGATGAACCCGCGAGCGCCCTGGAAAAGAAGGCCGTCATTCCCGGCAAAGCGGAGGAAAGCGAGATGATCCGCCGCATCCTGGCCAATGACGATGACCACATGCCGCCGGCCAAATCGAAGCTGGCGGATTTCACCCCCGCCGAGGTGGCGATCCTGAAGCAGTGGATCAACGAAGGCGCGGAATACGAGGCGCACTGGTCCTTCATCCCGCTCAAAGATGGAGGCGGCGCCCAGCCAAAAGACGACATCGACAGCCTGGTGACGCAAGGTCTGGCAGAGCGCCAGTTGAAGCTGCAGCCCGAGGCCGATCCGTCCACGCTGATCCGCCGGGTGAGCTTTGACCTCACCGGCCTGCCTCCAACGCTGGAGGAGGTGAATGCTTTTCTCACCGACTGCCAAGGGCCCAAAGGCGCCACCGCCTATGGACGGCTGGTGGACCGGCTGCTGGCCTCGCCGCGCTATGGTGAACGCATGGCGGTGGACTGGCTGGACGTTTCACGCTATGCCGACAGCTACGGCTTCCAGGTGGACCGTGAGCGCGAAGTGTGGCCCTGGCGCGACTGGGTGGTGGGCGCGTTTAACAACAACCTGCCTTACGACAAGTTCATCACCTGGCAGCTTGCCGGCGACCTTCTGCCACACCCGACAGATGAGCAAGTACTTGCCACCGCATTCAACCGCCTGCACCAGCAGGAGAGCGAAGGCGGCAGCGTGGAGGAGGAATACCGTGTGGAGTACGTGTGCGACCGGGTGCAGACCTTTGCCACTGCCTTCCTGGGCCTGACTTTTGAGTGCTCGCGCTGCCACGATCACAAGTTCGACCCCATCAAGCAGCAGGACTACTACGGGCTGTTTGCGCTGTTCCAAAACATTGATGAAGCGGGCCTTTATTCCTATTTCACGCCATCGCCTCCCACGCCGACGCTTTCTTTGATGGATCCCAAGGTGAAAGGCCAGATGGCCGCGCTTGCCGCCGAAGTGAAGAGGCTCGAAACGGAGGTGAAACATCTTCAGCAGCAGCCTGTCACGAGCCCTGTACCTGCCGCCGTGACGATCCCTGGCGAACTGGCCCGCTACAGCTTCGATGCCCTCGATAAAAACAAGCTCGCCAGCAGCATCGATGGATCACAGCCAGCCACGCTCAAGGGCGAGAACACGCTGGTGCCTGGCCATCAAGGCCAGGCCATTCAATTCACTGGCGACGATCCGGTGGACCTGCCGCTGGGCAACTTTCATAGCTATGATCCGTTCAGCGTCTCGCTGTGGCTGAAGACGCCGGATGAGAAAGCCCGCGCGGTGGTCTTCCATCGCTCGCATGCGTGGACCGATGCCGGCAGCCGGGGCTACGAGCTGCTCATCGAAGATGGCAGGCTGAAGTGGTCCCTCATTCACTTCTGGCCTGGCAACGCCATCTCCATTCGCGCCAAGGACAAGCTGCCGCTCAAAGCCTGGACACAGGTGGCGGTGACCAATGACGGCAGCAGCCAGGCTGCCGGCTTGCATCTCTATGTCGATGGCAAGCCCGTGGAGACCGAGGTGATCAAGGATCATCTCACCAAGGACATCACTGGCGGTGGCCATGATGAAATCTCACTCGGTGAGCGCATGCGCGACCGTGGTTTCAAGGGCGGCGTGGTGGATGACTTTCGCGTCTTTGGCCGCGAACTCACCGCACTGGAGGCCACGGCGGCCTGGGATGAAAAGTCGGCCAGCAGCTTGTTAGCCAGTGATTCGAAGGCCGCGCAGGACTACCTTCACGCCACCACCGATGACGCGCTGAAGCAGCAGAGGGAGGCATTGCATGAAGCACGTGCCAAGCTCACCAGCTTTGAGGACGGCGTAAAGGAGATGATGGTGATGCGCGAGCTGCCGAGGCCGCAGAACGCCCACATCCTGTTTCGCGGCCAGTATGACCAGCGACGTGATGAGGTGAAGCCGCATGTGCCGGTGACCTTCGCGCCGGGCCTTGCCGATGCTCCCGCGACCCGTCTGGGCCTGGCGCAGTGGCTCACCGATCCGCGCCAGCCGCTCACCGCGCGGGTAACGGTAAACCGCTTCTGGCAATCCTTCTTTGGCCGGGGGCTGGTGAAGACGGCGGAGGACTTTGGCAGCCAGGGAGCGCGCCCGCTTTACCCCGAGCTGCTGGACTGGCTGTCCGTGCGCTTCATCCGCAGCGGCTGGGACACCAAGGCGCTCCTGCGCACCATCGTGATGAGCCGCACCTACCGCCAGCGCAGCATCGCCGATGCGAAGACGATGACGGATGATCCCGAGAACGAATGGCTCGCCCGCGGACCACGCTTCCGCCTCAGCGCCGAAATGATCCGCGACAATGCCCTTGCTGCCAGTGGCTTGTTAAACTTGAAGGGGGGCGGACCGCCGGTGAACGCCTATGAAATGACTGAAGCCTTCAAACCGGCAAAACCAGGGGCTGGTGACGACGTTTTCCGCCGCAGCCTGTATTCTTCCTGGCGGCGCACCAGCCCGCCGCCAGCCATGGTCGCCTTTGATGCGCCGCGCCGCGCGGTGTGCACAGCCAGGCGCGACCGCACCGACTCACCGCTCCAGTCCTTCATCCTGCTCAACGGCACCCAGTACGTGGAAGCCGCGCGGGTGCTGGGTGAGAAACTGTATCACACCGCCGGCGGCAATGTCCCCGCCATGGCCCGCGAAGGCTTCCTGCTCTGCCTGAGCCGTGAACCGGATGCCCGGGAAACCGCGATCCTGAGCCAGCTCTACACCGAGCAGCTCGCCCATTTCAAAGAAGCGCCAGGTGAAGCAGCCGAGCTGCTCAAAACTGGCAGCACCAAGCACGATACAACTATTCCCGCCCCCGAAGCTGCCGCCGCCACTGTACTGGCCCAGGCACTGCTGAACCACGATGCTTGCGTGGTGAAGAGGTGACGACATTGCACTCCCACCTATTCCAGGGTAACATCCTCCATGAGCGCACTCACTCTCACCTACAGCGGTTCCCTGAGTATTCCGGAATCTGTCTTCCAGTCGGCTCACATCCGGGAGGGCGACCAGATTGATGTCCGGGTAGAAGGTGAAAGCATCGTGCTGGAGCGGCATGCGCCTGTCGCAACGAGGGCATCCGTGGTGCCCGGCAAGCACGGCCGGAGGATTCTGCGGGCACCGGACGGCTCTGCGCCGATGACCGTGGAGAGTGTGAAACAGTTGATGGAGGATTTAGATCTCCCATGAGTTATCTCCTTGATGCCAGCGTGCTTATCGCCAGCGGCTGGGAAACCCATATCAGCCACGACGTTGCCAGCCTGTGGCTGAAAAAATCGGGGACTTTTGCGACATGCCCCGTTGTGCAGATGGCTTTCATGCGTGTAAGCATGAGCCAGGTCTATGGGGTATCATTCGATGAAGCAGCCAGTGTGCTGGCAGAGATCCTTGATGAACCTGGTCATCGGCTGGTACATGACAGCACACAGGCCTCCGACTTGCCAGTGGTTGTCGGAAATAAAGAGATCACAGACGCCCACCTGATCACCCTGGCAAAATACCATGGGTTGAAACTCGCAACACTCGACAAACCCTTGAGCACCAAGGCTTGGGCGCGAGGAGTCGCTGAATTCATCGGCTAATCACCTCTTTGAAATCGACTGACGCATGAATCTTTCCGCTAACCGCCGTACCTTCCTGAGCCAGACCGGCCTTGGCCTTGGCGCCCTCGCCTTGTCTGAGATGTTGTCCAAGGCTGCCCCCTCGGCGGACCAGGGTGTGCTGGGCGGCACGCATTTTGCGCCGAAGGCAAAGCGGATCATCTATCTGTTCATGTCCGGCGGGCCGTCGCACCTGGACTTGTTTGACTACAAGCCGCTGCTCAACAAGCGACACGGCGAGCAGTTGCCGGATTCCGTGCGTGGCGGCCAGCGGCTCACGGGGATGTCTGGCAACCAGTCTTCCATCCCCATGGTGGGCTCGCCGTTCAAGTTCGCCAAGCACGGTGCGGGCGGGGCTTGGTTCAGCGAACTGCTGCCGCATACGGCCACGATTGCAGACGAGATGTGCCAGGTGAAGTCGATGTTCACTGAGTCGATCAATCATGGCCCCGGGGTCACCTTTTTGCAGACGGGCTCGCAAATCGCTGGCCGGCCGAGCATGGGTGCGTGGCTGAGTTATGGCCTGGGCCAGGAAAATGCCAACCTGCCTTCGTTCGTGGTGCTGATCACCAAGGGCAAGGGTGGCCAGCCGCTGGGCTCGCACCTGTGGGGCAGCGGTTTCCTGCCCACCCGGCACCAGGGTGTGCTGTTTCGCGCCGCGAAGGACCCGGTGCTCTATCTAGGCAACCCGGCGGGCGTGAGCGCCGGCAGCCGCCGCCTGCTGCTCGACCGCTTGCGCGACCTGCACGAGCACCAGTTTGAAAGCACGCCGGATATGGAAATCCAAAGCCGCATCGAGAACTACGAGATGGCCTTCCGCATGCAGACCAGCATCCCGGAGGTGACGGATCTTGCCAACGAGCCTCAGCATGTGCTGGAAAGCTATGGGCCGGATGTAAAGACGCCTGGCACCTTTGCCGCGAACTGCCTGCAGGCCCGCCGCCTTGCTGAGAAGGGCGTCCGTTTCATCCAGCTCTACCATCAGGACTGGGATCATCACGGCGGCCTGCCCAAGGCCCTGCCTCGGCTTTGCCAGGAAACCGACCAGGCAGCGGCAGCGTTGGTGAAGGACTTGAAGCAGCGCGGCCTGCTGGACGAAACGCTGGTGGTGTGGGGCGGGGAATTTGGCCGCACCAACTACTGCCAGGGCAAAATCCAGCCCAATTTCGGCCGCGATCACCACCCCCGCTGCTTCACCATATGGATGGCGGGCGGCGGCGTGAAGGCCGGCAGCGTGCATGGCGAGACGGACGAGTTCGGCTACAACATCGCGCAAAATCCCGTGCCCGTGCACGATCTCCAGGCCACGTTGCTGCACCTCATGGGCATTGACCACGAGCGTCTGACTTACAAGTTCCAAGGGCGCCGCTACCGGCTTACGGATGTGGAGGGCAGCTTGGTGCGCCCGCTGGTGGCCTGAGCCTGCACGGTTCACGACCGTGAAACAAATGAGCATGTCCTGATGGGCCAGCGGCCTTAACTTCCCCGCACGAGCCGCTTTCCCGGTCCGTATCTCCATGCTAAGCTCCTTCAAACCCATGGCCGCCATACGTTCCCACGAATGGGGAGTCCCCTCCCACGACTCAGGCTTCCGGTCCCGCAGGGATTCGGCGCTCAAGTGGTGGATCATGCTCGCACTGATCGTCTCGTTCGCCTTTCACGCGTTCCTGATCTGGACTTTTGAAAACTTCGACACCGGACCGTCACAGCCCGTGGTGGTTCAGGTGCACCAGCAGCAACAGCAGTTGAAGATCGACCCCAGGCTGCTGCAGGAGAAGGAGGCAATCCGCGACATCCCCAAGGACATCGCACCGGTTGACAAGCCGGACGTGGCTTCCTTCAAGCCCGAACTCGATGCCTTCGACAAGGTGAACGATCTGCCGAAGAACCAGGAGATCGACATGACGCCCAGCGTGAAGGAAATGCAGAACCTGGTGCGCAAGGCCCCGGAGCAAAAGCCCGGCACCTCTGCCACCGCCACCGCGATGTCTGCGGCCCTCTCGGCTCCGCCCATGGCCGGGCCTACCCAGGAAGATGTGGCGAACGCCATGGCGGCGGTCAAAAACAGCGTCCTCTCCAAGCCTGTCTCCAGCAACCAGATGATCCTGGAGAGCAACCCGATGAGCCAGTCGGATGAAAAGATCGGCATGGACCTGCTCGACAGCCTGGGCGACGGCAAGGGCAAGACCGCTTCGAACACCAAGGTGAAAGGCTTCAGCAGCCTGGACGATCTGCTCAGTGGCGGCGGCCAGGTGGGCGGCAGCACGGCACCGATCCTGATGCCGACGGACCTGCTCTTTGAATTCGGCAGCGACCAGCTTGCGGAAGGCGCGCGGCTCAGCCTCATGAAACTGGGTTTCCTGATCCAGAAGAACCCGGATTCGCTCTTCACCATCGAAGGCCACACCGACACGATTGGCTCGGAGGAATCGAACCTGGGCCTGAGCCAGCGGCGCGCGAATGCCGTGGTCTCCTGGCTCATGAACTCCCTGCACCTGCCCGCCGACCGCATCCGCGCCGTCGGCCTGGGCAAGTCGCATCCCTTGGTCAGCCCTCGGGGCTCGGCGGAGCAGCAGAGCCTGAACCGCCGGGTGGAAATCAAGGTGCGGCCCCGCCAGTAAAGCTCTTCACGGTCCGCCCGGATGTCCGAGAGCCACGGCCCCAGACTCACCAGCAGGCGATGGTGGCACGCCGTGCGGTGGCTGGTCCTGCTGGTGGCGCTGGCTTTTGTTGCCTTTGCCCATCTGCGCATCGGCACCCTGCTGCTGGCCCGCACCCACAACACGGACAAGGACATCCTCAGCGCCGGGCAAAAGCAGGCGCTCACGCTGGCCGAAGAAGCGCGTGAGGACTTGACGCCAGATTTCAACAAAGGCGTAAGCCAGCCGCTGGAAGACTGGTTTCCACACCGCACGGATGGCGTCGTCAATCCGTTGTGGCCGTGGATGGCTGCCTGGATGGCAGGCAAGGACCAGGGTGTCTCTCCCGCCGACGAGGTGACAGCGGCCGACCGGGTGCTGTTCAACCGCGGGCGGCGGTTCAATGTGGGCTGGACGCTCGGACTGCTGATCGTGCTGGGCATTGCCTGCACGCGGGTGTTTTCCGTGGGCGCGGCGGTGAACGTGGTGCTGCTCACCGGGTTTGGCGCGCTGCTGCCACGCGCAGTGTGGTTTCAGCCAGAGCCGGTGTACTACGCCTTGTTTCTCGTCACCTGGACGGCCTGCGCCTTTGCCCTGCACAAGAATTCGCTGTGGATGCACATTCTCATCGGCGTGTTCGGCGGCCTGGCCTACCTGGCCAATGACACGGTGGTGCTGCTGATCGCCGTGTATGTGCTGGTGAGCACGCTGCGCTGGCTGTGGGGCTGGGTGGAAGCCTGGTGGCCGGGCTCGGAGGCGCCCACGACGATGTGGCTGCGGCGCAACCATTGGATCGCGCTCTTCCTCATGGGCTTCTGCTTTCTCATGACGGCGGGGCCACGCCTGAGCTATTCCGACCGCACCTTTGGCCGCCCGCTGCACAGCCTGCCGGCGCGATGGATGTGGCTGGACAATGCGGAGCAGGCGGCGGAATGGACCAATGAACGCAGCGCGACTGCATCCCTTCCGCCATCGTGGTGGACTTACTCTGCCACACATGCGCGCGGGGAGATGCGCCATCGGCTGAAGGAAGGCATCCGCACACAGTTCCAGGACATGGTTCATCCCGTTCCAACCGAAGGCGCGCCTGCCGCCTGGCAGCGGATGCTGGAGGACCGGGGGCTTTGGCTGGGCTGGCTCGCGGCCTCGCTTGCTTTTACGGCCGTGTGCGTCTGCTTTGCCTCGCCACGTCCCTTGAATGCGGCCCAACGCCTGCACCCGGAGGCTGCGGCCCAGTTCCTTTTTGCGCTGGACACGGTGGCTGTCTATATCGTCGTCTATGGATGGTACGCGCCGATTGAGCATGGGCCGCGCTTCTTTCTCGCACTGTATTCGCCAGTGGTGTTGTGCATGGCGTGGGCGGGAGAGAGCCTGCTTCGGCGTGGCCGGCGGCGCGGGGCTGCGCCGTGGATTTTCGGCACCTATCATCTCGCGCAGTGGCTGCTCGCTGCCTTCGTGAGCTGGCGTCTGATTCAGGTGCTGTGTGATCCGGCTTTTTTGAACTGACAAGCCCCGCAAAAATGACATTGCGGCACATTCGGCTTGATCGGCCCCGGCGTTCTTTTAGACATCTGTCATGCTACAATTCACGGTCCTCGGCAGCGGCAGTTCGGGCAACTGCACGCTGGTGTCCACGGACCACACGCGCCTTCTCATCGATGCCGGCCTGAGCGCCAAGCAGATCACCTTGCGGCTGGAGGCGGCGGGGGTGAATCCAGCCTCGCTTGATGGCATCCTGCTCACCCATGAGCATGGCGACCACACGGCCGGCCTGGAGATCTTCACCCGCAAGTGGAACGTGCCCATTTATGCCACGCCGCTGACGCAGGAGAGCATCGAGCATCACTTTCGCGACTCGCCGCGCTGGAAGCTCATGCAGACAGGCAGCCCGTTTGAGATCAAGGGCCTGCGCATTGAGTGCTTTTCCGTGCCGCACGATGCGGTGGATCCGGTGGGCTTTGTGCTGCAGGACGAGGAATCCAAGCTGGGATTCCTCAGCGACGTGGGCTTCATCACCAACCTCATCCGCGACCGGTTGAAGGGTGCGCACACGCTTTTCATCGAGGCCAACTACGATACCGACCTGCTGGAGGCGGACATGAAACGCCCGTGGTCCACCAAGCAGCGCATCAGCTCGCGCCACGGCCATCTTTCCAACCACCAGGCTGCG
>FTCC01000267.1_pt1 | contig 13880 bp, 7 predicted proteins | sample 1639481 | NCBI WGS metagenome assembly FTCC01 (sample SAMEA3914864, study PRJEB12502) | metagenome | biome: forest; material: soil | place: USA | collected 2012-03-12 | depth 0.3 m | reverse complement strand
GGGGGAGAGGCCGCAGCGCAGCGTGTGGCCGCCCCAGCGGCCTTCCATCACGCAGGCGGTGCTGCCGAAGCGGATCAAATCGGTGCGGGTGGCGGTGTCATGAAGGCCTTCTGCATAGGGCAGTGGAAGGGCGGGCCCGGCAACCGGTTTTGCGGGCCGGCGATGGTTCCTCAAAGCACCCTCATGGCCACCTCGACCAGCAGCTCGTCGATGCAGGCCCCTACCGCTTGGTGCTGAGGGCTGAAGCGAGAACTTTATCTATAATAATTATAGCAATGAACTATAAAAATGCTAAATATCAAGCCATCCCCTCTACCTTTCCTCGCTATGACCTGCCGCTTGTTTTTCACTGCCGTCTCTTCCCTTGCTGCCGTTGTTCTCGCCGGCCTGGCCAATGCCGCCGCTGCCTCGGCAACGCCGGGGGCTCCCGTGTTTGAGCTTCAGCCTTCTGGAGGGACGGTGGCTCCTTCGCAGTCCTTTACCCTTCAGGCACTGGCTTCTGGCCAAGGCCCCATTTCGTATCAGTGGTATCTGGGCGTTTCCGGGGATGTAAGCAACCCTCCTTACGGGGCAACTTCCACCACTTACGGGGTCGGTTCCATTTCGGCTGCCCAAAGCTACTGGGTGAGGGCCAGCAACAGCCTGGGGCATGTGGACAGCGTTACCGCCACCTTCACCCTGTCGTCCATTCCCGTCATCACCCCTCTAAAGCCTTCGTTTGATCAGGGCAGCGTCGGCTGGATGGTCGCCAGGGAGGTGCATGCCAGCGTGGCAGCCGCAGGTGCCACCCAGTTCCAGGTTGATGGACTGCCTGCTGGTCTGGTGCTCAACAAGTTCACCGGCAGCATTACGGGCGTGCCGAAGGTTCCGGGAACCTATTCTTTGCGCATCGTGGCCCGCAATGTCACGAGCATCAGCCAACCGCTGCTGACGTCTGTGGTGGTGGCTCCGCTGAGCCCCAATGTGCGAGGCACGTTCTGCGGCCTGATCGAACGCGACGACAACGTTAACAACTCACTTGGTGGAAAATTCAGCCTTACGGTGGCCTCGACAGGCCAGTACACGGGCACCTTCTCCCTGGGCGGCACGGTGCTGCCCTTCAAAGGCGCGCTGGGCTCCGTTCAAGATGATGGCTCCGTGCGTGGCTTTGTTGGGCCAGCGCAGGGCAAGAAGCTGCAGCCCTACCTCGAGTTTTTTATCGACGCGGCTGATGGCAGGCTCACCGGCAGTGTTTACCTGATGTCGGAGACAGACATGAGCGCTCCTGTTGCGCTTGCCGCTGTGCACAATATCTGGACAGGCGATGTGAAGCCTTCTGTCTATGCGGGCAATTACAGCGCGACGCTGCTCGGTGGCCCGGACCTGATTCCTGGAGATGAGGCCTACCCGCAGGGCGTGGGCTACATCACCGGCAGTGTGAGCATGAACGGCCTTGTCACCATGTCTGCACGGCTGGCGGACAACACGGTGGCGACCACCGCCGTGATCCTCGGGCCGGATCAAAGCATTCCCCTGCACTGGGTGGCCTACAGCGGCACAGGCTCCGCGCAGGGCTGGCAAAAGCTGACCTATTCGGCCGACGATGCGCAAGGTGCGTTCATTGATGGCGGCCTCACCTGGATCAAGCATCCCCAGCCCGCCAGGAGCACGGTGCGCAGCTACAAGGCCGGCATTCCCCTGCATCACCTGGTCACCATGGGCAGCAAGATCGTAGTGCCGGCCCATGGACAGATCGAACTGGGCATGCCGGACCGCCCTAACAACGCCATGTTTTACGTCGGTGGCGGCGGCCTGCGCCTGGGAGGGGCCCTAAGTCTGCGTGTGACCACCAGCAACACCGCTCAGATCGCCAGAGGGATTCCGCTTGCCGTGACCATCGACGCATTGGCCGGCAAATTCTCGGGCACCTTCACCTTGGAAGGGCAGCGGGCGGTTCATTATGGCATCTTCGTGCCTCGCGTTGGCAGGGCGGTGGGGTTCTTCGTGCGGCCAACAAGTTCGTCTGCCACTTCGCCCATCCTGTCTGGCAGCGTCACGCTGATGGAACAGTAGCAGGCCCCACAGTGGACCGCGGGGCTGTGATTTCATTTGATTTCACGGCCTCGGGGGCCATGACTGGCGGCCCATTTATGGCAGCTTTCCGCACGGTCAAAGGCTTTCGCGACTTCTTCCCCGAGGAGTGCGCGATGCGCAATTACATCTTCGAAACCTGGCGCCGTGTGTCGCGCCGCTACGGCTTCATGGAGTACGAGGGCCCGGTGCTGGAGTCCACGGACCTGTACCGGCGCAAGAGCGGCGATGAAATCACCAGCCAGCTCTTCTGCTTTCAGGACAAGGCCGAGCGCGAGGTGGCCCTGCGCCCGGAAGTGACGCCCTCGCTGGCCCGCATGGCCACGGCCCGCCAGCGTGATTTTCGCAAGCCGCTGAAGTGGTTTCAAATCGGCTCCTGCTTCCGCTACGAGGAGCCGCAGGAAGGCCGCACGCGCGAGTTCATCCAGTTCAATGCCGACATCCTCGGCGATGCCAGCGATGGCGCGGATGCGGAGCTCATCGCGATGGCGGTGGACGTGATGCGCGAGTTCGGTTTGGACACCGGCGATTTCATCATCCGCCTGAGCAACCGCCAGATCTGGACGCAGTACCTCGCGGAGCGCCAGGTGAAGGATGAGCACGCCGCCACCTTCCTGCAAATCATCGACAAGATCGAGCGTGCGAAGCCGGAAGAAACCGCGGCCAAGCTTGCCGCCATCGGCCTCTCCCATGAGGACGTGAAGGCCTTCATGGCCGGCACCAATGAAGACCACCCGGCCTTTGCCGGACTCCGTGCCAACCTCACGGCCCGCGGCCTGTGGTCGTTTGTGAAGATCGATGCCAGCATTGTGCGCGGCCTGGCCTATTACACTGGCGCGGTGTTCGAAGTCTTCGACCTCAAGCACGACCTGCGCGCAGTGGCCGGCGGCGGCCGCTATGACAAGCTGTGCGCCCTGATGAGCGAGAACGCGGTGGACATGCCCGCCGCCGGCTTCGCCATGGGCGATGTGGTGCTGGGCCTGCTCTTGAAGAAGACCCCCGGCGCGCAGTTCCGCATCATGGACTACATGGCTGCGACGTTCGGCCTGGATGCATACGTCATCGTGGCCGACGAAGCCCAGCGCGGCAACGCCCTCGCCACCGTGCAGGCCCTGCGTGGCGCCGGCATCCGCGTGGAGTATTCCTTCGGCCCGCAGAAGGTGAACAAAGGCTTCCAGGCCGCTGAGGCCGGCAAGGCCCGCTGCGCCGTGATCTTTGGCAACGAGTTCCCGCAGGTGGCGGTTAAAGACCTGGCGAACCGCCAGCAGACCATGGTCGATTCCGCCGCGCTGGTGGAGCACCTTGCCGCGCTGCTGAAGACCCCGGCGCTGGGGCCGTTGATTGCGTAGGATGGTGTGATGTTGTGTATCATTCATCCTTTGAAGGGTGTGCCGGCTTTATTGAGACCGGCATGAAGGACTGGCGAAACCTCAGCGCAGCACGGGAGCTGCTGCAGCTGGTCTCCCGAGGCCGGACCTGAAGAGCCGGGCCATCTCCACCGCCACGTTGGCAACCGCTTGGGACGGGCCGATGGACTGCGAACCTCCGCCACGCCTCCGGGCTCATAGAGCCCAGCTACAGCCGATCCCCCGCCTGCTTTACCTTGAAAACGCAAGCAGCACGGGAGCTGCTGTAGCTGGCCTCTGCGAGGCCGGACCTGAAAAGCTCGTCTTATCTCCACCGCCACGTTGGCAACCGCTTGGGACGGGCCGATGGACTGCGAACCTCCGCCACGCCTCCAGGCTCAAAGAGCCACATCTGCAGCCGGTCCTTCGCCCGCCCTGCACCTCGGTCAGTCTATGGCGCAAGCCTCAAAAAGCGTTGAGCAATGAATTGTTGCCTCCCAGTTCTGAACGCCCGCAAGCCCGCCATTGTCTCTCTTCTGTGACCAGACCCCGTATTTACAAGCCTTTCCGGCTGCCGCGAAAGGGCATCATGCATCGACATTACAAGGTATGGTCATTTTTGTGGGATACTGGATTGACATTCAGGTCCCATTTCCGTTAGCCTTCGACTGGCCTCCTCACCGAAAATTACTTCTCCGAAAAGCTCCGCATGTCTGTTTTAGTCCGCCGCTGTTCTGCCTGCCCTCTGTTTCTCGTGCTGCTGGCCGTTTTTTGCTCCGTTTCGCCTGCTGTCCGCGGCACCGATCTGGGAGGTGACTGGGTGGCGCGTTTTCCAACGCCCACGGTGTCTGATCTTTACGATGTCGCCACCGATGGCAGCGCGCGCGTTGTCGCCGTGGGTACGCGCGGGGCGATCCTGTCCTCCGCGGACATGACGACCTGGACGACGATCAACACGGGGGTGCAGGACGACTTTCTCAATGTGATCTACAACGGCTCGCAGTACGCGGCGGTGGGATCGCTGGGCCACGTGCTCACTTCGCCCAACGGGGTGAACTGGAACACCCGGACACCTTCGTCGGTGAGCAGCGATGTGCTGGAGTGCATCGTCTGGACGGGCACGAAATTCATCGTGGGCGGCGCGTACGTCACGAGTTCCAACACCTCCGCGGGTTTGGTGCTTACGTCGGTGGACGGGGTGACGTGGCAGCGCATCACGCTGCCGGCCATGAAGCCGATCAAGCGCATCGTGTGGACAGGCTCGCTGCTGGTGGGCCTGATGAGCGGGTCCACCGCCACCTCGCTGGACGGCTCAACCTGGGCGGTGCACAACCTGCCTGCCTCGGCGGCGAATGGCGGCACCTCCACCGTGTCGCTGGTGTGGACGGGAAGCCAGCTCCTGGTATCGGGCTCCACGCTGTGGAGTTCAGTCAACGGCCTGGACTGGTCGGAAACCGGCGTGCTGGTGAACGGCGCGCTGTTAAACGCCGTAGGGGTGCGCCTGGCCTGGACGGGGACGGAACTGGTGATGACCAACAACAACTTTCAGCTTCTCCGCAGCACCGACCAGGTCAATTTCACGGATTTCTCGTCCAGCCTGCCAGCGTCGGAAATCGGCATCACGCGCTTCGGCACGTCCCTGGTGGCGGTCGGCATCGGCGGGCATATTGATACCCAGGTCATTGGCACCAGCCCGGGAACCTGGTCGCCGCGCAACAATCAGACCACGCCCATTGATGTGCAGGGCGTGGCCAAGAGCCCGGGGCTGTTTGTGGCGGTGGGCGTTGGCTGCTCCTGGACTTCGACCGACGGCACCACCTGGACGCAGCACCCGCTCTCAGGAAACAGCTTTCGGACCGTGGCGTGGTCGGGCTCGCAATTTGTGGCGGCCGGCTCCGGGGTATGGACCTCTCCAGACGGAGTGACCTGGACCGTGAACAGCAGCCTGCCTGCGGATTCGACCGGCAATCAGGTGTGGTTCTCGGTGAACTGGGTGAATGGCAAAGGCTATGCCTCCGGCTACAATTACACCACCGCCACGGCGATGTGCCAGATTTCCTCCGACAACGGGGCTACCTGGGCGGCCGGGGGAATGACAGAACTGGCCCTGGGCATGGCAACCGATGGCGCGGCGACGAATCCCGTCATCGTGGCCGTGGGCGCGGCAGGGGCCGTGATGGTTTCCAATGACAACGGGGTCACCTGGACCAACGGCCAGGAGCCGCTCTCGAGCGGTGAAGACTTCCGCGATGTCGCCTATGGCAACAGCCGTTTTATCGCGGTGACCACGGGCGGCGCGATCTGGAACAGCACCGACGGAGGCATCACCTGGACCAGGGCGGTGAGCGCTCCCATTTCCCTAATGGGCATCACGCGCACGCCGGATGAATTTGTGATTGGCGGCTCCAGCGGCAATGTGCTGCGCTCCTTTGACGGCATCTACTGGCGCACCGAGGATTCGACCATTTCGCAGTCCATTCAGCGGGTGCTGTGGTCTGGCATGCGCTTGGTGGGGGTGGCGGCATCGGGTGTGTTTGTGACCAGCGACGGCACGCCTGACGCTCCGCCGACGGTGCAGTTTACCACCGATTCCTCCTCCATCACCGAAGGCGGCAGCGTCGGGCTGGTGGTCACCCTTTCCAAGAGCTGGAACGCTTTGATCAATGTGCCGCTGACCTTTAGCGGGACGGCCGCTTCCAGCCGCTATGCCGCCCCGGCGTCGCCCATTGTTTTCAAGTCTTTCCAGAACAGCCAGTACATCGTGGTTTCCACCGTGGATGACCATGTGCAGGAGGGGCCGCAAACCATTGTGCTCACTTTGGGCGCCCCGACCGGCGGGGTGACGCTGGGGGCGATGCCAGCTCATACGATTCACGTGGCGGACAATGATTTGGCTCCGGCCTTCACCACGCCGCCGCAGGACCAGCTCGTGGCGCTCAATGCGCCTGTCACTTTTTCCGAGGTGGTGACGGGCACCGGCACGCTGACCTACCAGTGGAAGAAGAACGGCGTGGCGATCTCGGGCGCGAAGTCTGCCTCCTACACCATCGCGAAGGCGGCCGCCGCCAGCATGGGGGCTTATTCGGTGGCGGTGACAGGCGATTCTGGCTCGGCGACGAGCGCGGCCACCACCGGGCGGCTGGGCGTGGTCACGGTGCTGAACAGCAGGCAGGTGGTGAAAGCCGGAGCCGCCGCAACTTTCACCGCCACGGTGACCGCCCCCGCGGGGCTGCTGAGCTACCAATGGTCTCTCGACACGGGTTCCGGCCCGATGCCGCTGGGCGATGTGACCGGCCATCGCACCGGCTCAGGTACGGCGAAGCTTTCGCTCACCGGTTCGGTCCTTGCGGACTCGGGCATTTACACCTGCAAGGTGACCATGGGGTCTGGAACCGGCGCACCTTCCATGGTGGCCACCACGATGAACTATTCGGTGATCAATGGAGCCACGGTCATCGATCCACCTGCCGTCATTACCACCCAGGTGGCTTCCAATGTGGACTTCACCCCCACGGCCACGGAGTCGCCTACCTCATGGGCGATCAGCGGCCTTCCTGCCGGTCTGACATACAATACCGCCACCGGCCGCATCACTGGCAAGCCTACGGTCGCAGGCAGCTACAAGGCGACGCTGAAGGCGACGAACCTCTATGGTCCTAGCGCCGCGGTATCGCTTGCCATCAATGTCAGTGCGCTGCCATCCGTGGTGCAGGGCAGCTTCATCGTGGTGCTCCCGCGCGACGTCCCCAACAATGGCAATCTCGGCGGGCGTGTGGACCTGACGACGACGTCAAACGGGGCGTTCTCGGGATCGCTTACGTTCCCGGCCACGGCCGTGGCCTTCACCGGTTCGCTCACAGGGGATCCCGCCACGCACGATCTGGACGGGGCCGCTTCCGTCAAGGTGGGCTCCTCCACCGTGGGCCTGGCCTTTGTGATTGATCACACCACCGGCGTGCTTTCGCTCACGGCCACGGCGGGTGCGAATGCCGTCAACGCCACCGCCCAGGCCCTTGTGGCGGGCACGATCTCCAATATTGGAACGTACAACTTTGCCCTCGAGCCGGATTCCAGCGCCCCTGCGGGGCATCCCGGCGGGGATGGTTACGGGCAGTGCACTGTTGTCAGCACCTCCACCAAGTTCACCGTGGCGGGCAAGCTCCCCGATGGCACGGCCTACACCACTAGCACCGGCATCTCCGCCGATGGCAGCATTCCGGTGTATGCCTCGATCAATGCGGGCAAGGGCTCGCTCCTCGGCTACCTGCACATCACCCTGGATAACGCATCCAATTTTGTGAACAACGCGGTGACCGGCCCGCTGACCTGGTACAAGGCGGCGGACGCCACCAGCCGCAGCTATGCCAGCGGCATTCCGCTCATGCAGCTCAATGTGGATGGCGGCCGCTACACCGCTCCTGGCGGCTCTCCGATCGTCATGAACCTGATCGCCGGCGCAGGCAATGCCACGCTGACCTTCACCGGTGCCAGCCTCGGCACGGCCGCTTACCACCCGTCGGGCAATTTCACGGTGGCTGCACCTGCGAAGGTGACTCCGCCGTCTCCCAATCAATCGGCCACCACGCTGTCGTTCGCGACCACCACGGGCCTGTTCAGCGGCCAGTTCAAGCTGGTGGACCCGGACACCTCGCTGGTGTCGCATCCGCTGCTGACGCGCACCACGCTTTACTATGGCATCCTCATCCGGCCCGGCGGCCAGGCGACGATCGTGGGCAAGGGCTTCTTCAACCTGGCCAACATGCCCACGGCCACGCCGCACACGACCAGCTCGACCTCACCGCTGGTCTCGGGTGAGGTGACGCTGTCACAGGCTCATTGAGATCGGTCGTGGACAGAGGCCGGGGGTGGTTCTAGGTTCGGGGTTCAACCCTCATCCCTCATTCCATGTCTGACATCGCTCTCGCCAAAGGTGAAAAATTTCTTCAGGACAACGGTGCCAAGGAAGGCGTCGTAACCACCGCCAGCGGCCTCCAGTACAAGATCCTGACCCCTGGCACCGGCAAGAGCCCGAAGGCCACCGACACGGTGCTGGTGCACTATGCCGGCACGCTGATCGACGGCACGGAGTTCGACAGCTCCTACAAGCGCAAGGCTCCGATTGAGTTTCCGCTCAACCGCGTGATCGCTGGCTGGACGGAGGGCGTGCAGCTCATGTCCGAAGGCGCCAAGTTCCGCTTCTTCATCCCTTCCAAGCTGGCCTACGGCTCGCGCGGCGCTCCCGGTGCGATCGGCCCGAATGAGGCGCTGATCTTTGAGGTGGAGCTGCTGGAGGTGAAGTAGAGATCCAAGACAGAAGACTTTAAGACACTAGACAGAAGACCTGAGGGCGTGGAGCCTTCAGGTCTTTTTGCTTTTCGGGCTGTGTGCCATGGGAGCGCGGACACTCCTGTCCGCCGTCGAAAAACTGCGGCGCAGCCGCCATGCTTAACCACCGCTAAAGCATTTAAATTATTTTATGGCCGACGTTTGAAGCCCAAAGGGCTTCCGGATTTGAGCCCAGGGATGAGCGAGGCACGAGCGATTCCCTGGGTTTTGACAGTGAGCGGAAGAAGCGCCAACCCATGAGAAATCCAACCCACGTGCGCCATAGCAGCGCTTTCTAAAGGCGCTGCTGGGCGGTTTTTCGCTTCGATCACGCCCGCGCTTGGCGCCACTGAACGCGGCGTGCAACTCCCAGGGAATCGCTCGTGCATCGCTCATCCCTGGGCTAAAATCCAGGAACCCTTCAGGTTCCAAGACAAGGACACATAATTATTTAAAATGCTATAAGCCACACTCAAAGATTCTTTCATTTGTCGCGGCTGCGCCGCAGTTTTTTTTAACGGCGGACAGGAGTGTCCGCGCTCCTGTGGCGCAAAAAAAACCTGAGAGCCCAGGGCCCTCAGGTCTTCTGTCTTTTGTCTGGAAGTCTTCTGTCTTACTTCACCACCGGTGTGAGCACGATGTTGCGGTAATCGATGTTGGTGTGGTCGCCCTGCAGGTAGATGGGGCCGGGCTTCATTTCATCGCTGGTCATGGCGCCGCCGGTGCAGCCGAGCACGGGCTGGTTGTCGATGATGTTCTTGCCGTTGAGGATCACGGTCACGTGGCGGTCCACCAGGGTGATGTCGAAGGTCTGCCATTCGCCGACGGGCTTTTCCGCGGCCACGCTGGGGGTGATGCGGCTGTAGAGGGCGCCCATGTTGTGCGGATCCAGCGGCTTGCCAAAGCTTTCGGCCACCTGGATTTCGTAGATGCCGCGCAGATAGATGCCGCTGTTGCTGTCCTTCTGCGTGCGGACTTCGAGCTTGATGTTGAAGTCTTCGAACTCCTTGTCGGTGCGCAGGTTGCCGAAGTGCTTGCCCTTTTCCACGCGGTTCTGCAGCACGCCGTCCACCACGCTCCAGCCGTTGTCGGCATCGGGCTTGATCAGGCGCCAGCCGGTGAGGTCCTTGCCGTTGAAGAGCTGGATGGGCGCGCCAAACTTCACCTTGGAAAGGTCAGGCGTGGGCGGCAGGGCGGGGATGCGGTGGCCGGTAAACTCGGCCTTGCCGAACTCCTTGCCGTCGCCCTTGCTCTTCACCGTGCTGAGGGCGAGGTCGTCGCCCTTGGCGGTGGCGGTGATGGTTTCGGTGACCGTTTCCTCGGCCTTGGTCTTGGCGTTCTTGGCCTTGCTGATGCGGGTCACCACCAGCTTGTCGCCTTCCACCTTCACGCCCTGCACGGGCACCACGCTGCCGCCGCCCCAGAGGACGCTGCCGCTGAGCTGGCCGCCCTGGTCTTCCACGCCCAGCCAGCCTGCGCCGCCGCCGGGGATGGTCAGCGCCCAGCGGCCGGTAAAAGTGTTTTCAGCAAAAGCGGAGGTGCCGGAGGCAGCAAGCGCGACGGCGAGGAGGGCGGCTGGGGAACGGAAGAAGGAAGAATGCATAGAGGGAGCAAAGGAACGCGGTGGGGGGTGGGAAACTATCGTGGCTGTCTTGAACCGCGGAGCGGTTCTCCGTGCTGCGAAGCCGCGCAGCGAATAGCCTGGGGTCGAACGACCCCAGGTACATCGGACACGAGGAATTCAACCACAGCGTGGTTGGCCAATGCGTCTGGTACTTGATCAAGCACCAGACGCATTGGCCAACCCTTCCAGGGTTGAGTTCACTTTCTCTGATCAAACCCCGGGTCGTTCCGACCCGGGGCTACTCATGGAGAACCGCTCCGCGGTTCGGTCAGCCCAGCTACAGCAGCTCCCGTGCAGCGTTGGTGTTCGCAGCTCCAGGAGACATGCTCCGCAGGCCGGCTCCTGTGGGTTGACGCGCATGGTCCTCTCAACAGCCCTCACGCCTTCCCGCCCCACTTCGCATGCCACTCGGCATACACATCGGGAGAGATTTCGCTGGGCTTGATCTCGCTGCGGCCGCCCCAGAACACATTGGTGTAATCGCAGGGGATGCCAACGCTCGCCAGGTGCTCGTCGATCGCGGCCTTGTGCTTCAGCACCAGGTCCTTGTCCGTGCCATGCACGACGCCCATGATGTTGACGTTGCCGAAACGAGGTCCGCCTTCGCGCCAGTAGCAGTGGGTCATGATGGTGTGGCGGCCCACTTCTCCGCCCGCGCGCTCCTGCCAGCCTTCCGGCACACGCCAGTGGAACAGGCCGTTGAAGCGCGTCACACGCACCCCGGTCTGGGAAGGCTTCACGTGCTCCAGGAAGGTGGAGAAGCGGCCGAGCACGCCCTTTTCATCCAGGGTGTGCGCCACTTCGCAGAAGTGCTCCAGGCTCACGCCCGCCAGCTTGGCGCGGCCGGCCCAGGGCTCCTCGCAAATTTCATCCGGGGAGAGTTCGCCTTTGAGCGCGAGCAGCACTTTCCACTCTTCTTCGGTGAGGGGAGTGACTTCGGAGAGCATCATCTTGGCCGGTTCATCGGCGCGCTCGCCCACCTCCATGGTCTTGCGGCGCACATGGCCCACGCCGAGGGCAAAGATGCCGTGGGCGGGCATGAGGATGTACTCCTCGGCGCCCACCAGGCGCTTGAGCACTTCGGCATGCTCGGCCACGTCCTTGCCAGCGGGAACCTTGAGCGTGGTCCACAGGCGGTACTCGCTGCCGGAGACTTCGCGGTCGGTGGAGCGCATCACCACATGGCCGCTGAAGGGGTCTTCCTTGAACATGAATTCAAAAGCCGCATCGAGCTTGTCGGCCGGCACGCGCCAGGCGACGAGCGCCCCCTCGGCCAGCTTGTTGGCCAGCAGCGTCTGGCGCACGCGGCGGATCACGCCGCCTTCCAGCATGGCGCGGATGCGCTCCAGCACCACCTCCAGGGACACGCCGCTGCGCTCTGCGATGGCTTGAAAAGGATGGCGCAGAAACCCGCGGATCTGATCCTCCGAAACGGCGAGGATCCGGGCGTTGGTTTCTTCGGTGTGTTCAATGGGTAGCGTGGCGGTCATGGAAAGGGGACACAAGCGGGGGTGGAACGAAACTGCAAGGCAGAACAAGTGAAGACTGCCAAGCGGGCACTGGAAAGCAACGCACGAAATGCTGCCGATCTTGTGCCGGGGCGGGCTTTCAGCGGGATTGTGAAAGCGCGGCGGGTGGCGTACGTTAGCGGGCCATGACTTCGCATGCCCATGCCGTTCACAAGGGGCCGGATTTCCTCACGATGCTGTTTGGCATCACGCTGGAGACCGGCATCCGCTATGTTTTTTTCGCGGGCATCGCATGGCTGCTGGGCTATGTGCTGTTCAAGCGCTGGTGGGCGAAGCGCAAGATCATCGAGCGCATGCCGGCCTCCTCGGACATCTGGCGCGAGATCCGTGCCTCGGCGGTCACGGTGGTGGTGTTTGGGCTGGTGGGCGTGGCCACGGTTTATGTCATCAAGGCCGGCCACACGCTGATGTACAAGCGCATCGACCAGCATGGCTGGCCGTGGTTCTTCGCCAGCATCCTGCTGTGCATTGTTTTGCACGACACTTACTTCTACTGGACGCACCGGCTGATGCATCATCGCAGGCTGTTTCGCCTGTTTCATCGCACGCATCATCTTTCCACCAATCCCAGCCCGTGGGCTTCCTATGCCTTCTCGCCTTTGGAGGCGGTGGTGGAGGCGGGCATTTTCCCGCTGTCCGTGATGCTCATCCCCATGCAGGGCTTTGCCTTCGCCGCGTTCATGGTGTGGCAGATCAGCTTCAACGTGCTGGGCCACACGGGCTATGAAATCCACGCGCCGTGGCTGATGGATTCCTGGCTGGGCCGGCTGATCAACACGCCCACCAACCATGTGATGCATCACGAAAAGATGCGCGGCAACTACGGGCTGTACTTCAATGTGTGGGACCGGCTCATGGGCACGAACCACGAGGACTACGAGCGGCGCTTTCGTGAGGTGACTTCGCGGGGGCTCAAGGAAGTGCCGCCAGCGGTCCCTTGCGGCCTGGAGGTGAAGGCCGAGCTGTGACAGGCCAAGGTGCTCCGCACTGCGCCTGTGGTGCCGGCAGGGCTCCGCGGCGCAGCTGCAGACACGCAAGTCCCCCGCGTCAGCCCGCAGGTGCGCGTCAAGTTTTTGTGAGTATTTGTAACTCCATGCTCCGCTTCCTGCTCCCGCTCGTCCTCCTTGTTTCCAGCCTAACCTTGGCGCGCGACATTCCAATCGCCGATGCGGCAGCATTGAAGGCGGCGCTGAAGCAGGTGATGCCGGGCGATGTGCTGGTGCTGAGGGAAGGGGAGTGGCCGGATGCGCGGCTGGTGATGAAGGCCGAAGGCACCAAGGAGCAGCCGGTGACCTTGCGCGCTGCCACGCCTGGAAAGACGATCTTCACCGGTGATTCACGACTGCGCATTTCTGGTCATCATCTGAAGGTGGAGGGGCTGTGGTTTCGCGATCCGGTGATGAAGGAAGGCGATGTGATCGAGCTTCGTACCAGCCCGCATGACCTTGCTCATGACTGCGTGGTACGGGGCTGCGCGGTGACGGCCAGCGGTGGCGGCAAAGCGGAGAAGGGGACCAACACACGCTTCGTTTCCCTGTACGGCACAGGCAATGCGCTGGAGCGCTGCCATCTGCAAGGCAAGCTCACTGGCGGCCCCACGCTGGTCGTGTGGCTCACCGGGGGCGGCGAGGGAAAGCATGCGATCATCGACAACTACTTTGGCCCGCGCCCGCGGCTCGGCGAGAACGGCGGTGAGACCATGCGCATCGGCGACAGCAGCACGGCGCATCTCAACGGCCATTGCTCGATCATCGGCAACCTTTTCGAACGCTGCAACGGCGAGGTGGAGATCATCTCCCTCAAAAGCAACGAGAACCAGGTGAACTCGAACACCTTCATCGAGTGCGAGGGCGCGGTGACGCTGCGCCACTCCCATCGCAGCGTGGTGGAAAACAATGTGTTCCTGGGCCATCACAAGAAGTACACCGGCGGCGTGCGCATCATCGGCGAGGACCACAAGGTGGCTAACAACTGGATGGAGGATTG
>FTCC01000990.1_pt1 | contig 13891 bp, 8 predicted proteins | sample 1639481 | NCBI WGS metagenome assembly FTCC01 (sample SAMEA3914864, study PRJEB12502) | metagenome | biome: forest; material: soil | place: USA | collected 2012-03-12 | depth 0.3 m | reverse complement strand
TGACTGCTATGCGCACCTGGCCCGCCAGTTCACCACCACGAACCTGACGCCGCAGCAGATCCACGACATCGGGCTGGCGGAAGTACAGCGTATCACACAGGAGATGGAGGCCGTGAAGAAGCGCGCCGCCTTCTCCGGCTCCCTGGCGGAGTTCTTTGCCTTTCTGCGCGCGGACAAGCGTTTCTACTGCGCCAGTGCTGGCGACCTCTTGATGCACTATGAAGCGACCGCGAAGCGCATCGACCCCACGCTGGTGAAGCTGTTCCACGCCATGCCGCGCACACCTTACGGAGTGAAGGCCATCCCGGAGAAAATCGCGCCAGATACCACCGCCGCTTATTATCGCGAGCCCGCGCCGGACGGCTCACGCGCCGGCACCTTCTTCATCAACCTGTACAAGCCGGAGACGCGGCCGACGTGGGAGATGATGACCCTGGCGCTGCATGAGTCCGTGCCCGGCCATCACTTCCAGATCGCCCTGGCGCAGGAGCAGGGCAGCCTGCCGGTGTTCCGCCGCCACCTGCAGTTCACCGCCTTTGTCGAGGGCTGGGCTCTGTACTGCGAATCCCTGGGCGATGAGCTGGGATTGTATGATGGTGTGTACGACAAAATGGGACAGCTCAGCTTCGACATGTGGCGGGCGGTACGGCTGGTGGTGGACACCGGCATCCATGAGTTTAAATGGAGCCGGGAGCGGGCCATCACCTTTTTCCGCGACCACACGCCAAGGTCCGAGCAGGACATGACCAACGAGGTGGACCGCTACATCGGCTGGCCGGGCCAGGCCCTGGCCTACAAGGTGGGCCAGTTAAAGATCCGCGAGCTGCGCACCCGCGCGGAGAAGGTGCTGGGCGACAAGTTTGATGTCAGAGGATTCCATGATGTGGTGCTGCTCGGCGGCGCCCTGCCGCTGGATGTGCTGGAGGCGCGTGTGGACGCCTGGATCAAGAACCCGGACATTGTCCGCTGAGAGCCATGGCCGGTCGCGTCGCCATTGTCGGCTCCGGCATCGTGGGCCTGTGCTGTGCTTATGAGCTTGCGCGGCGGGGGCATGAGGTGACCGTGATCGACCGCAGCGGCGAGCAGCGCGACGGCTGCTCCTTCGGCAACGCGGGCATGATCGTGCCCAGCCATTTCGTGCCGCTGGCGGCGCCGGGCATGGTGGCGCTGGGCCTGCGCTGGATGTGGAATCCGGAGTCGCCCTTTTACATCCAGCCGCGTTTTGATCTGGAGCTGTTTGCCTGGGCCTGGCGCTTCTGGCGCGCCTCATCCGCCGCCCATGTACGGCGCTGCGCCCCGCTGCTGCGGGACCTCAGCCTCGCCAGCCGTGCCGCCTATGAAGCTCTCGACTATGAACTGGATTTTGGGCTGGTTACCCGCGGCCTGCTCATGCTCTGCAAGGATGCGCATACGCTGGAGGAAGAGGCCAGCATGGCCAGTCGGGCGCGTGAGCTGGGCGTTCCGGCAGAAGTGCTGGATGCGCGAGGCGTGGCCGCGCTTGATCCCGCTGTGACAATGGACGTGGCCGGCGGCGTGTATTTTCCCAAGGACTGCCACCTGCCACCGGACCGGCTGATGGCCGCCCTGAAGAGGCGCTGCCAGGAGCTGGGTGTGCAGTTCGCCTGGAACAGCGAGGTGAGCGGCTGGCGCAAGGAAGGCTCCACGCTCCGTGCAGCCGTCACCAACCACGGGGAAGTGGCCGCCGATGAGTTTGTTCTCGCCGCCGGCTCCTGGTCGCCCGGGCTCACCACTTCGCTGAGGCTGCGCCTGCCCATGCAGGCTGGAAAAGGCTACAGCTTGACCCTGCCTTCACCGCGTCAGCTTCCTGGTCTGTGCAGCATCTTTACCGAGGCCCGCGTGGCTGTCACACCCATGGATGGCCGCCTGCGGTTTGGGGGAACCATGGAGCTCTCCGGCCTGAATGAGGCGGTCAACCCGCGCCGCGTCCAAGGCATCATCAAGGCCGTGCCAAGGTACTTCCCGGAGTTCACGCCTGCGGATTTTGAGGGCGTCCCTTCCTGGCGCGGCTTGCGCCCCTGCTCGCCAGACGGCATGCCTTATGTGGGAAGAACGACCGCAGCGCGGAATCTTACCATTGCCACCGGCCACGCCATGATGGGGCTGAGCCTGGGGCCGGTGACCGGGCAGATCGTGGCCGGGATTGTTGCGGGAGAAGCGCCGGCTTTTGATCTGCGCTTGCTGTCGCCGGACCGGTATTGACTCGCGAGCACTTCTGCAAGCGTTCTGCAAAGCAAGAGGCTTGATACCAAACTGACGAATCAATTGCGTGTCGGAAACGCTTCGTGTGGAGGCGTGCGAAGCACCTTGGACTGCGTGCAGCCCTGCTGCCGCTTTCGGTCATGGCAGCCTGCTGCCGGCACATGAGCCAGTCTTCAGTCGAGGGTTCTGCCTCTCCACACCTTGCGCTATCCCGTCGTGCCGCAGCAGGCTGCGAGCACAAAGCGGCAGCAGGGCTGCGCGCAGTCCAAGGTGCTCCGCACGCCGCCACACTTTGCTATCAGCTATGACGAGCGCTTCGAACGCTTGATCAAATAGTGAGCTCGGCCCATGAGTTTTTGGGAACGCCATCAAGGCAGCTTCCACGGCCCGCGCAGAGACTCATACTCCGCACGCGGCAGCAGCACGTAGTGCGGCGAAGCCTTGGGATCGAGCCAGCGGATCATGGCCTCCAAGTTCTCCACCGCCATGGTGGTACAGCCCGCGCTTGGCCGGGTGGGGCCCCGCCGCACATGGAAGAAGATGGCGCTGCCGTAACCAGGCGCGGCAGGGGAGCTGTTGTGGCGGATTTCCAGCATCCATTTGTACGCCGCATCGCCGAGGCGCATTTTTTCCTTCTCGAACCACGGCGGGATATTGGCGGGATCCACACGCACATGATGATTGTAGTCTGGGCTGTGGCTGTCATCGATCCAGGCATCGTAGGGGCCCACCTTCACGTAGGGCCAGACAGCGCCGCCAGGAGGTGTGGCGGCATAACCAAACAGCTCCCCGAGCTGAAACACGCCCGCAGGCGCGCGCCAGTCCTTCTCCACCTTGAGGGGAATGCCATTATTCGGAGGGGTGAAAACGCCGCGGCCCCAGGCGAGGCCGGACTTGCCCAGCAGCACCGGCACCGGCTTGGGAAAGAACGGCACCCACGGCGAACTGGCGCTGGCACGCTGATAGCATTGCAGCACGGCGGTGCTGGAATCCCAGTCGGCCGCCTGGGCCACGATCACCTGCCGCACTCCGCTGCCGATCTGCGCGCTGGCGGAATTTTCCAAAAAAATCGCCATCAGACCGAAAAGGAGCCCCCAAAAAGCCCTTTGCCGCAGGTTTTTACCCCCGAGGAATCCGTTAATGGAAAAGTTTATGTGCCAGTTTTGATTTTTTGTTTGCATGATTTTGCGAATTTTCGCAGCATAGCGCCCATCAACCCTGTCGGAAAATTCGGCTTCAGGTTTTGGGGGTTTTTTTCCTGAATGTCGTTCCGACAGGGTTGCTTTCTTTCAAGCGCCCGCTGTTCTCGGATTATGAGGAAGCGGGCGCTTTTTCTTTTTGCGGAAGCGCCTCCGGCCCACGCAGCACGCCGTAAAGGATGAAGGCCAGGCCGATGGCAATCATGAAGGTGCTGAAGAACTGCCCCTTCGTCAGGCCCAGCACCATGGCCGCCCCGGAATCCGGCTCGCGCACGTTCTCCAGGGCGATGCGCACCAGGGCGTAGAGCAGGAAGAACAGCCCGGTGAGGATGCCGCGCGGCATGCGGGGAAAGTTCACCCGCAGCGTGTAGAGCACGATGGTGAGGAAGAGCCCCTCACCGGCGGCTTCATAGAGCTGCGAGGGATGGCGGGGGTAAAGCAGCGCCACGAAGTTGTCATAGCTGCCGAACTCCTTGCTGTAATACGCGATGATTTCCTGGCTGTGCTGCAAGGCCGGGTCCAGAGGAAAAGGCTGGCCGTGATCGGCCAGGTAGCGCTGCTGGAAGTCCTGATGCTGGATTTCCGTGGGGAATTTCATCGCCCAGGGGTGGGTAGTCACCCGGCCGAAGAGTTCGCCATTGATAAAGTTCGCGATGCGGCCGGTCAGCAGCCCCAGCGGTGCGCCGCAGACGATGGTGTCGCCGATGCCGATCCACGAGATCTTGTGCCGGCGCGCATACCACAGCAGGTACAGCGCCACGCCCAGGATGCCGCCATGGCTTGCCATGCCGCCGTCATTGATGCGGAAAAACAGCAGCGGGTTGTGGATGAACTCGTTGAAGTTGTACAGCAGCATGTAGCCCAGCCGCCCGCCCAGCACCACGCCGAAGAGCGCCGTGCCGGTGATCAGGTCCGCCACGGACTCGGGCTTGATCTGGGACAGGCCACGTTTCGCCAGGCTGTGCATCACCAGGTAGCAGAGGTAGAAGCCGGCCACATAGGCCAGGCCATACCAGTGCAGCTTGACACCGAAGATGGCGAAGAGGTCCGGCGAGAGGTCGTGAACGTAAATGGCGAGCATGTGGAAGAGGGGAGGGGATCAGGCCTTCTCAGAGTGCAGGGCAATGCGGCGCTGAGTAAAAGGCGACCGCCCGGTCCAGGTGGGTCACGGGAATATCAGTCCAGCAAAGGGTGTTTGGGCTCATGGCGGCAGAGTGGGATGAGGCAGAACTCCTGACCCCGCTTCAGGCGGATGTCAACGGTCCCTGGCTGGCTACACGTTCACCTTGTAATTCAGCGAGTGTTCATCGCCTGGCAGCCCCCGGAAGCCCCAGTTGTGCGGCGGGGTTTCCGTAATGGTGACCTCCACATCCATGGGGGTGATGCCAAAATGCTCAAGGATAGAGGTCCAGGCCAGGCCGGCTCGCAACCTCTTCCGGTGGTGGTCAGTCGCACTGGCTGGGCGGGTATTCCAACGGCCGGCCTCCCGCAGTTGATCCCGGCTCACAAGGAGCAGAAGCCAGATTTTACGCAATTCCATAGAAAAAAAGCGTCCGCGAAAGCTTAAGAATGTTGAAATTATAGAAATAATATTTTATTGTTTTGTCATGTCTCCCGTTACGCCGTCTCTTTCATCTTCTTCTTTCGCGTTCAAAGCTGCCCTGTTTGGCACCTTGGTGGCCGCCTACCCTGGAATGCTTTGCGCGGCAGGCCTTGACCGCAATGGCGTCGGAGCGCAAAGCGCCGGTGTCGCCGGGGCTTCTGTGGCCAATACCGATGACGCGGTGAGCTCCATGGCCTTGAACCCCTCCGCCTTGGGCTTTGCCGATGCCATGGACCTGTACCTTTCAGGCACCGGCGTCTCGGGCTCGGGCAAGTTTGAGGATCAGTTTGGCACCCGGGCCAAGATGTCTGAGCAATGGCGGTTTCTGCCCGATCTGGTGTTTCGCGCCCCGGTTGCCAAGGATGTGACCCTCGGTTTTTCTGTGATCCCGGATTCAAGCCGCATCGCCGACTGGGATTTTGTTGATCCGCCTGGTGGTGCGGGCGGCAAGACGAGCTACGGTTTCCAGCGTCACGATTCCGAAATTGAAAACGTGCGTGCGGCGCTGGGCGTGGGCTGGCGAATTTCGGATGAGTTCAGCGTGGGTGCCAGCATCGGCGGCGTCTATGACCGCAATGAACTGGATGTGCCCTACATCTTTCAGAGCCATCCAGTGCTGGCCGGAATGAAGACACTACTGGAAATGGAGACCGACGGCCTGGGCGTGAACGGCGACATTGGCATCACCTGGAAGCCCATCAAGATGCTTTCTTTCGGCTTGTCCTACCGCACGCCCACCCGCTTCGATACTTCTGGCTCCGCAGTTGGGGATATCGGCGCCCAGCTTCGCTCCCTGGGGCTGGCCGGGGTGCCCTCCAAGTTCTACTACGATGCGGATATCGTCACCAAGCTGCCGCAGAAGATCTCCTTCGGCCCCTCCTGGCAGGCCACCGATCACCTGCGCCTTTCCGCCCAGGTGGACTGGATCAACTGGAGCCAGGCCTTCGACACGCTGAACGTTCACCTTTCGAACGGTTCCAACCCGGCCATTAACAGCCTGCTGGCATCCAACGGTATCAATGACTCCATTGCGCTGAAGTGGCGCGATCAGTTCGTCTATCGCGCGGGGGTGGAATACAGCCTCACTCCGCAGTGGGTGCTGCGCGCCGGCTATGCGCATGGGAACACCCCCGTGCCGGACAGCACCCTGCTGCCGATGACCGCCGCCATCACCGAAGACACCCTGGCGGCCGGAATCGGCTATGTAGGGACCTCCTTCCGCATCGACCTCTCCTATCAGCGCGACCTCAATGCCTCGCAGTTCGCCTCGGGCAGCGACATCACAGGCACCGAGTACAAGAACAGCAGCGTGACCGTGGGAGCGAACTGGCTGGCCCTGACGCTTGGCTTCAAATTCTAAACCGCCATCGGTTTGAAGAGTCTCTCCAGCACCTTCCAGAACATCCTGGCGCTCCGGCGCCCGGAGTCCGGAGAGCTGTTTTGGGAATCCTTCGTGCCCGACTTTGTGCGGCACGACGAGGAGAAGCTCAGGCGCTGCCGTCTGCACATCCGCTTCGGCTGGCTGGGATCGATCTTTGGCAGCCTGTATGCCTTGTTTTACCTGCTCATCGGGCACTGGTGGGGGGCGCAGATCATTGTGCTGTGCAGCATGCTCGTCACGCTTGGCCCCTGGCTGGTGAGGCAACGGGGGGACCTGCGCTACACCGGGCATTTCTACACCGGCACCCTGCTCATGGGATTTTCCGCGCTGTGCCTGGTGGAGGGCGGGCTGGAGGGGCACGCCATCGCCTGGCTGGCCAGCATTCCGCTGTGCGCCCTGATGCTGCTGGAGATCCGCGCCGCGCTCGGCTGGGCGGCCCTGTGCTTCCTGGTCGCGCTGGCCATCGGCCTTGCCGACCTGGCCGGCTACCACTGCGCGCGCACCTATCCGCCGCAATGGCACACCTTGATTTCCGTGACCGGCTATGCCGGCCTGGTGGCATTCATGACTTTGTTAGGCGCCTCCTTCGAAAGCACCCGCGCCCGTGCGTTTGGCCAGATGGAGCAGGCCGTGTCCAAGCTTCACCAGGCCAATCACCGCCTCAGCAAGCTGATCGAGGAGAAGGACGAGTTCATGAAGATCGCCGCCCACGATTTGAACAACCCGCTGTGCGGCGTGGTCTGCTACTCGGAGCTGCTCATGATGTTTGGCGACAAGCAGACGAAGGAGGAGATCATTGAGCGTGCCCAGGGCATCCATTCGCTGTCCCAGCGCATGCTCGACATCATCCGCAACTTCCTTGAGGTGCGCCGCCTTGAGGAAGAAGGCTCCAGCCGCCTGCAGCCGGCGCGGGCCAGCGCCGAGTCCCTGCTGCAGGGCATTCTCAAGGACCAGGCCCGCAGCGCTGAACGCAAGCACATCCGCCTCTCGTTCGAGCCGGCCGCCGCGCCTGCCTATGTCTTCGCCGACGTGGGCGCCGTGCAGCAGATCCTCGACAACCTCCTCTCCAACGCCATCAAGTACTCGCCGATGCACACCACGGTGCACTGCCGTTTCCATGAAGAAGCGGACGGCGTGCGCATCGACATCCGCGACGAAGGGCCGGGCCTCAGCGAAGCCGATCAGCAGAAGCTTTTCCAAAAATTTGCCAAGCTCACTCCCCGGCCCACGGCTGGTGAGGGCTCCAACGGCCTGGGCCTGTGGATTGTGCAGCGCATGGCCCAGTCAATGAATGGCGACGTGCGCTGCCATAGCATCCAAGGCCAGGGCTGCACCTTCAGCCTGCGCCTGCCAAAATGGACGCCGGAGGTCGCTTCTCTGAGCGGCGGAGGCATGGCCGCGCTTCCACTGCCCGCGGGTGCCTGACGGCTGGTTTTAACTGCTTTTGCTTGTTAAATACTTCAGCAGCTCGATCACCTTTCGCTCCGGCATCGCCTCCAGCAGCCCGGGCGGCATGAGGGACTGGGCCAGCTTTTGCCGGTCCTTGATCTCCGCCTTGGGCACGATCACGGGGCCGGTCATGGTGCGGATCGTCACCGCGCTGTCGCTCTCCTCATCGGCGATGCCTGAGAGCACCATGCCGTCTTTGCGCGTGATGATGGTGAGCTGGAACTGATCGCCCACCACCGCATTGGGATCCACGATGTTCTCCAGGAAATAGGCCGCCCCGTTGCGCCAGGAGCCGCCCAGGTCCGGCCCCAGTTTGCCGCCCACGCCGTTCATGGAATGGCACACCGCGCACACCTGCTGGAACACTTGCTTGCCCGCATTGCCATCAAAGGCCCACAGCGGAGCCTCTTGATAGGCCTTTTGCAGGCGAGCGATGGTTTCCTTCATCGCGGCTGAAGACTCGTTCACCTTGCCCCAGGTCTGGTCCAAAACTTGATCAAGCTCCTTGTCATGCAGGTTGCGCATCTGCCGCACCTGAAAGGCGCTCAGGTGCTTGCGGTCAAAGCGGCCGGCCTTCACCGCCTGCAGCAGCGGCATGGCCAGCGCCGCACGGCTGGTGAGGCTGTTCAGGGCGGCATTGCGATCCGCGTCACTGAAGGCGTTGAACCGCTGCATCAGGGCTGCGGCCGTGGCCGGATCAGAGCTGCGGGAGAGCAGAGGAATCACGGCGGAGCGAAACTCCTGCACGTCCAGCAGGCGGGCAAACAAAGGCGTGGACTCCGCATCACCAATGCGTTTCAGCAGGTCGAAAGCCGTGTGCCTTGCGGCGGCCAGCGCACGATCATCGGCCAGTGTGCTGCGCATTTGTGCGATCACTTTTTGATCGCCAAAGAGCACGCCGGCCTCAGTTGCTTCGGCATCGCCGGCAAACCGGCCTTGCACTTGTGGCCAGGCCTTGGGCAGGGGTGCACGTGCCTCGCTTTTCAGGCCAAAGACCAGGAGTCCAAGCTCGCGTTTGGCCGCCACATCCGGCGCCTTTGCCATGCCTTCCACCAATGCCTCACGTCCCGTTGCACTGGCTGCTGCGTACCAGCGGATGGAATCCGCCAAGGTGGGCAGCGGAGTATGATCGGCGAGGTTGAGGCCGCGCGCGAAATCTTGCGCCACCACGGGGCCGAGGCCAAACCAGATCATCTTGGGCAGGAAACGGTCCGTCGCATCTTCGCCGTGCATGGCCAGCGCGGTACCCACCTTCCAGCAAGCGTCTGCGGGCAGTACCGGCAACGCCGAAGCCAGCGCCAGCCGCACCGTCGGCGAGGGATCATGAGCCGCATAAGTGGCCAGAGTTTCCGCGGGGAGCATCACCGCATGATCCGTGCCCAGTTGCACCGCCCAGGCCCGCACCCGGTCATCACTGTGATGCAGCGCCTTCTCCAGGATCGCTGTATTCAGATGGCCGGTGACATGCAGCGTCCACAAAGCCCGCAGCACATGCGCATAGTTGGGCGAATCCGCCGCCAGTGAAACCAGCGCGGCGACAGCCTCCGGTGCCAGCTTGCCAGCTGCCGCACGCTCTTGCAAAAGCTGTCTGGCCGTGCGCGTGTACCAGTCATTGTGATGCGTCTGTAGGTTAGTCAGTTCCAGGTCGCTCATCGCACCCAGGTTCACCTTCACCGGATGATAGGTCTTCGCCCAGGAGATGCGGTAGATCCGGCCGTTGCTGCGGTCCCACTTTTCTTCCGCCGGGTTGTGGCAGTGCTGCAGGTCGCACCAGTCGATCACATACACCGCGCCGTCCGGGCCGGTCTGCAAGTCCACCGCGATGTACTTCGGATCAGGCGTGAACATCAGGTCGTAACCCGCGTGCATCGTCTCGTAGCCCGAGCCCTCGCGAAGATTTTCCTGCTGGTTCATCTGGTGCCCGTGCAGGTTGTGGGTAAACAGGTGATCGCGGTAAATTTCCGGCCAGTTGTCGCCCAGATAAATCATCGTGCCCACATGCGAGTGACCGCCGTAGATGGCTGTGGTGCCAGGCTTGCCAGCGCCGCCCTCGCCGCTGTCATAACGGGCGGATGCAGGCAAAAAGTTCTTCACGTCGGGCGCGAAGGCCGGGGCTGAGTTCGATATGAATAGCGCGTAGCCAGAGTTCGCCTGATTCCAAAAGTGGCCGTTGCGGATCACCTGCGTGGTGCCGCCGCCGCCCCAGAAGCTGCGGCAGTGCGTGATGAACAGATGGCCCGCCTCGTTGAAATCCAGCCCCCACTGGTTGCTGCCGCCGTGGGCAAAGATTTCAAACTCATGCCGCACCGGATGGTAGCGCCACACACCGGAATGCAACGGCACACGCTGATCATCCGGCGTTCCCGGCTTGCCGATGAGCGACTTGGTGAACACCCCCTGGTTTCCATACAGCCAGCCGTCCGGCCCCCAGCAAAAGCTGTTGATCGTCTCATGCGTGTCCTGGTAGCCCCAGCCGTCCAGCAGCACCTCCGGCGGGCCGTCTGGCACGTCATCGTGATTGCGGTCAGGGATGAAAAGAAGCTGTGGTGCCGCGCCCACCCATACTCCGCCAAAGCCCACCTCCAGGCCGCTCACCAGGTTCAGGCCCTCGGTGAAGACCTTGCGCTTCTTGAAACTGCCGTCGCCGTCCACGTCTTCAAAGATCGTGATCCGGTCCCTGCCTTTTCCCTCCGGCTGCCGGTTAGGATAGCTGTAGGCCTCCGCCACCCACAGGCGTCCACGATCATCCATGGCAAAGGCCACCGGCTGGCGTACCTCCGGCTCCGCGGCGATCAGTTCAGCCTGGAATCCATGCGTGAGCATCATGCCCGCCACCACCTTTTGGGCTTCTTCGTTCGCCACTTTGATTGGCTTCGCCGGGTTCGGCTGCAAATGCCACAGCACTGGGCTTTCCTTTTGCCGGGCCGCACGATCGCCCGGATTCACCGAGACAGCCGGCGCGGCAAACGCCGGCTTTTGCGCGTGAAACACAAAGTCATCGAAGTTCACATGCCCCCAGCCGCCCTTGCCTTCGTCCACCAGCCGGATGAAGATTTTCCTGCCCGTCCAGTCGTGCAAATCCACCACCTCGCGACGCATGTCTTCATGATCCAGGCCGCTGGCAGCGCGGATCACCTTGCCATCGGCGGCGGCAACGATTTCCACCCGTGTTTGCAGCGCATTCTGTCCGCCGCCTACGAGGAAGCTGGCCCATGGCTGAGTCACGGTAAAGCTTGCAGATGTTAGGCGGCCCGTGCCCTTGTCGCCGTTCTTCTCATAGCCGCCGATCCAGTACTCGCCCACGTGATGGCTGTTGCCATGCCGGCGCGCCGCAACTGTGTCCCCTTTCACCGGCTGGCCTTCCCAGGCATCGCCTTCAGCTTTCCATCCGGCCAGCGTGCCTGTCTCAAAGCCAAGGTTCAATGGCTTGCCGTCATCACCTGCTGCTTGAATCGCATCCCCCGCGCCTGATGAAGCCGCCGCCGCTGTTCGCACCTCCTTGTACGCCGGCGCTTCTGTCTCTCCCAGATCAGCCAGCTTCAAGGCGCGAAACTCCACCTTCACCGGCCCCGGACCGCTGTGAAGCTGCAAGGTCAGCGCACCGCCGAACCTCGCCTTCCCGACCTCATGATCATCCAGCACGCTGAAGAGCACGTTATTGATCCACACCTCTGTATGCGAGGCCGTGGAGCGCACATGCAGCCTGTTCCACTCATGCGGTTTTGCCGACGTCTTGGCCAGGCCGCTGATATCGGCAAGCTCATCTTTCCATCGCCGCCCATCCGGAGCAATGGCAGCCCGGGTGCCACGTTCCGCGAGCAGTCCGCGCCCCTCATCTTCATAGATGCGCCCCAGCCAGAGCGCACCCTCGTCCAGCATCACCTGGTATCCACCCCGGTAACCAATAGCGGCATTCGCCCCAGGCCCACCAGTGATGCGGTACTCCGCCGTGAAATCAAAATCATGCACTGTCCCCTGCCGGGTCAAGGCAGCCGTGTTGCGCAGCACTTGCCCCGCAGGAACCTCCCCCACGATGATGCCGCCCTCCGATCGCCATGAGGTGCCATCACTCTGCCAGCCATGCAAGGTGCGGCCGTCAAACAAGTCCTGAGCCGCAGGCTCAAGCGCGTAGGCGCTGCTGGCGGCAAAAAGAAACAACAAGGGAAGGAACTTCATGGCGAGGTGTATGGACACCTTCCATTACCCGTTCCCCGGAAGCTCTCATGCGGACATTTTTTGTGTGAAATCGGCCAGCAGACCTCTCTTGTTGAGACTTGCATGATAGACTGACGAACGCATCAGCGCAGCATGGGGCTTTCTGTAGCTGGGCTCTTGGAGCCCGGACCTGAAGAGCCCTGCAGCTTCCACGACCACGTTGGAAACCGCTTGGAACAGTCCCAGGGGCTGCGGCCCACCGCCACGCCTCCGGGCTCACAGAGCCCAGCTACAGCCGATCCCTCGCCTGCTCTGCACATCGGTCGATCTATTGCGCAATCCTAAATAAAACAAAGTGACCAGCCGGCGCTTAAAACCCTTCGACAACCGCGAGGATGATTCCCACAACCAGAGAGTAAAAAACCATGGACTCCATCTCGCCCTCAAAAGCCGCTGCAAGTCCTGCCCCTCGTGCGTGTGTGGGACTGCTGCTGCGCGGGACCGATCCGGCTCAATCCAACCCAATCCGACCCGATCAAAGAGAAAAAAGCCCGAAAGGTGCCAGGCCGGCACCTTTCGGGCACAAGGTTAAGTACACGTCACTCAGGGCTGTACAGCCCCACGTTGTTGCCCTCGGTGTCCGTGATGATGGCGATAAAACCATGGGGCGGGATGGCCGTGCGCGGCATCACGATGCTGCCACCGGCGGCGGGAACGCGGTCGAGCACGGCGTCCAGCTTGCCGGTAGCGTTGAGGTAGACGGTGGTGCCGCCTGCGCCGGGTTCGCAGCCCTGGCGCTTGCTGATGGCGCCGCCCACGCCTTTCTCGAAGTCGGCCGGGAACATGCCCATGCTTTCGTCGGGCTTCGTCACCACTTCGAGCTTGGTGTCGAGAGTGGTTTCATAGAACTTTTGGGCACGGTCGAAGTTGGCGACGGCGATGTTGAACCAGCTGATGGCGTCTTTCATGATCGGATGTGGGGTGAGGTTAGTGATGGTGGCCTGGCCGGTCCATTGCAGACCGGTGGCAGGCACGTGATGAGACTCGCGCGGGGCGCTGACAACCCTATGTCAGGAGCGATGAAAAAAGTTTCACGGCCCATGGGTCGCGGCGGTTTCCAGCGCCAGCTCGCGCACTTTGCTTCGAAGTTCCGGCGGCGAGTGGATGCTCACCTCAGGGCCGAAAGCGAGGAGCCAGCGCGCCAGCCAGTCCAGCGATGGCGTCATCAGTGTGGCAGCGATGCCGTCGCCCTCGGCCTTCTCCGCCACGAGACAGGACTGCCAGTCGCGCCGCACCTTGTCCATGGCCCAGCGCGGGAAGCGGATGCATGCCTCCTGGCGCACGGTATCGGTGCGGCGGCGGCTCATGTAATCATCGGCGCGGAACTCGCCCGCCGGCTCGAACCGCTCACTCAGAAGCTCCAGCTTTTCGACGCGGTCGGTGCGGAAGTCGCGCTCCTCATTGCGCAGCCGGCAGCGCGCCACCAGATGCCAGCGGCCGCCATAGAACACCAGGCCCGCGGGCTCGGCTTCGCGTTCCGTCAGTTCATTGTTGCCGTTGCGGTAGCTCATGCGGATCACATGGTGGCCTGCCACCGCCGCGTGCAGCCTGCCCAGCCAGGCACGGCGGCTGTCCGTCTTATGGCCGCGCACGCCCAGGCGCGGTTCCAGCCGGTTCACGAATTCCTGGCCGGTGCGTGGCAGGATGGCGCGGATCTTTTGCAGCGCCTCACGCACCGGTGCTTGCACCGAGGCATCGGTGAGCTGATCGGCCAGCCCGCCCGCAACAAACAGCGCCCCGGCCTCCTCCTGCGTGAACATCACCGGCGGCAGGTGATAGCCTTTCATGAGGTTGTAGCCCACGCCCGGCTCGCCCACCACCGGC
>FTCC01000497.1_pt1 | contig 14003 bp, 7 predicted proteins | sample 1639481 | NCBI WGS metagenome assembly FTCC01 (sample SAMEA3914864, study PRJEB12502) | metagenome | biome: forest; material: soil | place: USA | collected 2012-03-12 | depth 0.3 m | reverse complement strand
GCCCCGCCGCCCTCGCGCCTCACCAGCGCCAAGCCCGCCGCCGCCAAGGCCATCGCTCCAGCCGCCGCCCCCGCCGTCCAGACGATGCCTCCCGTCGCCCCGCCTCCTGCGGGCGCGACACTGGCCGTCACCCCCAGTGCCGGCCCGCGCGTCCCTGGCAGCGCTGCCCCCGCCACCTCCAGCGTGGTCGTCACCACCCTGCCTTCCGGCTCACCCTCCGGCACCGCTCCCGCCGCTGGCAGCATGCCTCCAGCCCCTGCCCCCGCTAGCGCCAGCGCCACGCCTCCCGCCGCAGGATCCAATGGCAAGAGCTACGGCAACTTCACTCTCGAAGACCTCAAGTCCCAGGTGCCCCAGAGCAAGGACGGCAACTTCATTCTCGAAGTGCCTGAGCTCTACTACACCGCCGGCGACAAGGAAGTGCAGGGCGTCCTCGCAGGCCAGCCGGTGGAAACCGTCGCCCAGGTGCTGCCCGAAAAGGTCAACAACGCCGAAGGCAAGCGCCTCCGCGTCTTCCGCCTCCTCGTTCAGTGCTGCGCCGCCGATGCCCGGCCCTACTCCGTCCCCGTCGAGTTCGCCGACAAGGCCCCCGAGGTCAAGGACATGACCTGGGTCAAGATCGTCGGCAAGATGGCCTACCGCCAGGAAGGTGGCCAGACCGTCCCCATCATCGAAGCCCGCAGCCTCACCGAGACCACCGCGCCCGAAAACGCCATGATGTACTGATCACGGCACCCGGAAGACTTTTCTCAGAAAATGGCGCAGCCCATTTGACAAACGTCATCCCCTGCCTATTCTCCCCATCCCAGCCCGCCAACCACGGGTTAGGCAATGTCTTCACCGACATGCATCCATAGCTCAACGGATTAGAGCATCTGACTACGGATCAGAAGGTTAGAGGTTCGAATCCTCTTGGGTGCACCACTTCCGCAGGCCACGCAGTTTCAGGCGCAAACAAAGCGCCGCTCCCCTGCCTCACAATCCGGCTCCAATCAAAACGAGCCTCTCTCCCCGTAGAACGACCGTCCCGGTCGTACACTGGTCGAGCGAGCTTCCAGCTCGTCACCTCTGTCGTGAGGCAGCCTCCACCTCCCGGCCAACATGCCTGGAAACGAGCAGGCAATACCACGATGAATTGAAAACGAGTCTTTTCCCCTGACCCCTGCAAGCTCCGCGTCCAAGGAGTGACGGCGTCTCGCCGTCTCTCAGGAACCCCGGGCTTCGAAAATGGCAACCGGGTCTGCGAAAGCGAGGCAAGGCACGCGCCAGCTGCGCCGGACGATGGCCTCGCTCCTTGGACACTGAGCCCGCAGAGACCCGGGAAAAAGACTCACTTTCAACCTGTAGTGGTATTGGCCCTCGAAACACCCCTCCCTTCGTGCGGCCCAAACCACGCGGCACCACCATCTTCCGGTTGACTCCCTGTCTCGGAATCCCCCTGAATCTCCCATGCTCGCTCCGTGCCCTGGTCACATCCACCGCTCTTCCATGCCTTGAACCCGACAACCCCTTGCCACGCCCACGCGCTTCCGCTTTAATAGTGCAACATCCATAGAGAAATATCCGAAATGCCTTCCCAAGCTTCCTCCCCCTTGGCGAAACCTTCCATCGCCGCCGCCTGACCAATGGCCCGCAAAGTATCATCCAAACCCGACTCCTCCGCCAGCCTCGGCTTCGAAGCCAAGCTCTGGACCACTGCCGACAAGCTGCGCAACGATATGGACATAGTCAGCCATAAGCTTAATGTAAAAGCTCCCTGCATCATTTAGATGCAAATAAGTAATGGAATGAAACTATCGTCAAAACAAGCCCTATTTTTCGATAAGGTCACGGACGCCAACACACCTTTATGTGAGACAGGCCGATTTCCTGTCGCCAAGCTCACCAAGACCCTGTTACTGGAAGCTCATCGGCCAAAGGAAATCTATCAGTCACATAAATGGTTCGCTCGCCGAATTGGCGCTTCCTTCCGCTCACTCTTGGTTGGATCGGAAACTAGCGACGAAAAAACTTTCTGGAGCCTCTTCAAAAAGGGAAAAACCTCCCGCCCGCTCATCATCCTCGACCCATTTGTCGGTGGCGGTACCTCAGTAGTCGAAGCGGCCCTGCTCGGACATAACGCCATCGGCCTCGACATTGACCCGGTGGCATGTGCGGTGACCTCGTTTGAGTCTCGCTTGGCCGACGTCCCCGACCTCCGCCCGCATCTGGATGAGCTTAAGCAAAAAATGCTCACTAAGGTCGCACAATATTATGTTTCTATAAATGCCCAAGGCATTGCCGAAGTATTGCTTCACGCCTTCTGGGTGCAGGTTGTCACCTGCACAAAATGCCACAAATCCTCCCAAGCCCATCCCGACCGTCGCATTGCTATTGACCGCGAGCACAAGCGCCAATGGGTTTTGTCACTCTCCGGTGAGGTTCTCCAGCTTCCTCTTTCCCGAAAGACGATAACCGACCCCTCTACAGGCAGACGAATATCAATCGACGCTGGTACCACATGCAATGGTATATTCACCTGCCCACATTGTCAGGATTCGATCCGGCTCATTGACGTGGGCAAGCATACTCATTCCCCGCCACAATGGGCTTTATTTGCCGTCGAAACCCTTGATCCAAAGTGTAAGGCCGCCTGCGTCCCCAACCGCAAGCGCTATATCCGCGCAGCTACTACTAAAGATGTGGGAGTCTTTGAAGCCGCCGAACGCGCTCTCGCCCAACGCACCGACAAGGATGGCTGCATCCGCTTCATTCCGATTTGCCCTATTCCCCAAGAAAATCGCAGTGACGGGCGCATCCTAAAATATGGATACCGTTACTATCACCAGCTCTTCAATCCACGTCAGTTGCTTCACTTGTCCGTCCTGGCAGAAGAGATCCTCAAGATGCCTCAAAACGCACGTGAAGCATTCAGCATAGCTTATAGCGACCATCTAACTACTAATTGCATGCAGACTGCCTATGCCACTGCTTGGCGTCGCTTGCTTCCCCTCTTCACTTTCCGTGCCTTCACTCACTCCGTTCGTCCGGTAGAGATCAACCCCTGGCTAGAACGCACTGGCCGTGGCACTTACCCCAACGCTGTTTGTAGCGTTCAGAGAGCCGCCCGGTCTTTCAAACAACTTTCCCAAGTTGAAAGCAAAAAGGGAGAACATAACCAAGCTCCCATAATCCAAATCCGCCAGGGTAATGCATCCAATCTAGACTTTCTCAACAAAAATAGTGTAGACTTGATCCTCACGGATCCGCCGTATTTCGACAACATCGCCTATTCGGAACTTTCCCACTTTTACCTTCCATGGCTTCGTATGCTGGGCGTTGTTCAATCATTGTCTGATGACTTCCTGACCGAGACGCTGGCCACCAATTCTCGCTCCCCAGAAAATCATCGCCGCTTCCAGTCCCAGCTATCACAATGTTTTGCCGAGGCCCGACGGGTCCTAAAGCCGTCTGGTCGCCTCCTATTTACCTTTCAGCACAAAACAGCCGGTGCCTGGGAAGCCCTCGCAGTTGCGCTCGCTACCTCCCGCTTTCAAGTCTTAGATGTTTTCCCGCTATTTGGTGACGGTCTTATGAGTCCACACAAGCACAAGGGCAGCAGTTCATGGGACGCCGTCTTCATTGCCCGTCCGCGCAAAGGCCGGCTTGCGGCCGCTGGCACCACTCTAACACTCGAATCCGCAGAAATCGCGCTCAAACACTCCCAAAGCTGGCGTGAATCGCTCCGTCGCCGAGGTTTCTCCCGAGCCGATTTCCAAAACTTGCACTGCGCTTGCCTCGCAGCTGCCGCCACAAAACCACTTCCGGCCAATGCTCCAAAGCTGGTGCTTCTCGACGTACTTAAAAACGCCGGAGCGCAACGCCTCCGCCGTCATAGTGCCATTAACCAGGAATCCTGACGAAGTATGCCTTACTTAGCCAAACGCACCATCTCCACCTTTCTCCGCAGCAATTGCCTTCGGCGCCTGAGGCTCGACCTATCCCCTGACAACGCTGCATACCAGATCGAGCGAGCCGGCATGCCGCCCAAAGCGGCCGGGCGACCGGGTATCGCGGCCCTGACCGCAGCGGGTGATGCGTGGGAGGAGGCTAAAGTTGCTGACTTACGAACCGTCTTCGGTGCGGCAACTATTGTCGCACCGACGGTCGGCGCAGACCACATCGATCTCGCTTTAGCGCTTGTTCAGCGAACGGCCAACACCTTGTTCATCATTCAGGGCCAATATGATTTAGGTAACACTTTCCAAGCCGCGCTCGCGATTGAGCATTACACCGCTACTCTGAACTTAGCCTATGGCCGTCTTCGTCCTGACATTATTCGCATCTGGCCCATCCACACGGGCCTACGACAGGTAAACCCAGACGGCTCCATCAGTGTTGTCAACGCGATCACTGACAATCGTACCCCGCTCAGCGTCGTTGATATCAAGCTCACTGCCGAAGCATCTGCCAGTTACCAAGCTGAGGTAACATACTATTCCATGGCGCTTGCCGGCTGGCTCGTTGACAATGATCTCCACACCCAATATTTTGTTGCTGATGTCGCGGCCGTGTGGCCTGGCTCGCACGACGCATCTGCTGTGGCTCGGTTTGGTGCTCAGGTCCGAGCCAGCGGTGCTATCGTTACCACTCAGGAACTGCTCGACGCGTGGAGCGAAGACCTTGAACTTGTCCCTTTCTCGGTCTTCGCCGCCCGCATCCGGCGGTTCTTTCAATCCGATCTTGCTGCCGTCCTAGCGACCCCGTGGGACCAGCTCCCCTGGCATGTGGACAACCATTGCGTCGGTTGCGACTACCTCGGCTACCCTTGGGGACAGACAACACCCAATCCGCTTCACTGTTACCCCACGGCCCAGGCCACCGATAACCTGAGTCGTGTTGCCTTCGTCACCCGAGGAGCCAAGTCAGCCCTCGAGGACAGCAACGTTACCTCAGTTGCGAATCTGGCCACCCTTCAGCCAAATGCCGCTGCCTACGACACCCATCAGGTACTCCGTGCTACCCGCACTGTTGTTTCTGGCCGTGCTCAGTCCCTAGCTAGTGGCGCCGCCGCCGTCGCCGATCAGGAAGGTACCTCCGCACTTATGCCGCGCTGGGCCGACCTTCGCATTTTTATTACAGCTGACTTTGACATCGGCAGCGGCATTAGCACCGCTTTCGGAATCGCTGGTCGTTATGCGGCTAGTGATGCCCGCGCCAACGCTGGCCACCATAATTCGCACAATTTTCTTTCTGAAGTTTATCCCATTGATCAACGTGATCTGCTAACTGAGCGCCGCGAACTGCTTCGTCTCCTAGCGCGCATCCGCGAGATGATGGAAATAGCCAAGCGAGCCATCCAAGACCCCACAATCCAAGTTTATATCTGGGACAGCGTGACCTTCGACCACTTAATCCGGGTCATTGGCCGCCACTTGGCCCACATCATCAACAACCAAGATTACCGAAATCTAGCCTGGTTATTTCCTCCGGAAAACATCGTCGCTAACCCAGCCACCTCCGACCGTCTGTCGCCGATCACAATTGTTCGCGATATCGTCCGCGCCCTTGTCGCGTTGCCTGTCTCTCACTATTACAGTTTGCTCAATACCGCACGCGCTTACTACCCCGCGAGCATAACCACACCCGCTGGTGCCTTCCACGTCAACCCGTTCTTCGAAGATCCATTCTCCGATCAAGTCCCATCGGAACGTGCTCACGAAATCTGGTCTCGTACCACTCAACCAGTCGCTTGGAACCAGCAGCTTCAGATTCTTCAGGAAACCATCAATCGGAAGGTCTTCGCCCTTTCGGCCGTCGTGCAGCGCCTTCAGGAAGATCTCGACGGACGCCTCGGCCAGACCGCCCCTCTCATTGCCGAGATAGGCCCTCCGAAGCTCTCTCAAAAGATGAGCGACGATTCACGCCTTTGGTTCACCTTTACCAGTCTCAATGTCGCCCTTAGCCGTCTCGACGTTCAGCTCGTTCGTGCCATGCCGCCGCATGAGCGCGAAGCCCGATTTAATAGCGCGCGCTTACTCAACCGCCTTGATAACACGGCGGCGGCGCCCATTCTGGCCTCCCTTGGCCTCGTCGCAGCCGCCGGCCTCTATATTTACCAACTCGCGCCAAACTCTTGCGAAGTTCGCGCGCGCGAAGGTGACTTCAATTTCGCCCTTTCGCCCTATAACCAGGGTGAGTTTCTCGACCGACGCCTCAACGCGGTCCTCGCCGGTCACACTGTCCCTTTACCCTCCTGGGCCACCTATCCCAACTTCCGTATGGAAAAGGTAACTGGCGTCACTGTCAAAGGAATTGATCGTGAGAACAGGTTAATCGCCCTTCAGTTCAGCACCGACTGGTTCCCCACCATAGATGCCATGGAGCAAGCTCGCCTGATTGACCTTTCAACCGACCTCATGATGGACCCGGTTCACAACGATTTCCTCCTCAAGCGTCTGGAAAAAACTCTCAAGGACATAGGCAATCCTGCGCTAGCTATCAACAACTCCGCGGTTGACCAAGCTATTGGAATTCAGCGTCGCAACGCCCGCGGCACCACAACACCGCCTGCCGAGTTCCTCTGGGATGCCCGGCGGCTTCACACCATCCCGGCGGCTCGAAATCTCCTGCCAGTGCAAGCAACGCTCACCAACGCCGGCTTCAGCCTCAATCAGAGCCAATGGGTGGCATGGCAGCGCGCACTCAGCTACCGCCTCAGCTTGATTTGGGGACCTCCAGGAACAGGCAAGAGTCGCACTTTGCACGCCATCATCCTTGGTGCTCTGCTGGATGCAATTGCTGCTCGCCGACCCCTACGTGTATTAATCACTGGTCCAACCTATGAAGCCATCGATAACGTCTTTCTCAAACTTTACGCGGACCTGCTCGGCCCTGGGCCATTCACTTCACCCCAAGTCAGAAGCTACCGTCTCCGCTCCGAAACCCGACCCCTCGGCGACAACACCCCAGCCGCCATCGACCTAATAAAGGCCAATTTCCCCACATTGCTCACGTCGCTACTCGACAACCAAGACTTGTTCCTTGTCGGTGGCACTCCGCAACAGGTCTACAATCTCGCCTCAGCTGACGACCTCTCCTGTGTCCGTGGCCTCTTCGATTTCATCGTGATCGACGAAGCCTCACAACTCGATGTTGCCACTTCCGCTCTTGTCCTTGCCCCCGCTGCGGCTGACTCAACGCTGGTTATTGCTGGGGATCCAATGCAGTTGCCTCCTATTCACCAAGCCGAGGCACCTCTCAATTTGGAGAACCTTGTTGGCCCCATTTTCACTTACTTCTCCAAGCGCCACAACTTGGCCACCGAAGTTCTAGAGGAGAACTACCGATCCAACACCACCATTGTTGAACTCGCCCATATTGCCGAATACCCGACTTCGCTCCACGCCTACTCCACCGACCTCGAAATTAATCTCCTTCAAGAACCTGCCATTGCCCCGCCCGCCGGATGGCCTGCTGGTCTTTCCTGGTCCCCTCACTGGGCTTCATTCCTGACCCCCTCGCGTCAAGCACTCACCTTCGTGTATAATGAAGGCCGTAGCAGCCAATGGAACCAATTTGAAGCCGACACCACTGCAGCAATCGCTTTCTCTCTTTTCGGCATTCTCGGCGACCAACTCGCCAACGAACGCAATCCTGTAACCGGCAACGCCATCGCTGTGACAAACACCGCCTTTAACGCCGCCGACTTTTGGGCCACCGGCATTGGAATCGTGACACCCCACCGCGCGCAGCAAGCGCTTGTCACGACTCGTTTGCAGCAGGTGTTTCCTGATCACGATCCGGCGCTCATTCGCCGCGCTGTGGACACCGTCGAGCGTTTCCAGGGTCAACAGCGTGATATTATTCTCGCCACGTTCGCCCTCGGTGATCCCGACGCGATTGGCTCTGAGGAGGAATTTTTGCTTAGCCTTAACCGCTTCAACGTCATGGCGTCGCGCGCCCGCGCTAAGTTAATTGTCCTCATCTCCCGCCAGATCGTTGACCACTTAGCCTCGGACATAGCGGTCATCCGCCAGTCAAGCCTGCTCAAATCCTATGTCGAGACCTTTTGTAGTCGCGCCCAGTCGATAACTTTGCCTTACCTGCGTAACGGTACAATCGTCACCGTTCCCGGTGAATTGCGTTGGCACTGAGTTCAATTGCAGCTGGCATTCCCCGAAAAAATGGTGATTTCCCCCGCCTCACCACTCAAACCGCTGCTGGTACTTGAGATCAAACAAGTCCAGCAAGCGACTATGAACCATGAAGAAACTGCCGCCCAGATTTGAAAGGAGGTCCGCCTCACCAAAAGCCTGGTCGCTCCGCCTTTGTTCAAAAGGCCGTGATGCCCTGCAAGGAGGCGAAGCTCACCTTGCGCATGATGGAGAGGAAGTCCACCATCCAGGCGGTTTCGCTGAGCTCGTCAGTGGTGGCGGCATAGAGGGCGCTTTGCAGGCCGTTCTTGCCGATGGGCCGCGCCACCACGTACTGGCGGTCCAGGAACGGCTGCACGGCCCATCGGGGCATGGCGGCAATGGCCTGCCGGCTGGCGACCAGTTGCAGGATGGCGACGGTCAGCTCCGTGGTCCGCCGCCTGGCGGGATCAATGCGGGCGGGAATGAGCACCTCACGCATCACGTCGAGCCGGTCATCGGGGATCGGGTAGGTGACCAGCGTCTCAGCGGCGAAGTCCTTGGCGGTCAGGAAGGGTTTCTTGGTCAATGTGTGCTCCTTGGCCAGGAGCGCCGAGACTTCGTATCTGAACAGCGGATGAAAAGTGGTGTGGCGCCGCTTCAGCGCGTGGGAAACGATCACCAAATCCGCCCTGTCTTCGTGCAGCAGCCCAATGGGATCGGCATGGAAGCCGGACACCAAATCCTGCTCCACTTCAGGCCAGCGCTCGCGAAAGGCATCCATGGAAGGCATCAGCCAGTCAAAGCAGGAATGGCACTCCACCGCGATGCGCAGCTTGCCGGTGTTGCCGCCGGCGATGCGGGCCAGGTCACGCTCGGCCTCGGCCATCTGCTGCTCCATGACATGTGCGAGAAGCAGCATCCGCTGGCCGGCGGGGGACAGCTTCAGCGGCACGGACTTGCGCTCGAACAACGGCACTCCACACAGCTCCTCCAGGGCCTTCATCTGGTGCGACACCGCGGGCTGGCTCAAGTGCAGCCGGGCCGCCGCTTTGGACAGGCTGTGGGTCTCAGCAATGGCTGAAAGCGTGCGCAGATGACGAAATTCCAAAGGAGTGGTGACCGTGGCGATCATAAATGAAACGAATGCAGAACGACAAAAGGATGAATTGGCCGAAAACACCGGAGATTGCAAGTTGACCGCCACATGAGCGAGATCAAAACACACAATCTGGGTTTTCCCCGTATCGGCGAGCAGCGTGAACTCAAGAAAGCCACCGAAGCTTACTGGAAGGGCAGGCTGTCCCTGGCCGAGCTTCAATCCGTGGGCCGCACCCTGCGCCAGACCAACTGGCTGAAGCAGAAGCAGGCCGGAATCGACCTGATTCCGGTCAACGACTTCTCCTTCTATGACCAGACGCTCGACATGAGCTGCCTGCTCGGCAACGTCCCGCCCCGCTTCCTGTGGAAGGGCGGCCAGACGGACGAGAACACGGTCTTCACCATGGCTCGCGGCACCGCAGGCGGAGCTTCTCCGGCCGCCCATGAGCACGGCGCGGACTGTGGCTGTGGCGGCACAGGCGTTTCCACCTACGCCAGTGAGATGACCAAGTGGTTCGACACGAACTATCACTACATCGTCCCTGAATTCCAGGCGGACACTAGGTTCAGCCTGAGCAGCACCAAGGTCTTTGATGAATTTGCCGAAGCCAGGGCCTTGGGCCTGAATGCCAAGCCGGTGCTTGTGGGGCCTGTCACCTACCTCAGCCTCGGCAAGGTGCAGGACAGCAAGAATCCTGACTTTGACCGGTTCACCCTGCTCGATGATCTGCTGGGCGTGTATGAGCAGATCATCAGCAGGCTGGCCGCGGCCGGCGCTGAGTGGATTCAGCTCGACGAGCCTGTCTTCGCCCTCGATTTGAGTGCCAGGCAATATGATGCGCTGGTGGCTGCTTATGACCGCCTCAGCAAGGCCAAGGGCACGGCCAGGCTCCTGGTCACTACCTACTTTGGCGGATTGCGCGACAACCTCACCGCTTACCTTCGGCTGCCTGTCGAAGCCCTGCATTTTGACTTCGTGCGCGGCGCGGAATACATTGACGCTGTCCTGGCTAAATTCCCGGAAGGGAAGATTCTTTCCGCCGGTGTCGTCGAAGGCCGCAACATCTGGAAGAACGACTACGAGGCTTCTCTCGCTGTGCTTGAAAAGGCCAGGGCGGCCGTCGGTGCCGAGCGCCTTTGGGTCGCCCCCTCCTGCTCGCTGATGCATTCGCCCGTGACTCTGGCGAACGAGCCGAAGCTGGATGACGAGCTGAAGAACTGGCTGGCTTTTGCCGGTGAAAAGCTCGCCGAAGTCGTTGACCTTCGCCAGTTGCTCGATGGCACCGGCGCTCAAGAAAACTTCATCGCCAACAAGGCCGCCGCAGCCTCGCGGAAGTCCAGCACACGCATCCACAACGAAGCTGTCAAAGCCCGCCTCGCGGGTGTGAAAGCCGGTGATTACGACCGCGCCTCCGGGTTCAAGACGCGCCAGCAGAAACAGGCCGCCAAGCTGAACCTCCCTGAATTCCCCACCACCACCATCGGCTCCTTTCCCCAGACGCCTGAAGTCCGCAAGGCACGTGCTCAATGGAAGAAGGGCGAACTCAGTGACGCCAGTTACGACACCTTCCTCAAGGAAGAAACCGCCCGCTGCGTGGCGTGGCAGGATGAGATCGGCATCGACATGCCGGTGCATGGTGAATTTGAGCGCAACGACATGGTGGAGTACTTCGGCGAAAACCTCGAAGGCTTTGCCTTCACCAGCAATGGCTGGGTGCAGAGCTATGGCAGCCGCTATGTGAAGCCCCCGGTCATCTTCGGTGATGTCAGCCGCGCCAAGCCCATGACCATCTACTGGTCGGCATATGCACAGTCCCTGACCAGGCGCCCGATGAAGGGCATGCTCACCGGGCCGGTGACGATCCTGCAGTGGAGCTTTGTGCGCGATGACCAGCCGCGCTCGCTGACCACGCACCAGATCGGGCTCGCCATTCGGGATGAAGTCGTGGACCTCGAGCAGGCCGGCATTGCCGCCATCCAGATCGATGAGCCCGCCATCCGCGAAGGCCTGCCGCTGCGCCGCAGCGACTGGCAGCACTACCTGGACTGGGCTGTCAAAGCGTTCCGCCTCAGCGCCAGCGGCGTGAAGGATGACACGCAGATCCACACCCACATGTGTTACGCGGAGTTTAACGACATCATCAAGGCCATCGCCGGCATGGATGCGGATGTCATCACCATCGAAACATCCCGTTCTAACATGGAGCTGCTCGAAGCTTTCGTCGGCTTCAAGTACCCGAATGAAATCGGGCCCGGTGTTTACGACATCCATTCTCCCCGCGTGCCTTCCGAGGAGGAGATGGTGAACCTCATGCGCAAGGCGGAGGCCGTGCTCCCCCGTCGCAACCTCTGGGTGAATCCCGACTGCGGCCTGAAAACCCGTGGCTGGGAGGAGGTCAAGCCTTCGCTCATTCACATGGTGAGCGCGGCCAAAGCCCTGCGTGCGTCCGTGCCTGCCGCGGTTTGATTCCCGCTAAAGAGCCAACCCCACTCATCTCGCTCCTCATGCACATTTGTGACATCCTCAAGGCCTCCACTCCGACGATTTCCTTTGAGTTCTTTCCGGCCCATACCAGTGAGGGGCGGGACCGGCAAAAGGATGCCATCCAGCAGTTGTCGCTCGCCAAACCGGCCTTCGTCAGCGTGACTTACGGTGCGGGCGGTTCCACCCGCGACGCCACGCGCCAGCTTGTTGAAGAATTGAGGAACAACACCGAGCTGGACCCGGTGCCTCACTTCACCTGCGTGAACCACCAGCGGGAGGATATCGACGCCATCTTGCACAGCTATGCGGAGCTCGGCATCAGCAACATTCTCGCGCTGCGTGGCGATGCGCCGCGCGACCGCCCTGACCATGATCATCACAGAGACTACTGTGCTCAATGTGCTGACTTGGTCCGCCATGTCCAGGCGTTCAATCAGAGTGGGGCGCATCCCGACAGGCGCGGGTTCGGCATTGGTGTCGCGGGCTTTCCTGAAGGGCATCCTGGCACACCCAACCGGCTGCTGGAAATGGATCACCTGAAGGCGAAAGTCGATGCCGGCGCCGACTACATCTGCACCCAGCTCTTTTTCGACAACCACGACTTCGACGATTTTCGGGAGCGTTGTGAACTGGCCGGAATTCGAGTGCCGATCATCGCGGGCATATTGCCTGTCACCAGCATGAGCGGCATGCGCCGCATGGCCGGGCTGGCCGGAGGGGCGCGCATTCCGGCGAAGCTGCTGAAAGCGCTCTACAAGGCGGAAGCCAGTCCCGAAGCGGTGCTCGAAGCCGGCCTGCAACACGCGACTGAACAGTGCGAGGCGCTGCTTGGCCACGGAGTGGCAGGCATTCACTTTTACACGCTCAACCAGGCGGCCCCCGTGCTGGAGATCCTTCATCGGCTCGGTCGGTTTGATCCGTCGGCGGACCGGAAGACTCATCGCCCGGGACTGGCTGGGCAGCGGTCATGATACCCCACGCACTTGGGGGCCACTGCAAACAGGAACTGCGACCGCGCTTACGGCTGCGCTTCCTCGATCATCTGGCCATTACGCAGGCGGCGCAGACGAATGTCCTGGCGCTGAAACGTGCCCTTGCCGTACTCGACCGTGAGGGTGACGAGCTGGGGCTGGACCTTGAGATCGAGGATGCGGAAGACGGGCTCGTTGTGGCTGCGGAAGAAGCAGTGCAGGGGGACGTGGAGATGCTGGGCATTCCACAGCCAGCGAGCGGGAGGAAAGTCCGGCAAATCCGCCAGAGCGCTGAGAATCTCCCGTATCAAGCGCTCGCCATGCCGGCTGGAGAGGCTGAAGGCGGCGAAACGATTGTAGATCTGGTCGAGGTAGGCGGCGAAGGGATTGCGATGGGCCTCCTCCATCTCCTCGATCAGCTCCCGGGCATGTACGGCCATGGCGGCCTGGAAGTCGGCCTGGCTGATCTGGCCGGTCTCGTACTGTTGAAAAAGCTTCCGTGGGGTAGGGACGTTCACTGTCGGCTGTTTTAGCAAATGCCGCTGCCGGGATCACGCCTGAAATTGAACCGGCGCAGCGATGCACCGCCATCCGACGGCGATGCATCCAGTGCCTGTGGATCAGCAGAAGTGCGCGCCCTGGGTCTCCACGTACACGGAGTAAAGCGAGCTGCTGGCAGCGATGAAGAGACGGTTCCGCTTCTCCCCGCCGAAGCAGAGGTTGGCGCAGATTTCGGGCAGCTTGATCTGGCCGATGAGCTGGCCTTCGGGGGTGAAGGTGTGCACGCCGTCGTAACCATCGCCCAGCCAGCCGGCGGCGGACCACACATTGCCATCCACATCGCAGCGGATGCCATCGGAACCACCACCAGTGACGGGCTCCTTGTCAACAGTGGCCCCGGCGGGCACGGCAAGGCTGGAGGCGAGGTACTGCGTTCCGTTGTTGAGCGAGCGCCAGCCCTTGTTCATGTCCACATACAGGCGGCCGTTGCTGAGCTTCTTCTCATCCGCCACGTCGTACACCATGATGTTCTTCGGGCTGCCGGTATCGACGAGATAGAGCTTCTTGTAGTCGGGCGAGAAGCACAGGCCGTTGGGCTTCTCCGCCGCATCGTTCACCTTCTCGATCTTGCCCGTGCCGCCGTCCACCCGGTACACGGCCTCCTTCATTTCCAGCGCACCTTTGTGGCCTTCATAGTTGCCCATGCTGCCGTAGCCGGGATCGGTGAACCAAATGCTGCCGTTGGGATGCACCACGATGTCGTTGGGTGCGTTGAAGGGCTTGCCCTCAAACTTGTCGGCGATCACCGTCACGCTGCCGTTGTGCTCGTAG
>FTCC01000658.1_pt1 | contig 14019 bp, 32 predicted proteins | sample 1639481 | NCBI WGS metagenome assembly FTCC01 (sample SAMEA3914864, study PRJEB12502) | metagenome | biome: forest; material: soil | place: USA | collected 2012-03-12 | depth 0.3 m | reverse complement strand
GCCCTGATCACCTCGCCACAGGTCATCCCGGGATGCAGAGGCAGGCAGGCACCCGAGGCGGCGTGCATCAGGTACAGCCGCCCCTGGTGGCAGCAGGCAGGCAGGTGGAAGCCGCCTAACAGGCTGTTACCCGTCTTTGCTAAGGTGGTGTTGAGCTGGGCAAGCACAGGCTGCCCAGCGAACAAGATTGGCGTCTGGAGAGGCTCGGTCATGGCTTTCGTCCCCTCCTGCTGCCGCGTTTGGCCACGTCCACACCGTGGGGCATTGCTGCCCAGGCGGTCACTTGAGTCTGCACCCGCGAGGCGCTCGCCCAGTACCACTCGCCCTCCACATGGAAGCCCTCGCCGACATCACGGCCGGATTGCACCAGCACGGTGGTCTCGTCATCAGGATGCGAGCCGTCCGTGATCCAGTGAATGGTTTCAGCGATCATGGGTTGAGCCCTCCTTCGATCAGCGGCAAAATGAGTTCATCGGGCACCTCAAAGACGCCTTGCCTGCCCTTGAAGGGCAAAGGCTCTCTCAGCTTGACCAGATCGGCCAGGATCCAGCCATAGCGGCCAAGCGAGAAATCACCCATCTGCCGTTCAGTCCAGGTGTACAGCGAGCCCAGATCGTTGCGCCAGCGAAGGGAATCGACCTCGCCCAGCCGGAAGTCATCAGTGCGCCTGACGCCGATCACAGTCACGACGGCGATGATGCCGCCAAAAGGAAGCTGTTTGGACAACAGCCCGGTACCCATGAGCCTGTTGAGCGCCCCGCACCAGTTCCAGCAGCTCCCATAAGAATCCAGTTCAGTCGAAATCTTTGCCGCTGCATGGATGGCGAGCATCCCACGGTGCTTGGTTTGCCAGCTCCGCGTTTCGACCATTTTGGCCCCTTCAGCGATGGCTGAAGCGAAGGGTTGATGCAAAGAAATCGCCTTCATGCTTTGGCCCTCCCCTTCGTGCCTTGCTTGCTGCGTGCCTGTTGCATGACCTGTTCAAGGCTCTGGCCGTATGGCAGGTCCTTCAGTGAATGGACTGCAAGGTCTAAGACTTCACGGGCGCGGCGTTCATGGGCCTTGATCTGTTCAGCGGCCTTGCGCATGGCCGGCCCCTTCAAGGCGAATCCCATGGATGACATCACCGTCTTGCCCACCAGGTTGGTGAGCCTGCGCATATGCTTCAGATGGTAGGCCACCAGCGCTACCACTTCCGCTTCTGATAACGCCAAGGTGGCCCGGCGTGCGGCCGGTTCCTCACTGGATACCTTCACGCCTTTCATGCTCGCGTCCCCCCTTCCACCAGGAGGCGGTTCCACTTCTTGAGGATCTTGGCGAAGATCTCGCCCTCCAGCATCCGGCCGCAGTTGCGGCAGCGGATCGACGGCATCTGCTCATCAACCGTGATGGTGTTGCAGAGCACGTCGCGGGCTCCGCAGCGTTCGCAGGGTGCCAGCTCCGGTACCGGACGCGCAGCGCGTGGTGCGCTCTTCTTCTTCGGCAGCTCCACACCCAGCGCCTTGGCCCGCTGGCGCTTGCTGCCCACTTCCTTCTTGATCATCGCGTGCAGCGTGCCCAGCGCGTTGTCATCCAACTGCCGGCAAGGCGCGCCGAACCGGTTGGTGGCGATCTTGTCTGCCCAGGCCCAGGCCGAAGCGCGGGGCGTACCTTCCGGCGGCGGTGGTTGATCGGCCTCCGACGGCAGCGGCGGCAGCTTGCAGAGCTGCTCCTTGATCAGCTCAATCAGCGAGGCCGCACGCTGCACGGATTCCGGGGCCTTGGCCTGCCACTCCAGGCCCTTGTCAATGCGGCCTAGCAGGTGCTCAAAGTGAGCGCGCAAGGCCGGGTAATGCTTGCCCCTGGCTTCGCTCAGCCGCACGCCGGCGGCTTCCCTGCATTGCTCCTGCCGCCACTCGTCCAGGCTCACGCCTTGCACCTTGTGCGCCTTATAGGCTTGCTTGGCCAGCACGAAGATGGAGCTGGACTGCGTGTGCGACAGCTTGCCCTCCAGGTGCGCGAACTGCACCGTGGTGTTGCGAAACGTGGTCTTGCCCGTCTTGTGCGGCGACTTCCTCACCGGCGGCATGCCCGCATCCCGCGAGGACACCACCCGGCGGCAGGTGGCAGGCGCTTCGTTGTCGGTCCTGTTCATGATCAGGCTTGCCCTTTCTCCTTGGAGGTCCAGTCGATGACATTCAGGCCCAAAGCCTGCCGCTCTTCTGCCACAGCCTCAGGTTTTAAGGTTTTGTGGATCTGGGACTCATCCAAAACGAAATCACCAAAATCCGATTTTTGTTCAGCGGCCATCATGGCCTCTTCAGCGTCTTTGACTCCCACCACCAGCACTTGGCGATAGGCCGTCACGAGCACCACAAAAGCGCGGTTGCTAGCATCCATGGTCAGCCTTCCCCCTTTCCTGTGCCACGAATGTCTTTGATGGCAGCCTCACACACCTTGGCGAAGAATTCGTTAACCGCGCTCGGTTCGCTGGCATGGCGAAGCTCGCTGAAACCCATCAGATGTGAGTGGCGCGAGCGAAGGCCGCGCACAGTGGCCACGGTGCCATTCACTCTGAGGACGATGCCCTCTTTGCAACTGATGTTCATGCGCGAACCGGTTCGGCGCGTGTCGGTCCAGGTAACTTGATCCCCTTCCTTGAAGGAGCGGGGCGGCGGGGCAGGTGTTGAGGCAGGTGGGTTCATAGGTGGTGGGTGCTTACTGGTTGCTCCGCCCGGCAACGTGCCGGCCGGTGACAGTGGGGTTGCCGGTGCGCCAGTCTTGCGGGCGCTGGCTGCGGCGGCGGATCGCGTGGATCTGCAACAGGCGGCTGAACAGGATCAGCGGGATGCATGCGCCGCGTGCCGCCTGCTCCATCGTCAGGCCGCCGTTGCGATAGAGCCGGTAGGCCAGCTTCGCGGCTGCGGGATCCACCTGGATGAGCTTGGAGCCGCGACGGTTGCCCTTGCCTTCCTCGCGCCCCGTGGCGGCGAGCCACAGGCGTTGCGCGGTCTTGTGGTTGATCTCCAGCTTGCGGCCAATGGCGCGCCAGGAAACGCCAGCGGCGCGCAGTTCCAGGAGGCGGGGCAGCAGCCCTGCATTGTTCGTGGTGCTCATGTTACTTGCTCCCTCCCTTGGTGGTCTTGCCGCGCTTCACCACCGGCTTGCCGTCATGCACCGTGGCCAGGATGTAGCGCGCCGTCGCAATGCTGTCCTCGGCCTCCTGGAGGAAGCTCTCCAGGTTCTCCCGGGTCAGCAGCGACAACGTCTGCGCGGGCCGCTCCATGGCGCACACCTCCGCCAGCGTTGGCCGGTTGCCGTCCTTGTCGATCGCGGCGTAGGCGTCGATGCGATGCCAGTCGCGGAACTCGTTGAGCACCTGGGCCTGCTCTTCAATGGCCAGCTCCCGTGCGCGCACTTCGTCCACCTCGGCGTTCGCGTTGCCGTGCTTGCCGCCGAAGGCGGGCTTGTCCTTGTCGGCCTCTTCGAGGGATTCCTCGGCGCTCTCCACGCCCGTGCGCTTGCACCACTCGAACATGGCATGCAGCATCTCGTTCTCGTCCTTGGGCAGCCCTTGCTGCCACAGGCTCAGCTCAAGCTGTTGCAGGCCATGCTGCTCGATCAAGGCGGGCGCGTCCTGCTTCTTCCAGCCCAGGTCCTTCATGCAGGCGTCAAACTTGGCCAGGGCCGTGTCTATCCGCCGCTTGCTCATCTTCACGCCGATGCTGCCGCTCTTGGCCAGCTTGATGAACTGCGCCAGCGCGCCGCGCTCCTGCCGGATCAGCGCCAGCTCCATGCCGATGCGGAGCTGGTACATCCCGAAAAGCGTGCCTGTGCGGTCCAGCTCCTGGGCGTAGGGAGCGATGCGGCTTGCGGCATTTTCGTAGATGGATAGTTCCGACGTTTCACCCCGCTTGGGGTGAATTGCGCCCCCCGCAACGAGGGCGAGCGGGGCGGCTTTTGATGCCTTGGGGGCCGGTGTGCTCTTCTTGCTCATGGCTCAATCACATGGGGATGGCATCAGCGACCGCAGGCTTTGCCTTCGCTGTCTTGGGGGCGTGTGGCTTGCCGCCCCGGGTGATCACCAGGGCCTTGGGCCGCAGGTCCGTCTTCGTGGGCTTCACCAGCTCAAAGCGGGCGATGCCGCTGGTCTTGTAGGCCATCAGCTTGCCCTCGGCGAAGTTGTCTCGCAGGGTCAGCTCATGACCAGGCTTGATGGTGATGATCTCCCCGGGCTTGAGCCCGCCCTCCAGGAGCTTCGTCAGCGCTTCCTCGGCGGCCTTGTAGCAGTCCCGGGCCTTGTCTTTGGCCCGCACTACGGCGCGGGCGAGCTTCTGTTTTTCTCGTTGGGTCATGATCGTGAAAGTGGCGAGTGCTTCGGGGCTCCCTTGCGGGACGGGGCTAAGGTCTTGCTGACTGGCCTGATCCGGCATTTGCGCCACAGGCCACACTCATTGGTTGGGGGAAAGGGCTCAGGCGTTGCGGTCGCGTTGCAGGCGGCTTGCAAGGCTCTGGGGGATGGCCACGCCGCCGGCATCGGGATAGGCCACCATGGGATCTTCAAAGGGTGCCCTGGCACGCAGGCGGCAGATCTGCTCCTCCTGGAGGCTCAGGCCCTGGCGCTGGTCGGCCAGGCGCACCCGCTCCGCCTCCCACACGCTGCGCTCCCACTGCCGCCCAAGCACGATGGCCAGGACGATGCAGACGGCGAAGGCGAGCATGCCGAGGGTGGCGAGAACGTAGAAGGCGGTGGTGGGTGCCTGGACAAGCCAGTCATGCGCCTGGCGCGAGAGGGTCATCATGGCCGAGGCGTCGATGTTGGTGTGAGCGGAGGGAGTGATCATGGGCGGTGGTGTTGAGGCTTGCGGTTGTTAGCGGCCTAGGTCGCGGGCGGCATGGGGGCAGTGAAGGGCGCGAAACAGGTCGTAGGGGCTGGCCAGGCCATGGTCCTCGCACTGCTGGCAGAGGGCGTGGAAGTCGCGGGTGATGTCGAGCGGGCCGGCGGCAGTCTTGACCGTCACGCACACGTCCTGGATCTCCGCGTCCCGTGTCACATGCACATCGCCGCCAAACTCCACTTCCGCCCTGAGGGACCCCTCAAGGAAGCGCGAATGCTCAGTGTCGATGTACGTGTGCTTCACAGGTCGTCGGAGGGTTGCAGGACGGGAGCGGCGGCAGGCTTCGGCAGCGGCGCGGGAACCGGGGCAAGCAGGGCGAGCTTGAGCAGCTCCACTTCCACCCGCCCCTGGATGTCCAGCGCCGTGATGCAGGCGCTCAGCTCGTTGAGCGCGGCATCCACGCCCGGCTTGTCGCCCGCCAGCGAGCGCAGCAGGTTCATGGCGGCGTCGATGCGGTTTTCGAGCTTGGGCCTCTGGCCCTCGGCTTCGCTGGCGGGAGTGGTGGCGTTCATGGCTGTTAGGCAAAGAGAGGCTTAGCGGCGTTCCGTGAGCCAGAGCCAGGCGCGTTCGATGAGCGTCAAGGCAGGTTGCGTTTCGGGTGCCCAGAAGGCGGAGGCGCGGGTGATCTCACGGACGGTGACCTTCTCCAGCAGCTCGCGGCAGATGTTGCGATGGCGCATGGTGTGAAGCTGGCGTTCGGCGGTTTCCGCCCGGACCTTCAGTTGCTTGTTCTCCTCAAGCAGGATGGCCAGCTCAAGCAGCTCCAGGGAATCCGGCCGGGCGGCTGGTACCGGCGCTTGCGGGAACAGCGGCGAGGTCTTCGTGCCACGCAGCGTGCCGGCGGCACGGCGGGCAATGTCACGGGTCGTGGCGTGCTCCTGCGGAGCCGACGGGAAGGCAAGCATCTGGGCGGTGGGTGGTGGCAGGGTGGTCATGGCGTTTGAGGTGGGGTCAGGTGTGGGCGGGGGAAAGGCGGCGGTGGCAGGTCTCAACCCGGAGCTGCTTCACGTGGGTCACGACCATGTAGCTGGTGAGTTCCAGATCCGGCGCGTCCTCGTCCTGGCGGCGGAAGGTGTGGAAGAAGTGACGGCCATGAATGAACTTCACCGGCCGGCCCTGGTACTCGTAGCACTGGCCTTCGCGGAGCATCCGCAGCGTCACGTTGCGCTTGCGCTCCTCCGCGATCGCCAGCGCCCCGCCCAGCTTGCGCAGCACATTGGTCAGCGGCGTACGGCCGGCGCGGATGTTGTCCGCCAGGGTGGCCAGCAGGAGCCCGTGAAGGGTCTCCAGCTCGTGGTCGGTCAGGCGCAGGCGATGCGGCTCGCTCGGAGCCGCAGAGGTGGTGGCATCGGTCAGGTTCATGGGCTCAGACGGTCTTGATGGGTTTCACGGGCTTGGCCGAGGCCTGCGCCCGTGCGGCGGATTGGCGGGCCTTGAGGACATCGACGCAATGATTGGCCAGGGTGCGCACGTCGCTGTTAGGCAGGTCATCGGCCAGGGCCGTGGCCAGCGCGGCCGCCAGCTCTGGCGAGCGGGACCGCATGAGATGGACGCAATGCAGGGCGGTCTGCTTGATCAGTTCCCCCGGGAGGCCGCTCATCAGCTCCATGGCCAGGGTCGCGGCCTGCTTGTAGGTCTTCGCGTCGCGGCACGTCCAGCTCTTGTAGAGGTGCACCAGCACCGTGCGCACCGTGATGCGGAAATCGCCGCTCTTGCTCTTGCCTGCGCGGATGGCCTCCAGGTAGCCGCCGGTGATCAGGTCGCGCACTCCGTTCTCTGACATGCGCATCTTGGCCGCGCATTCCGCCACGGTGAGGAGCTGCTCACGATCCGCGCCTTCCAGGCCCACCACCACCGCCAGCCATTCCATCGCCGGGCTGTCGAGCGGATCGACAGGCGACGTGGTCAGGTTCAGCTCGGGGTGGGCAGAGGTCATGGTAAGGAGTGCGTGAAGCTGTTAGGCGGTGGCTACGGGCCAGGAGAGGAGGGCGTAATTCCAGGTGCTGCCCTTGGCCTTCTCACGGTCTGCAAAGGCGATGGCTCCCTCTGGCGTCTTCCACCACCGCGCCCCCGGCACCTTGTCAGGCGGGCCGTTCAGCGCCTCCATGTGCCTTGAGCACAAGATGTGAGCATGTTCGGTCCCTTTAGGGTGGGTGCCCAGCAGGTAGATGCGGCGGGCGGGCCTGGAAGGAGTTTTCTTCATCACGCGGCTCCTTTGTTCTTGGCCTTCATTTCGGCGACCAGGGCGGCATAACCTTCCGTGATGCGCTTGCTGGTCGCCTCTCCCTTGATCACCCGGCGCACGTGGCTGGCGCACACGCCAAGCTTCTCAGCGGCCACGTAAATGGACACCGGATGAAGGTAGCCTTTGCCGGTTCGACGGCGCAGCGGGTCAGTACTTTTTTTTGTAGCGGATGAGCTTTTCATTGCAATGCGTTGGCTTGAATGTGGTATTCCACAGGTGGACACCACATATGTAGCGTTTGCGCTATAGCGTTCAAGAGAAAAATGCAAACATCCCCAAACTATTTTTCACTGGCGCTACAGCGCGCCCTGAAAGCAAAGGAGTGGAACATGTCCACTCTCTCGCACGAGATGGAGGTCGCTTACAGCACCGTGCACCGGTGGTCTAAAGGCGTGATCCCGGCCGGATCCATGCTGGTGAAGCTTGCCCAAACTTTGGGCGTCGACGTTAATTATTTCCTTCCGAGCGCGGAACCGTCGCCAAATTCATCTCCTAACGCTATAGCGATGGAGGATAACAATCGAGTAGCGGAAACGGACTCGACATATATTTCGGAAGGCTTAAATAATGACCGCATGGTTAAATTGACGCCATCCCCTCCCTCCAAGCGCGAGCTTCGGAGTACCCAGGTTGCCAACGAAATCCGGGTACGTCTCTTGATGCTGCCTGACTCGTCTCCAAGCGTGCGGAAAGTCCTCAAGGAGGAGATCATGACGCGGGTCAACGAGTACGAGAGAATGACCGACATGGACCTCGACAAGCCTCAAAATTAACTGTCATCAGCGACTGCTAAACAGGTATCAACCCTTGAGCCATGAAGACAATTATCCTGCTTTTAATGATGGCCTCGCTGTGTGCGGGCCAGGATGAAACCCGCAGCCTGCTTTCAACACTGGCTGTGGAAAAAGAGATAGCTGATGTCAAAGCCACGATGGACAAGGCCTGGGAGGATGCCGACAAAGCACGAAAGGCACACGGTGACCAATCAGCATTTAACGCTATCTATGATCCTGCCCAGGCAAAATGCGCCCAAGTGATTGAGAGGCTCAGGGCAACAGTGCCCAAATTGGTATTGTGGATGGCGGACCAGGGCTACGGGTTGGCGTTTGGTCGAAACGCAACTCCCTGGATCTATACCCGCGACGAGGTTGAGGCATTGATTCAGAAGCTTCCTTCCGAGAGGCACGATGCGATTGTCCTCAGGTCAGGCGTGGTGGTGAGTATTGATCACGTGCTAAAGATTGATGAGGCTGGTCTTTCCTACGTTGGGGACGGCATTCTTCGGGCGAAGTTCAGCGAGCTTCCTGCTAGCATAGTTGATGCTATCGGCTGGTCAGATGACGTAGCCAAGACAGTGAAGGAAAGCATCGCGAGGCAGCAGACCCAGGCGATTGTGGCTGCGAGCACTCCAAAGCCGAGCGGCGTTAATGTCGCCTCTCAACAACGCACCGTGGGCGAAGTCGTAGCAGCCCTGGCGCGGAAGGAGTGGCCCAATGACTATGAGATGCAGGAGTTTGTGCGGAAGAAGCAGCTAGAGGCGCACATCAAGCTTAGGAAGCTGGAAGAAGATGGCGCGGATGGCGTGCCCGCATCGGTGCTCAACCGCATCCTCTATGATGCATATCAGCGATGGCCTGAAGGGGATTATGACATGATCTACTTTACCAGCAAAAGACAGGTGGAAGCGTATAGACGGTTGCATCCATAAGCTGCTTCCGATGAAGCAGTTGCTACACGACCTCAAGGAATGGTGCCTTGAGCACTGGGGCGTGATCCTGCTGGTTCTGTTCGCCTTACGCGTGGCCTGGATGGTGTGGCATGAACCGCCGCATGAGCGGCCTGCGCAGCCACCGGTGAAGCATGCCTGGTGGGAGTATCACCTGTAGCCAGACGCGGCACCCGCTCAGGCAAAGTAAAGCTCGCCGACCACGACCCAGACCTTGCCCGGCGGGGGTGGCTGGCCCTGGCGTTCCCACTTCTCCCGCGTGTCGCCTGCGTTGTGCACGGCGCATTGGCCCTGGGGCGAGAAGGGGGGATGGACGTCGGGGTCAATGGCGGGATAACACCAGCAGTCCATCGCGGCCAGGTGGAGCTTGATGTCATTCGCCGGAATGACGTGGGCGCGTACTTTCTCCTTCACTTAACTTGCTTCTCCACCACGGTGTAGCACATGCGCTCCAGCCACGGGCCGTGATCCTCCACGGGCAGGGTTGCCAGCGCTTCCAGTTGCGGCGGCACATCCACCAGCACCCAGGGCGCGCCCTTGGCTGACTTGTGATACTCCAGCCAGTAGGTCTGCTTGCATTTGCACAGCTCAACGAGCCAGCGCTTCCAAGGCGCGGGCCGCGCTGAATCCGCCCTGCGCCCTGCGCCCTGCGCTCCGCCCGTGTCTTCCGCTGTGCGCCCTGCGCCCTGCGCTTCGCCGTTTGCAACGGGCTTGCAAACCCGCCGCTGAGCCTCGGCCTTGCGGTCAAGCTCTGCAATGCGCAGCTCCTCTGCCGTGGGCTCGCGCAGCATCGCCAGCTTGAGCGGACCCGGCGGCCGCTCCCGCTCTTTGGGCTTGTCCTGCCAGCGCTCCGCGTGCTTCTGCAAGGCGTAGTTCCTGCGCACCTCGTCAAGGGTGAGAGTGGGTTCCATGTATGTTATTCCTCCGGGTTCGAAAAGACAAACAGCAGGCCGGTGGCAATGAAGCCCAGCGCAAGGTGAAGACCGAACAAGGCCCCAAGAATGACCCCCACGCCCACGGCCCTGGTGATGGTGTGTGGCATGGGTCAATCAGCGCTGGTATCAGCCTCTTGCAGGCAGCCCACGCGGGCGGAGTACTCCATGAAGCGGATCACCTTGGCCTGCTTCTGGTGCCACTTCTCCTGGTCCATCCAGTTGGCGGGAATCACGCCCTCCTGTTCCAGCATCATGACGACGCCCAGGAGGTCGTTCAGTTCGTCCACCAGCTTGTCCCGGTTGGTCGGGCCTTCGGTGCCTCGCGGCCCGGCTGGATCCAGGGTGAGCTGATCCTCCAGGCCGAACCGAAGTGCCTTGCTGCATTCCTTGGCCACTTCGCTGCACTCTTCCGAGACGCACGTTAAGAGGTATTCGATCTTGTTCATGGCGTCAGAGATCAATCTCCATCTGCACCTCGTCATCCGTGCCCACGCCCAGGGCCGTGGCTGCGCCTGGCGAGAGGTCAATCATGCGGCCCGTGTCGCTGTTGGGTCCCCAATCCACCACATGCACGTCGACGGGCGTCATGCCCGGGTGCTTGGGCTGGGTCAGCTTGAGGGTGTGCGTGCGCAGCCAGGCAGGCGGGGTGGTGATGGGCAGGCACACGCCGAGGCCCGGGAAGCGGTGGCTGCGCAGCCAGTCATGCGCCGCAAAGCGGATGGCGCAGTACAGCGCGGCGGGATTCAGCCGGCGCGCCGTGCCCGTGGTGCCGGAAGGCTGCGAGCTGAGGAACAAGCCTGCCGGGGCCTGCTTGAAGTTGCTGCTGTCATACAGGGCGAGGTCTTCGCTGGGCTTGACCCCTTTGTCATTGGGGCCTCCGAAGGTGCTGCAAAGGCCGGTGAGGAGATACGGTTTCATAGTTGGATGATGAGGCGTCCGCAGGCCTGACGTTGCACGAAGCGGTTAGACGCGCTACAGTGTGCCCTGGCCGGGGAACGCCCATAGAATGCGGGCTCGGAGGGCGGGATGCGAGGGCATCTAACACCGTATGCACCGTAAACGGCGCTAGAAATCTGGCCGCTTGGACAAGCGCAACACCATGCCGCACAACTGCCGGCGTTCGAGGTGGTCAACGAGACAAGTCCTCCGCTCCCTGGGCAGGGAGCGGGGGCAACCACCGAGGCGACGCCCGCACCTTCTCCTCCCATGGACACCCTCATTCCCGCCATCATCCGCCTGATCAATTCGAAGGCGGGCGGCATCGTTCAAAATGCCGCCGGTGCCGTTCTGGGCTGGCTCTTCTTCCATGGCCTCCGCATGAGCCCTGAAACGGCAGCGGAAGTGCAAGGCATCTTCGTGATGGCGGGCATGGCGGCTGTTACGTCCGTAGTCCAGTGGCTTCAGTCCGTCCAGGTCGGCAAGATGCAGGCCGCGCTTGGCGTGAAGGTGGATTACTGGATTGGCCGCATCACGATTGCTGCTGCTGCTGCCAAGGCTGCCTTTCAAGCGCGGACAATGACGCTGATGACGATGGAAGGCACGCCCGGCCCGGGTGTTCAGCTTGGTCCTCCAGGCGTGCGGCAGGCCCTCTATGGCGACGCGTCACCCACCGAGCCACGCGGCGCGCCCCTGGGCAGCGAGTCCCCTCCTCCCTCTTCGCCCGCCACTCCGGCGGTCAATGCCCCGCCGGTGGCCACCGGCAGTCCTCAGCCCTGACCCCTCCATCATCATCAACCACGCACTCATCCTATGATCAAGATCGCTGTTTACTCTCTCCTCATCACGCTTGGCACCATCGGCCTTGGCCTCGTCGTGTCATGCGCTCCTACCACGCCGGACCCCGCCATCACGGCCCTGGGCCTGCCGCCTTCCACCTCCACCGCAGTCAGCGCCACGCTCACGGATGCCGAGCAGGCGGCCATCACCGGCCTGCTGGCGGGCGAGAGCGGCAACCAGCTGCTCGGGGATGTCGGGGTGGCCGTTGTCGGCGACATGGCCGCCCAGGCCCTCGGCAGCAAAGGCAAGGTGATCGTGAGTGCCACGGGCAAGACCGTCCTCGCCGATGTGCTCGCCAAGGACAAGAGCAGCAAGGTGCTCAGCGATGCGGCCCGCACCGCCCTTTACAAGCTGCTGGCTGCGAGCCTGCCTGAGCCTGCGTCAACGCCCGCCGTCCCCTGATTTTATACCCCTACCCAAACACGAGACGCCGGCTGGGCTGACAGCCGTGGGGGCGCGCACTCAGCCATCCGTGCCGCCCTCCATTCGCTCCTCTCTTCATCCGCTCCCATGCACCAGCGCTTCCTTTTCATCACCGCCGTCATCGATTGCGGCACCCTTCACTGGGAGTACCAGGTCGAAGGCTTGAGCGCTCAGCGCCTCAACCATGACGAGGATGTGGCGCACTGGACCGATGCGGACGTGATCCAGGTCACCATGGCCATGCTGGATGTGCCGGAGGATCAGCGGTCGCTGATCAAGGTCGAAGTCTGGTAACAACCCACCCCTTCATGATGATGATGCTCGCTCAGATGGCCGCTCCCGAGGCGGACTTCACCTCCAAAGCCGTTATGCTGACGGCCCTGGTCATTTCCGTACTTGCCAACCTCGCCACGGTCATCGTGGCCTTCCGGCGGAAGCCGTCGGTCGATCAGGATGTGACCCGGCTCGAAGGCAAGATCAACGCCATTGAGAACCGGATCGAAGGCCTGGATGAACGGTTCCAGGGGCATGAGGAAAAGGTCAGCGAGCGGTTTGAGGAAGGGGCCGTCTTCCATCGCGATCTGGCATCGAAGGAGTCCTCCACACAGTCTTCCGTTCAAAGCCTCATCCGCACCGTCTCAGACCTCAGCTCCCGCGTCAATGACCTGCCTGGTCAGATCGCTCTTCTCATCGGCGGCAAGCGCTCCTCATCCCACTGATTCACCTCCCATGGAGTCCATCATCAAAACCGAGAACGACCGGGACCTTGCCCGGCGCAACATCCTCCGCCAGCTTCAGGCCGTGCTCCCACGGGCCATGCGCGCCTCCCAGCTCGTGCGCGGCCTGGAGGCTGGCGGCTTCGACGACATCACCGAAGACGAGGTCGCGGCCGAGTGCCAGGGCATGGTGGACGAGCACCCCACCTGGATCGAGATCGGCGTGCTGCCGACCAACACCGCCATTGCCACCTACCGGCTGCGCGAGCCCGGCCGCGTGGCGCTGGCTAACATGATGAAGCGTTCCTGAGGCCTGAGCCATGCGGACGCACACCTTCAGCTATCCGCCGCCCCTCCCGGAAGACGAGTACTGCGAATGCGACCGGTGCGGGGGCGACACCCTCATCAGCGAAACCGAAGACGTGGCAGGCAAAAGCGTGTGCTGGGACTGCCAGGCCGAAATCACCGACCCAAGCCTCCCCCTGAACTGATGTCCAATGAACGACCAGGCCTGATCGAGCTGAGCCTCTCCCCGGAAGAGGTGGAGGACCTGTGCCGTGAGCTGATGACCACCAAGGGTGAACCCCTGGCGCGCAAGATCATGAGGATCTGCGAGGAGAAGGGCATCACGATCAAGAAGGGCGCGGCCTACACGTTTTTGGAGAAGCGGTTCGCGAACTACCGCGAGCGGCTGAGCAAGCGCAGCGAGCTGGCCTCCTACATCGCCCAGCACTCCGCACCGGAGGACAGCGCCCGCATTGCCGACGCCGCAGGCGGTGAACTGGCCGAGCTGCTCTTTGACTTCATGATGGAGGACAAGGAGTCCATCGACCTGGCCACTGAAAACGGCCGCAAAGCCGCCAACAACCTCGGCCTCACGATCTCGCGCCTTCGTGCGGGTGATCATCGTCTCCGCCTCCTCACGGCCAAGCTTGAGGAGGCGCAAGCCAAGGTGAAGGCCCAGGATGAAGAGAAGGCGGCCGCGATCGCAAAGCTGAGTGAGCTGCGCGGCGCATCGGCTTTCTCCGACGCTCAGAGAGAGGCCATCCTTGATGAGGTGGACGTCATCATGCTTGGCCGTCGCCCGTCACCCAAGCCAGCCCCTGCCTCCATCGCTGCATGAACATCATCGCAGCCATCCTGCAACTCGCCATGCTCATCCAGACGGCAACTCCCATCGAATCTGACAAGGCCAAGGCGAAGTTCCTGCCCTACCAGATCGAGTGGATCGATGACGACTCGCCCATGCGCCTGGGAGAAAAGTCCATCCGCATTGGCTGGACCTATGGCGACGCGTTCAAAAACGTCCGCAAGCGCCTGC
>FTCC01000694.1_pt1 | contig 14168 bp, 10 predicted proteins | sample 1639481 | NCBI WGS metagenome assembly FTCC01 (sample SAMEA3914864, study PRJEB12502) | metagenome | biome: forest; material: soil | place: USA | collected 2012-03-12 | depth 0.3 m | reverse complement strand
GGCCGTCGAACACGGGGTTGATCTTGTCAAACCCTCCCATGGCAGCGAAGCGCCCCTCGTTGAGGGCAGCGTGGTCCACGATGGTTTCTTTTTTCAGCTGTTTGGCGATGCGTTCGAGCCACTGACGCTGGGGGGCGGTCCAGTGGTATTTTTTCGTGTTCAAGACTTGCTGCATGGCGCGGTCCACCCGGTGCTCGTAAGGCACGAGCGGGGAGCCCAAGGCTTGGGCACGAATAAAACCGATGATGCCGGCGGCGATGTCTTCGTTCCTTGCCTCCCGCCAGGCGGCGCTGATGTATTTTTGGGAATAGCCGGCTTCGTCGAGCTTCAAGGCAAGGTCGCGCAACTGGGCGCGGGTGAGATCGCGCGGGCGCTGGGTGACGATCATCAGCGCCGGGATGACGTTGAGATTGTTGCGAATCCAGGCGCCGAAGCCCTCCAGGTAGTCTTCCGGCTTGGTCTGTGTGCCGTAGCCACGCTCCACGCTCTCCACCGCATCCGCATGGTCGGAAAGCAGGGTACCGGCGCGCCGGGTGGTAGAACGGAGGGAATCGATCCAGTCCGCGAGTCCCGGCAGGGCCTCGAACTGCGTCAGCGAGGCCGGCGGACCCCCATCACGGAGCGCGGTGATGAAACCGGAGGGAGTATGCTGGGTGCGGTGCTGGAGCTGCTCGGCGTGCATCTCCAGCAGCCGGCGCTTGCGGTTGAGCTTGGCGACCAATGCCTCGTGGAAGTGCAGCAGGGAAGCGGGCGTGTTGCGGGCGGCGATTAGGGCATCCGCCAACTGCCGGATGGTGAGCTGGGGATCGCTGACCACGGGGTGCATGGAGGTGTAGGGCTCGAGGGCGTCGTAGAGGCCGACGGCATCGAAGATGTGGAAGACCTGCTTGTCCTCCCCGGGCCCGAAGAGATCGGGGCAAAGGCGGGTGGCACGGCCGAGCATCTGCTCGTAGAGGATGCGGCTGCGAATGCGGCGGATGAAGACGAGGTTGATGATGGCGGGCACGTCGATGCCGGTGGAGAGCAAGTCCACGGTGACACCGATTTTGGGCAGCTCCTCGTTCTTGTACTTCCGCACTAGGAGAGACGGCTTGTCCGAAGCGCCGGTGATCTTGGCGACGGTATCGTGGTGCACGCCCTGGTAGCGGTCGGCCAGGGCTTTGCCGAGCAGCTTCACCACGAGATCCGCATGATGATCGTCGGCGCAAAAGATCAGCGTTTTGCCGGGCAGGCCGGGATCGATGTGGCGTGCCAGCTCGCCACACACAGCTCGATTGAAGGGCTCGGTGATAACCTCGGTGTTGAACTTCTCCACCTCGACATCGATTTCGTCAGGTGTGACGCTCAGGTCGATCTCGCCCGTGCGGGTATCGATCCGCTTCACCTCCTCCCCCACCTTCCAGTGGATGCCGCCTTTGTTGAGGGTGGTGACGATGCGATGGGGCGGCTCGTGGTCGATGAGGTAGCCATCCACCACGGCGCGACGGTAGCTGTAGGTGTAGATGGGCTTGCCGAAGATGTCGTTGGTGTGCAGCGCCGGCGTGGCGGTGAGGCCAATGCGGACGGCGTCGAAGTGATCCAGCACGCGGCGATACTTGGACTGGTAGTCGAGTTCGCTGACAAAGCCGATCTCGTTCTCGGACAGTTCGCGGTCCAGGATGTAGCCCCGATGGCACTCGTCCACGATGATGCAGTCGTAGCTGTCCACGGGGAAGGGCCGGGCATCCTCCGAAGGATAGAGGAGGCGTTTCACCATGCTCTGCACCGTGGCGATGTGCACCTTGGTCTCGGTTTCGGTCCTGGCTTCGCCGATCTGCTTCACGTCGTAGATCTGGGAGAAGCTCTGCAGGCCCTCCAGCTTCACGTCGCGGAAGGCGTCGCTGGCCTGGGTGCCAAGTTCGGTGCGATCCACCAGGAACAGCACACGGCGGAACCGTTTCGCCCGGATGAGGCGGTAAATGAGGGACAGGCAGGTGCGGGTCTTGCCTGTGCCGGTGGCCATGGCGAGCAAGATGTCGCGCTGGCCTTTGGCGAGGGCGTCCTCCACCTCGCTGATGGCCTCCACCTGATAATAGCGCAGGCCGGGGAGGTCGTTGGGAGTCTGGCGCAGGTTGGTCGTGGCCTTTGTGAGGTCGATGCCCAGCAGTTCGATCAGGCCCTCAGGCGTCCACCAGCCGCTGATGGCACGGGGCAGGTTGGTCGTGAGCCGGCCGTCCAGGAACCAGATCCCGCTCATCGTTTCGAGTTGGCGCAGGAAGGGGCGGCCATTGGTGGCGAACATGAAGGGCACCCGGTAATCAGACCATGGCCCGCCGGCGGGTGGCGTGGCATGGTCATTGAGACGGAGGTCCCGGGCGTAGCGCTGTGCCTGCTTCAGAACGGACGGCACGTTCTTGGCCTGTTTCTTGGCTTCGATCACGCCCACGGCGGTGAGACCCACGAACAGAGCGTAATCGACGGGGCCGCTGGAAGTAGGCCATTCGGCGATGGCCTGGTTTCTGCCGGCTTCGGGCCGGGCGCCTTTGGCGTAGCGGAGGGTGCTGCTGTCGGCCTCCCAGCCCATTGCCTGGAGCTGATTGTCGATGAGCACGCGGGTGTCGGCTTCATCGAGTTCAGCTTCAAGCGCGGTGTTCGCGTCCTTGGCCTGCTCGCTGGTCTTCTTGACCTGGGCGTCGGGGGGTGAGGGCACCTGGGCGGCGTCCTTTTGGAATTCGATGAACCGGGCTTCGGTCTCCTCGGCCAGAGCCATGGCGGCACGCACGTCCTCCTGCGCGCGCCGTGCCTGAGCCTCCGCGACCTGCTGCCGTGCCTGGTAGTCGGAAGCGAGGGCTTCAGCCTGCTGTGCCTTGGTGTGCACCTCGGCCAACTGGGAGCGGAGTTCTTCCACCTCGGTGCGGAGCTGCGTCTCCATGCTCACGGCAGGAACCGGAGGCACGAACAGGGGCGTTTTGAAGGGCTTCCCCGTCCGCACGCGGTGATACCAGACTGCGGCGTGCAGCGCGAGTTTCAGCGCCCCCAGGGCGTCGCGTTGCGTGCCCTGGTGCTCATGGACGGCCTTGTTTCCCAGTTTGCGAAGGAGCTGGAAGACCTCGGCTGTCTCGCGCGCCATCACGCCCCTTTTGTCCAGCAGACGGATCAGGGCGAGCAGGTCCGCCGGCGCGTCCGTGGACGGCATGCCACCGGTGGCCACCGCCACGTCCGTCGCCATCGCCTCAGCGAGCTGGCGAAGGCGGGTGAGGCACAGGTCCGGGTTCTCGTAGCAAAACAGCTCCGCCTGCGAGGCAAGCTTCAACAGCAACGCATCGTGTGCGGCGAGGAAGGCGAAGTTTGGGGAGGTGACGAGGAGGCCGCTCACGTTTTGATGCTAGCGAAAATACAGCCAGGAGCATAGGAAAGGCAAGTAATCGCTGCGGTGAAGGTGCGCGCAGCGTGCGACGTGAAGAGCCCAGCTTAAATTACGGCGGCCCGCCGCCGGACGCACAAAACCGCCAAAAGGGCTTTTGGCGGTTTTGTCAGTTCGATCCCTGGCCGTTTTCAAATATCGAAGGGTGGGCCGTGTAGTCTTTGCTCCAGTGCCCCTGTGTTTCACGCTCCATAGGGAGGAGCCATCCGTGATTGGCGAGCATATGCAGGGCCCGGTCAACGATCATGCCATCGGTGAGGCCGGACCACTCGCGGCGTTTGAGCTCCCTGGCAGTGAAGGTGGAGGGGAGCGCTTTGGTTTGGAGCCGCTGAAGGATTCGGCCTGCGGCGGTGGCAATCGCAACGGGACGCGTTGTCCTTGCTCTCTGCTTTAAAGTGGGAATGGCAGGTCCGCGACAGGCCTTTCGTGTGCACAAGTGATACCAGGTACCAGTCCAACGGCGGCGCTCACCGAAGCATTGGAAGGGGGTGCTACGGACGGAAGCCCGGTGAACTACAAGACGTGGGCGCTTTATCCTGCATCCGCCGAGCATTAGGGTGCCCTGGTTTTCCGTGTGTGTGGGTTTCCTTCGGGTCTTTCTCAGTGAGGCCTTTCTCATTCATGCCTTTCTGATTATGTTGGTGGCGTGGTTGGTGCCATGTTTGGGGGAGCACATGGTGGCAGGGCAGCTTTATTGACGGCTCCTCTTTCTTTATGTTGGTGATGACTTGGTAATGAATGGTGTTTCAATGGTTGCCTCTGGGCCCCGAAATCCATTTCGGCCAACATCCTTTACTTATGTTGGTGATCGGTTGCATGCCACCTTGGTAGTAGGATGGCTGAAACTTGGTTACCGCTAGTCAGCCTTAAACGCCTGCTGGTCTGAAGCCCTTAACGAGGCGGTCTTCACTTTGAGTGACCGGTTTCGGTCGCGCCACTGCTTGACCGCAGTCACCAAGTCCTCGCGATTGGGATGCCGGAAGGTATAGGCCATCATGCCGCCCGCTTTACCAGTAGAGTACCGGCACCGGCCAAAGAAGCCTAGCGCCTCCAACTTGCCTGTGGTGTCCCGAATCATCTGACGGCTGAGAGGCTGGCAATGCGCCGGCAGGGTCGACCGACCCTGCTTGAACGGCAGTTTGTTATGGAAGCCGCAGGCCCTCGCCTGAATGAGTTCCCAGCCGCAAAACGTGAAACCATAGGCATTGACCTTCGCGCTCAAAATCGCTGCCAAGACGCGAAATTCTCTCCAGGACAAGGGTCTGTGCGAGTTGTCACCGCCGTCACCTCCCTCCATTCTGGCTTCGTAAAGAGCGGCCCACAACCATTCGCTCTTCATCCGGAAGAAGACCTCTTTTCTGCCGCAGTGTTTAAGCCAAGCCTCCACATCGCGAAGCCGGTACCCTCCCTGAATGCCCAAAATCTTCGCTCCGGCGAGGGCGCTTCGCCAGAGGTCCTGGACCTCCCAGTGCGCAACCGGAACTCCTGCCGAGTCGCATAAATTAATGTCTTTTGGGGGGCGCGCCGCCCATCCGCGCTGAACGGCATCATCAGTCGCTTCCTTCAACAATGCGTCATACGAGGCCTTGCCGTGAACTTCGCGATACCCTGTGCCGGCATTCACAATGCCGCAACTCACGCAGTCCTCCAACACCTCAAGCGCGCTTTGTCCGCTTCGAAGTATCCCAAGCGGGACAGTGAAATATCTCTCTTGTTGGCTCATAAAAGAAGGTTTTGTCGTCATGAAACCGGTTCTTGGTACAAAAGCGGGCACCTCCGAGGGCAACCTCACTTCTTCGAATCGGATTTTAACGAGGGGAATAGGCCATCGCCTTTGACCTACCGACTGCAGGGCCTTGAAAGCGACAGTTCCGCAGCCTTGTTTATGCCTGGGCCTCACGTTCGAGGCGCTCGACCTCTGTGGCTGCGAATCGGATGCCTCGCCCCATGTGCAGGGCGGAGATTTTGCCTGCCTTGCGCCAGCGGCGCAGTGTCATCGGGGTGATCTTCCAGCGAGCGGCAAGCTCAGCAGGGGTGAGGTAGGGTGACCGTGGCTTGGTGTCGTTTGGTGTGCTCATACGACCCTGAAAGAAGCACGGTGTTGCATCTTGTCGCCAACGAGTTGTGTTCAATATCCCAGTTGTCACACTCTCAGGCAAAAAGTGCACCGTTTAGAGTGCCTATTTGTCAGGCTTCGAGCGAATCTTGGATCTGCTGGCTCCGTTATTATCCTGTTTTCGGGCAACATTTCTTCGTCTGACTTGCCTCCTCCAGGCGCGGGCCCGGACTTCAAGAGCAAAGCCTTCGGCAACGCTGGGCTCGCCGAGAAGGCGCCACTTCTCGTCAGCAGCCTGAGCTAGATCAGCGTCTCCGAGGGCGATCAAGAATCGTTGCAGAACCAGCCGAGAATGAATCCGGGGGGCTGAATGAATCTTATGCTCTTCGCGCTGTGCTTCAAATTCCGCGCGCAGAGCCAGCTCGGCTACCTGTCTTATTCCAGGCGACTCATCATTCAGTAGCGCACGCAGGGAGCCAGCATCGACTTTCCCTTTGCGAACATGAGAGCACAGTTCCTGGGCCATTGCCTTTGAAATGTCTCCTGTACCCAGGAATCGGATAAGTGAGGAGAACAGAGCTTCGGCTCTCCTGCCGCTCTCGCCAACACGGAGGTCTTTTCTTCCTAACTCCGACAGTGGAATTCCCGAGTCCATTGGCATGGATAGACCCAGCATTCGCTGAACAAAGTGGTTCAAGTCATCCGCCAAGCCTGCCCCCCTTTTTCCATCTCGCTTCAGCTTCTTCAGCATGCCGCGCAGGCATTGCCAGCGCCCTGGGGCCGATTGAGCCTGCTTATAGCTCGTCAGAAAAACCTGTTCCATCACGATCTCAGGCAACAATTCGAAGAATCCCTCCCCTGGTATTTGAACAAGATCAGACCGCGCCAGCTCGATCCACATCAACAAAGCAGTCGAAGGATTGTTACTCTGCTGACCAAACGACGTTACATACTCTTTGGGTAGGGCTCTCGCTTTGCCAAGCAATGGCGAGGCGAAGGCTTTCATCAACATTGCCTGCCATCGCGTCGCGGTTTCTGCCGCTCTTCTCGCCGCCTCTTGCCTAGCCCAAATCTTGCGGATATCAGGCCGTGGCAAGCCAGTGGGGCTGATCACTGTGGGCGTAGGGCTCATGTTTTTGAAGTGCGGCTCAATCCTGAAGGAAGCGAGGCTTCCTCAGATGCGAGCGGATTGAATTCAAGAATCTTCCCGCCGTTACCCGCCAGCAGACTTCCGAGTCCTGCGGTGATGCGTCGCTTCTTGTCGGCATAGTAGGCGGCCGTGGTGCTGATGTGGGCGTGACGCAAAACGCTCTGCGCAGCGAAAATGCCCTGGCTGCTGGCAAGGATGGCCCCCAGTTCTTTGCGCAGCTCGTGCAGCGGCTTGCGTGCGGTGACTCCCTTGGCGCGGAGCCATCCATAGAGTGTGGCAAACTGGCTTTGGCAGCGATAGTACGAGCGTGACGTCCCGAAGTGCGGAGGTCGCGTGGAAGGGATGACGAATCGCCCCTTCCCCTGCGCCTTCCATCCCCTCAACAAGGCAAGCGTCTCGGGATCAAGATCAACCGTGCCTATTGCTTCCTCGCTCTTGGGCTGAAAATACTCCGTCGCTTCAATGCGGATTTGCCCGGACACGAAATCCACCTGCCGCCAGAGCAGAGTGTCGATTTCTCGCTTCCGCAGCCCCACCAACAGGGCCAGTACGAACAGTTGAAATGGAACGCCCGTGAGTTCGGCGCGTGCCTGGGCGATGATGGTAGGGGCGTCAAGCTTGGACACGTACCTGGCGTTCTGGCGCTTCCCCAGCTTGACGCCGGCGAAGGGCAGCGGCTCTGGCAGTTTGATTGTCTCCCGAGCAAACCGGAGCGCTTTTTCTGAGAACAGCGACCGGGCATTCCGAATCAGTGATGCTGCCGTCGTGGACGCCCTGCGTTCTGCGTCAGGAGCTGTCCCTGCCCTGGCGACATAAGCCAGCTTCCAACGCTGGACGGCATCGGCGGTGAGCTTGTCCAGTGGTTGCGCGTCCACCTTGCCCAGCCATGCCTCTCGCCCGCCGCCCCTGTGGGCACGGTGGGAAAGATAGATGATGCGCTTCTTTCTGTCGCGCTTTGGCTCACCGTTCTCGTCCAACGCCGGTTGGTCGCCAATAGCTGCTATCTCAGACACGATTTGCCGCAGGCTCTGCGAATAGACGGTGAAGGTGGAGAGGCGAAATCCTGCGGTGGCTTGAATCTCGGCCAGAAGCTCACCCACGGTCGCTGGCCGCGTTGGCTTTGCCGCATTCGGCTTGTGCTTGGCCATTGCGGCCTCCCAGCCGAGCGCTACCACCTCGCTGAATATTAGCGCCGCCTTGCTTGCCGCCGCGCTCTTGTTGGCCGTGCGCAGCGGGAATGATTCACGCCGGCCCGCGACTTGGATCTTGCAGGCATAGAAGCGGCTCCGCTTGTCCAGCAACAGCTTGCCGGGCTGCTGCCAGTAGCGCGAGTCGGCTTTGCCAATGACTGTCCGGCCCTTTTCAGAATCGGACATTTTTCGGACACTTTTTGTGTTCATCGAATCGACTTCTTGTTCGCTCATGACGTCCGCACAATCGCCTGGAAAGCTTACGCTGTCTACGTTTGATGCGATCATGAGCGAACAATAGCAAATACAGTGAAACATTCAAGTGCAAGACTTAGGATCTGGTTGAGCAATCAGTGCAGGTTCGAGTCCTGTCTTCGGCACTGCGGGGGGCTCGAGCCTGGAAGGCTTATGTGGCAAAGGATTCGACGCCGGCAGCCGGGCGACGCGATGGTGGGTTCTCATTGCCTTTGCAGCCTGCCCGCAGTTTCGGGCAAACGGGCGAGGCCGCTCATGGAGACTTTGGCTTCTTCTTTGCCTGATCCTCGGCCTCGATCTTGTCGAACACTTTCTGGACAAGGGCGGCGCGCTCTTCGGGTGTGGCGCTTATCAATTTTTCCCGACCTTCCTCCATGGCAGAACGGAGTTTTTGCTTTGCCTCTTCAGAGAGGTTTTGAAAGCGTTTTCTGTCGTCCTCGCTGACGTGCCGTGGTGGGGATTTGCCTTGCGCGGGCGCTGCTGCGGACGCCTTGTCCTGGCCTGCGGGTGCCGGGGGCTTGGTTCCCTGCCGCGGCCTTTCCACAGTCCATGTGTCGGTGGGTGTGATGGAAATGGAATAGACGACGCCTGTGATCTTCAGGATGTCGTAGCTTTGCCCAGGTTTTGCCAGCAGCATTCCCGTGGCACCCGTGCGTTTGAATGAAACGGTTGTTGTTGCTGGCCTTGCCTCGCCAATGCCGCCTATTGTCTGGGAGGGGACCGGAGTCATCATTCCAATAGCGTAACTCAACTTCAGCGGCCCGCCCTCCAGCTCGGCCAGCCAGCCTTGGACGGCGACTGATGTTCCCGAGCGATTTTCCTCGGTTGGCATTGAAAGGAACCCCTCTGTTTGAATGGCGGATGAGCATGTGAGGACCGAAACCTCGCCCGCCTTCTTTCCATTCGCGGTCGCGGTGATGACAATCCGGTAGTTGGCCCCCAAAAGCGTTGCCTGCGGCTCGTCATTGGAGACCTGGGCCTGGCAGATGGCCGGCATGACTCCAGCGCTCAAAGCGACGGCCAGAAGAACGAGTTGAGAGAGTTTCATCTGTGTGGACGGGGATGACGATGGAATTGTGACCTTGAGCGCGGCACCATGAGCGGGTGCGGTATCAGGATCATTTCTGAGGTTCAGGAGAAATGGTGATGGAATACGTCGCTCCTCCCATGGTCACCAGCTCGTAGGTGCTGCCCGCCTTCACCCGAAGCGCCCCGCTGGAAACGCAATCCTTCGAGCCAAAAGTCCTTGAGACGCTCCCGCGGGGTTCTGGCGTGGCCTCTGAGTCTGCTTTGGAGCCGGCCGTTTTGGAGCCGGAGCCCGCACGTTGCGATGACGAGCCCGAGTAGCTCGACAGCGATTGAGAAACCACGGGAGTCACCACTCCGAAGGTGTAACCCAGCATGAGTGATCCTCCCTCCTGCTCCGTGAGCGTGCCCCGGATGGAGAGAGTCGTGGCGGCAATGTCGTCGGCTTGCTTGGCGAGAAAACCGGAGGCCTCGATGGCTGAAGAACAGGTCAGCACGGAAATCTCGCCCAATGCCTTGTCCCCCGATTTGGCGGTGAGGGTCAGCCGGTAGTTGGTGCTCAGGGTCGGTGCTGACAACGGAAGCGGAGGAGCACCGTCGGAGGCGATTTTGCGGCTGGCCTGCGAATAGGCGGACTGGGTGATGCCCAGAAGAGCGACGGCAGCGAGGAGGTGGGTGATGCTCATATCGGGTTTAGCTGGGCATAGCATCAGCCCCGAGAGAATTAGCAATAAAAAAAGTTTTGACCTTTATAAGGATGGATCAGAGATTTTTGCCGTTCCAATACCCGAGACGACCCGAAGATGGACGCGGCATGGTTGGGACCGGGCGCGAACCCGGCTCCCGCCTGTTATCTGGCCGCACATCCGGCCTGCGGGCGCTTGGCGGGACATTCCGCCTTGCGGGAGCCGCCCAGGCAGACTCGCTCCTTGCGTGCGACGTACAGGTGGGGCTATTCCTCCGAGGGCCGCGTTTTTGTGTTGCTCCGCCGCGAGTTCCCGCAATGATGGTACCGCCAGGAGCGGCTCACCCGCCTGGCAGGTCCTGAAGCTGGCGCATTCTGCAGCCGGCTGTGTTTTTGGGGGAGGCCATCAGGCCCCCTCATGTCCATTCCCTCCTATTTTTTTGGCCAGGTCTTTGCCGCTGGCAGGCACGGCTGGCAGCAGAAGCCGCTCGGCACCTTTCTTCTCAACGCAAGCCAGCCCGTCTGCGCGGAGCTTTGCGAGGAAATCACCCGCCTCGCCCGGGAGTTCTTCTCCGCCCCTGAAGAGCGGCAGCTCGGCATTTCATGCCTTGTTCCCGCCGAAAACCGCGAATGGGTGGTCACCTTCACCGACCTGCTGCTTCCCGACCATCATCTGGCCGGCGGAAAAATGCTTTGGTGGGTGCCGGGGAATGTCCGCGACCTTCCAAAGGACCGCCTGGGCCCGCCGCCCGCTCCGGCACCAGGTCTCACGGAAGGGTGAAGCCTGCCGCCGCGGCATGGGGCATTGACCCCGCTGCATTACACGCGTCCGCAAGGGGTGCGCCGTGCGGATAGGTTGTGACATTCCTTATTATGAACACCAAACTTCCGCCAAACAACGAAGAGGGCAAAATCGGCTGGGTGCTGCTATGGCTCCTGGGCATCCCCCTGCCAGTGCTTTTGATCGCCTACCTTCTTTTCGGGCATCATTGATGCCTTGCGGCGTCAGCCCAGCACCAGCCTGGCGGCATACGCTCCATCGATGCCGTCGCGCTGGGGCAGGGCCTGCCGGGTTTCGGCAAGCTTGAGGCCGGGAACTTCCACAAGCGCCGCCTCAACCACGCGGCCGTTCTCCTCCTCATCAAGGCTGCAGGTGCTGTAGACAAGCGTTCCGCCGGGCTTGAGCACGGGGATCACGGCCTTGATGAGCTGAAGCTGGACGGCGGCGACCGCCTTGAAGTCCTCAGGCTTCAAACGCCACCGCACATCGACACGCCGGCGCATGACGCCGGTGTTGCTGCAGGGCACGTCGAGCAAAATGCGGTCAAACTTGAGATCGCCCCAGGGATAGGGCGCGGGCCGGCTCCAGTTGAACTGATTGATGCGGGCATTGGCAACCTTGAGCCGCTGGAGGTTGCCTTCCAGGCGGCGGATGCGCGATGCGGAGGAGTCCGTGGCAATAAGGCTGCCCTGGCCGCCCATGAGCTGGGCGAGCAGCGCCGTCTTGCCTCCAGGCGCGGCGCACGCATCGAGCACGGTCTCGCCGGACTGGGGGGCGAGCAGGCGCGGGGCAATGGCGGTGCTGGGGTCCTGGGCATAACAAGCTCCTGCGGCCAACGCGGCGCGCGGAGGGATTTCACACTGGTAAAAACCGTCGCCGAGCGGCTTGAGGCTCGGTGCCTGGCTGAGAACTTCCAGCGCGCCGGGCAGCAGCTCGTTGAGGCGCACATACACGGCGGCGGGCTCCTGGTTCCAGGCGCAGAGGGCGCCGGCCTGCTCCGCCCCGAACTGGCGGGTCCAGCGCTGCACCAGAAACTCGGGATGTGAGAAGGCGGTGGCGGGCGGCAGGGTGTCGCGCGCGGCCAACAGGGCGTCGAATTCGCGGCCGGCGCGGCGCAGCACCGCATTGGCCAGCCCGCGTGCGCGGCCCGCGAGCTCCACGGTTTCATTCACCACCGCGTGCGGCGGCATCCGCAGGATGAGAAGCTGGGCCAGCCCGCAGCGCAGCACCCACTGCGCCTGGCGTTCGAGGTGCTTGCCATCCGTGAGGCGGTCGATCCAGTGATCGAGCAGGGTGAGGTGGCGCAGGCAGCCCAGGACAATGGCCTGGAGCAGGGCGGCATCACGCGGCTCCAGCCGGTGGCGTGCCGAGGCTTCATCAATGAGGGCGGCGGCGTACTGCTCGCCCCGGCTCCATTCCTGGAGGAGTTCGAGGGCGAGGCTGCGGCTGGACGGCATCAAAATACAGTGTGAGATTCAATCCTACTCTTCACGGCCGGGCACCACGCCGCGGCCGATGCCGCGGTACTGGAAGCCGAAGCTGTTTGCCGCCACGGGGTCGAGGAGGTTGCGGCCGTCGAAGATCATCGGCGTGCGCATCTTGTCGCGCAGCTCCGCCAGGTCGATGGCGGCAAACTCGGGCCACTCGGTGGCGATGATGAGGGCTTCGGCGCCCTCCGCGGCTTCCATGGCGCTGGCGGCGAAGGTGATCTTGGAGGCGACGGGCAGGGCCTTCGCCTTCTCCATCGCCTTGGGATCGAAGACCACGACCCTGGCGCCTTCGGCAACGATGCGCTCCACCAGGTTGACGGCCACGGAGCTGCGCACGTCATCGGTGTTGGGCTTGAAGCTCAGGCCCCAGACGGTGATCTGCTTGTCCTTGAGCACCCACAGGGCCTCGCGGATGCTGTCAAGAAAGCGGTCAAGCTGGCGCTTGTTGATCGCTTCCACCTCGCGCAAAAGCGTGAAGGGCGTGCCGAGCTGGTCGCTGATGGCGATGAAGGCGGAGATGTCCTTGGGGAAGCAGGAGCCGCCGTAGCCGAGGCCGGCGTTGAGGAAGGAACGGCCGATGCGCTTGTCCGTGCCGATGCCGTCCGCCACTTTCAAGACGTCGGCGCCGGCCGCCTCGCAGATTTCGGAGAGGGCGTTGATGTAGCTGATCTTGAGGGCCAGGAAGCTGTTGGCGGCGTGCTTGATGAGCTCGGCGCTGTTGATGTCGGTGACGAGCACGGGCGCGACGAAGGGCTCGTACACCTTCTGCATGATGGCCAGGGCGCGGTCGCTGTTGCCGCCGATGACGATGCGGTCCGGCTTCATGAGGTCCTCCACGGCGCTGCCTTCGCGCAGGAACTCGGGGTTGCTCACCACGTCGAACTCCACGCCCGGGCGGGCGTAGCGGCGGATGGTCTGGGCCACGCGCTCGCCGGTCTTCACCGGCACGGTGCTCTTGTCCACCACCACCCGGTAGCTGTCGAGGAAGCCGGCAATCTCGCGCGCCACCTTTTCCACGAAGCTAAGGTCCACGCTGCCGTCGGGCTGCGGCGGGGTGGGCACGGCGATGAACAGCACCTCGCCATGGTCCACGCCCTCCTCGGTGCTGGAGGTGAAGCGCAGGCGCTTGGAGGCCACGTTCTTGCGGATCATGGGCTCCAGGCCGGGCTCATAGATCGGAATCTGGCCGGATTGCAGGGTCTTCACCTTGTCCTCGTTGTTGTCCACGCAGACGACCTGATGGCCGGCCTCGGCAAAACAGGCGCCCGTGGTAAGGCCGACGTAACCAGATCCGATGATGGTGAGCTTCATAGAGGAGGGGTTGAAAAAGGGGCCGGACGTTAAACACGCCTCGGCCCCTGAAAAGCGAAGAATTCTCCAGGATTATTGAATCGCCCTGCCGGTGGGGTTCGGGTCCGTGTCCAGCGGCACGGTGACCTGCGGGAAGTCCTTGAGGGTGAGCGAGAAGATCAGGCCCAGATCCTTGGTGCCGGCATTGTCGCGCTGCAGGAAGCCGAGGGAGGCCACCCAGCTGTTGAGGTCGCGATGGACGGAGTAGCTCTGGTACTCAAGAATGCCGGTGGCCGCCTCGTACACGTGGTTCATCGAGAAGCCCCAGTTGTCATTCAGGCGGGCGTAGACGCGGGAGTAGAGAAGGCTGCTGTTGGTAAACAGCGGATGGTCCTGGATGTACTGGTGGCCCACGGCGATGGAGAGGTCCTTGTTGGGCATCCAGGACACGCCATAGTTGGCTTCGGTATAAGCGAAATCACCGCCGATGGGAACCTGGGTGTCGGCGAAGAAAGTCAGCCAGGGAACCGGGCGCCAGAAGATTTCGTTGTAGAGGTTGGAGACATCGCGGCCCAGGCTTTCGCCAGTGGGTCCTACTTCCGGGTCCTGGCCATAGATGTCCAGATAAGTGTTCAAGCCCGCCCAGCTATAGGCCTGGCTGTTGGAGGTGCCGGTGGAATTGTACTCGTCATTGTTGTCCGTGTCGTCATCGTGGCGGGTGAAGCTGCTGTAGTCGCGCTTCGTCTGGAGGGTGTTGCGCACGCCCACGCGCGCCACATTCCAGGGGCGCAGGCTGTCGATGCCGGTATAAAAGGGAATGTCGATGGGCAGCGGCCGCGTGG
>FTCC01000134.1_pt1 | contig 14266 bp, 8 predicted proteins | sample 1639481 | NCBI WGS metagenome assembly FTCC01 (sample SAMEA3914864, study PRJEB12502) | metagenome | biome: forest; material: soil | place: USA | collected 2012-03-12 | depth 0.3 m | reverse complement strand
TCTTCAGGTAGCCCGAGGTGCGGGCATAGATGCCGGCATCCACAAAGGCTGTGACATTGCCAGGAAGCTGGATCTCCTCCGCAGCGGCGCCTTTCTTCGGATGCACGACGGTCACGGAGGGAATGGATGACTCCACGATGCCGCTTTCCAACTGTGCGCGGTCGGCCACGCGGGTGTTGATGCCGGCGTAAATCGCGGCTCCGATTGAAACGGCGATCACCAGCGCCATCACCATCGCAACGCCTCGGCGGGCAGGCTGGATGGAATCAGTGCTCATGAAGAAATGTCGAACTTTTACGCATGGGGTCAAGACAGGTCCGGGACAACGGCAGGCTCCGCGATCAGGGAACGACGTCGCTTGTTGTGGAAGAAAGCGAATACGGCCGGCACCAGGGTGAGTGTTGCAAGGGTGGCGAAGACCAGGCCGCCGATCACGGCGCGACCCAGCGGCGCGTTCGGCTCCGCGCCCTCGCCCACGCCGATGGCCATGGGCACCATGCCGATGATCATCGCCAGCGCGGTCATGATCACCGGGCGGAAGCGCGTGCTGCCGGCTTCGATCGCCGCCTTCACGGCATCGCCATGCCAGGCCAGCCGCTCCTTGGCAAAAGAGATGACCAGGATGCTGTTCGCCGTGGCCACGCCCATGCACATGATGGTGCCCATCAGCGCCGGAATGCTGAGCGTGGTGTGTGTGATGAACAAGGACAGTATGATACCCGCCAGGGCCGCCGGCAGGGAGGTGATGATGATGAACGGATCAAGCCAGGACTGGAAGTTGATGGTGATGAGCAGGTACACCAGCACCACCGCGAAGGCCAGGCCGGAGAGCACGCTGACATAGGAGGAATGCATGGTGGCGTACTGCCCGTGCAGGCGGATGAAGCTGCCGCGCGGCAGCTTCGCACGGTGCGCCTCCACGATCTTTTCAATCGCCGCGCCCACGGAGCCGAGGTCCGTGTCCTGCACCGCCCCATAGATGTCCACCACGCGGCGCGTGTTGTAGTGCGAGACCACGGACATCTCCGCGCCGCGGTGGATGTTGGCCATGTTGGCCATGATGCTCATGTCCCGCCGGTTTGCCCCGCTCACCGGCATCGTTTGCAGGTCCTCCATCGAATTGATCGCGTACTGCGGCGTCTGCAGCGACAGGTTGTAGGAGACCCCGTTCTTCCAGTTGAGGAAAAACATGGGCGAGACCTGCTGGCTGCTGCTCAGCGAACTGACCATGCTCTGTCCCACGTCGCGGGCGGTAAAGCCGCCCTGCGATGCCTTGGTGCGGTCCACTTCCACCTCCAGCGTGGGATAATCCGCCGGCTGCTGGATGCGCAGGTCCACCAGGCCGGGCACCTTGCGCAGGTCGTTCATGATCTCGCCCGCGGCCTTGCGGCTGGCAGCGATGTCGTTGCCCTCGATCTGGATGTCCAGCGGTGCGGGAATGCCGAAGTTGAGGATCTGCGACACAATGTCCGCCGGCAGGAAGTAGAAGCTGGTGCCGGGGAATTCGTTGGCCAGCCCGGCGCGCAGGGTGCGCACATAGTCCGCCGTGGGGCCATGCTCCTTTTTGAGCGACACAAAGATGTCCGCATCCCCCGCCCCGATCATGCCGGAGGTGGCGTGCATGGTGTTCATCGGGCTGTACGGCATGCCGATGTTGTCCAGGATGCTTTCCAGCTCGCGCGCCGGCACCTTGGTGCGGATGTAGGCCTCGACAAGGTCGCACAGCCGCGCCGTTTCCTCGATGCGCGTGCCGCTGTGGGCGCGCACATGCAGGATGAACTGGCCGCTGTCGGTCTGCGGGAAAAAGTTCTGCCCCAGCCACGGCACCAGCAGCAGCGCCAGCGGGCAGGCCAGCATGCACACGGGCACGAAGAGCTTCCTCTGCTCCACCAGCCAGGCAAGTTGCAGCGCGTACCAGCCGCGGCAGGTGTCCATGAGATGCTCAAAGCCGTGCTGAAAGCGGGAAAAGAAGCCCGTGTTCGCCGTGGTGTGCACCATCTGGGGCAGCAAGTACATCGCCAGCGTGGGCACCAGCGTGCGTGACAGAATGTACGACGCCATCACCGCGAACACCACCGCCTCCGCCAGCGGCGCGAACAAGGAGCCGACCACGCCGTTGAGATAAAACATGGGCAGAAACACGATGCAGATGGACAGCGTGGAGACAAACGTGGGCACGGCTATCTGCGAGGCGCCGTGCAGGATGGCCTCGCGCAGCACGCGGCCTTCCTCCAGGTTGCGGTTGATGTTCTCGATCTCCACCGTCGCGTCATCCACCAGGATGCCGATGGCCAGCGCCAGCCCGCCCAGGGTCATGGTGTTGATCGTCTGGTGCAGCAGGCTCAGGGTGATCAGCGAAGTGAGCACGGAGAGCGGGATGGAAATGGCGATGATCAGCGTGCTGCGCCAGCTTCCCAGGAACACGAGAATCATCAGCCCCGTGAGCACGGCGGCGGTGAGGCCTTCGTGAATGACCGATTCCACCGCCGAACGGACGAACACCGACTGGTCGCCCAAAGGCTGAATCTTCAGGGCTGGCGGTGAGATGGAGGACACCACCGGCAGCAGCTTGCGCACGCCTTCCACCACATCGAGCGTGGATGCATCGCCGGACTTCAGCACGGAGACCAGCACGCCGCGGCCGCCATCCTGGCGCACCACGTTGGTCTGCGGCGCAAAGCCGTCGCTCACCGTGGCCACATCACGCAGGTACACCGTGGTGGTGGGCGTCTGCTTCACCGGCAGGGCCGCCAGCTCCTCGATGCTGCGCGGAGCGGTATTGGTCAGCACATCGTACTCCGAAGGGCCGATCTTGGCCGTGCCCACCGGCAGGATCACGCTCTGGCTGGCCACGGCGGTAAGCACATCCACCGGAGCAAGGCCCTTGGCCTGCATCTTCGGCAAGTCCATGTTGATGGACACTTGGCGCGGCTTGCCACCATACGGTGCCGGGATCACCGCTCCGGCCACGGTGATGAGCTGCGGGCGCAAGGCAGTTTGGGCCAGGTCATTGAGCTCCTGTTCGGACAAGTCCTTGCCCGAGAGAGCAATTTGCAAGATGGGCACCGAGGAGGCGCTGAAGGCGATCACCTCGGGCGGCTGGATGCCCTGAGGGAAGTTCTTCAGCACGTACTGCGACATGGCCACGGTCTGCGCAATGGCGCGGTCGAGGCTCTGCCCCGGATGCAGGTAGATCTTGAAGATCGCCTCGTCCTTGTACGTGGTGGATTCGATGTGCTCGATGTTGTCCACCAGCGCCGTGAGTGTGCGCTCATAGGTGGTGGAAAGGCGGCCCTCCAGCTCCTCGGCGTTCATGCCGTTGTACGCCCAGGCCACCGAGATCACCGGCACATTCACCGCCGGCAGGATGTCCGTAGGCGTCTCCGGCACGATCACCGCGCTGCAGATCAGGATCATGAGCGCCATCACAACGAACGTGTAAGGGCGGTCCAGGGCGAGTTTGACGAGCCACATAGACGACTAGGACCTCATGAAGGGAAATGTGAACACAACAGCAGCGATGCCCCGCCGCGGAAAGCACCCACCAACGGACGAGCCCAGGGATACGCAACCACGCGCCCGGTCCCATCTCCAAATTTGCGGAAGACCGTTTCGTTTTGGCCAGGGGCGAAATCAAGCTCAAAGGTCTTCACCTTTTCCCGATTCACCCGGGGGCTGGTTTATTTACGCCCACCAGCTTTTGAGCACTTCCATGTCGCGCTTGGTGGCTGCGATGGCTTCCTTCACATAGGCCGGGTCCTTGGTCTTGCCCTTGAGGTACTCGATGTGCAGGGAAACCGGGCCGCTCCAGTTCAGGCTCTTGAGCATGTCCACGTACTCCTTCTTCACCACGCCGTCACCGAGCGGGGCCACTTCGTGGCCTTCGGCAGTCCAGCGGATGTTCTTGAAGTAGGCCACGGCGATGTGCTGGTGCACAAGGTTCACCTCAATGGGCCAGGAGAGCTGGCCTTCGATGTGCGCGTGCATGATGTCGAAGCACCAGGCGAGCTCTTCGGGCTTGTAGTCGCGCATGAGGTAATCCATGTCCCAGATGGACGCGCCGATGTTCTTGCTGCCGGAGTGGTTCTGGTAGCAGGGCTGCACGCCCACCTCCTTGCTAAAAGCGACGAGCTCCTTGAGCTTCGGCTTCAGTTCATCGAGCTGCGACCAGATGGGCTTCTTGAAGTCATACGGGAACCAGTCCATGCGGTAACGTGGAATGCCGAGGGACTTGGCCGTTTTGAGCACGGCCTCGGTGTGCTGTTCCTTGGAGACGGCATTGATGCCAGAGGTGAGCACGGCGATTTCGATGCCGCGCTTCTTCAGCGCCTCGGCCAGTTTCGGCAGCTCATCGGCGACCTTTTCCACATCCACATGCGAGCCGCCCTTGGGCCGCACCGGGGCCTCGATGGCGGTGATACCGGCCTGCGCCAGCGCATCGGCCAACTCTTCGTAACCAAGACCGACAAAGTGCTTGGAAAACACCGCGAACTGCGTGGCGCCTGTCGTTGCCTGCGGGGCGGCGGAAGCAAACTTGGGCAAGGCGGAAGCGGCCGCACCGAGGGCGGCGGTCTTGAGGAAGTGGCGGCGGGTGTTCATGGAAGAAAGTGTGCTGTAAACGCGGACTGGCGTTGGGTAATTCAAAATTGTGCGGCATACCCATCAGGCAGAGCGGACGGATCAGTTCCGATTCACCCGATCTAGTGGACGCCACCCCGGCACTCGCCATGATACACGGCCCATGCCCAACTGGCTCATCCATTCACAGCTTCACGACCTTGCCACCTGCGGCATGGTGATGGGTGTGGTCAATGTCACGCCCGATTCCTTCTCGGATGGCGGGCAGTTTTTGGATGCCGGGCGTGCCATTGAGCATGGACTGCAAATGGCGGCCGAAGGCGCTGGCATTCTCGACGTGGGTGGCGAATCCACCCGCCCCGGCGCCGTGCCGGTGAGCGAGGAGGAAGAATTGCGCCGCGTGCTGCCGGTGATCCGTGGCCTGCGCAGCCAGACCCAGGCGCTGATCTCCATCGACACCTTCAAGGCCGGCGTGGCCGAGCAGGCGCTCGCCGCCGGAGCCGACATCATCAACGATGTCTCTGGACTGCTGCACGATCCGCGCATGCCAGAGGTGGCCGCAGCCCATGATTGCGGGCTGGTGGTGATGCACATGAAGGGCGAGCCGCGCACCATGCAGCTCAACCCTGTTTACGATGATGTGGTGGCCGAGGTAGCCGCGCATTTCCAGGCGAGGCTGGAGGCGCTGGCCCTTCTCGGCATTGATCTGCGGCGCATGGTGTTTGATCCCGGCATCGGCTTTGGCAAGAACCTGGACCACAATCTCGCGCTGCTGCGCGGCCTGCCCGCCCTGGTCATCGAGGACCGGCCGCTGCTCATTGGAGTCTCACGCAAGTCCATGATCAGCCGCGTGCTCGGTGTTCCCGGCATGGCCGCCCGCACATGGCCCACGGCAGCCCTTACCGCTTACGTCCGTGAGCACGGTGCCCACCTCGTGCGAGTGCACGAGGTGAAGCCCAATGTGGAAGCGATGCGGATGACCGAGGCCGTCCTCTATGGAGCCATGGGTTAGTTCGTGATCGTCACCGGCGTGCCCACCGACACATTGTTGTAGAAAGCCTCCGCCATGCGCGCCGGCATGCGGATGCAGCCATGCGATGCGGGGTAGCCCGGCAGGTAACCCTCGTGCATGCCCGTGCCGCCGGTGACACGCATGAAGAACGGCATCTTGGCGCCGTCGAAATGAGCACCCTTCGGCCGGGGGTCCTTGCTCGTGTCGATTTCTTTTTTCACCACGTTGCCATAGTCGTCCACATAGTCGCCGAAGAGCGAGGACTTATGGTTGCGGTCCTTCTCCTGGATGTTGAAATGGCCGGTCACCGTGCCAAGCCCCTCACGACCCGAAGAAATGGCCGACACGCCCACCAGCTTGCCGCTCTTGTAGAAGAACGCGCGCTGGGTGCTGAGGCTGATGCGGATCGAAGGGCTGCCAGACACTCCATCGCCGTTCCAGTACGACACATGGTCGGGGGCGGCGTTGCTGCCTGGCCGGGCGAAGGTGGGACCCACGTACTTCGTCGGCATGCCGGGGGGCATGGGCACGTACACGCAGCTTGTGACCACAGAACTCAAGGCGACAAGAACCGCAGGGAGAGATTTGGGGAGAATATTGTTCATAAGGCGGGTGGAGACGGTGAACTAAAAGCTCAAAACCGGCCAATCAACCGGGGAAATCGCTTCGTCCGTGACAACAATGCCCGGTCAGCCTAAACCCGGGAATGGCAGGTTCACTCCTCCTCGTCCGCCGGCGCGGCCGGGATCGAAATGACGAAGCAGGCACCTTTGCCCGCCTCGCTTTCCAGCTCAATGCGGCCCTTCATGCCGTCCACCAGCCGCTTCACGATCGAGAGGCCTAGGCCGATGGAGAGTTCGCTCCCTGTGGGCCGTGCGCTCAGGCGGCCGTAACGATGAAACAGCTTGCGCTTGTCCTCCTCCGAGAAGCCCGGGCCTTCGTCCTTGACGGACATCCGCGTCCAGCCCGGGCCGTCGTTGCGCGCCTGCAGGACGATCTGCCGCCCTTCCGGAGAAAACTTCAGCGCATTGGTAATCAGGTTGTCCAGCACCTGCGCCACCCGCCGCCGGTCCGCCCAGGCGATCACTGGGTCTTCATCCTTTTGCACCTGCAAGGTGATGTTCTTCTGGGTGGCCGCCGTTTCGTGACGTCCCTGGGCGTCCTCGATGGCATCATTGAGATCCAGCACCGCGAGCTCGGTTTGAAACCGGTCCGTGCTCTGATTGGCGTGGAATTCCATCACGAACGCAATAAGGCTGTCCGTGGCCTGGATGATGTTGCTGATGCAGGCATCGCGCTTCGCTTGGCTGGTGCTCACCTTCAGCAGCTCAGCATTCAGGCGCGTGCCGGTGAGGTTGTTTTGCAGGTCGTGGGTAAGGATGCCGAGGAGCTCGTCCTTGTCCTCCGCCAGCTCGCGCAGCTCGTCGCGCGCCTGCTTCAGCGCCAGGTGGGTGCGCACACGGCTGAGCAGCTCCGCCTTGTTGAAGGGCTTGGTGACATAGTCCACCCCGCCCGTCTCCAGCGCGCGCACGATCAGCTCCTTGTCATCCGCGGCGGAGAGGAAGATGATCGGCAGGGCCGCCCAGCGTTCATCCTCCTTGATCTTCCGGCACACCTCCAGCCCGTCCATGCCCGGCATCAGCACGTCCAGCAAAATGAGGTCGGGCGTACGTGCGGCCAGCCGCTTGAACGCCTGCTCGCCGCTGCCCGCCAGCACCACTTCGTAGCCGTTCATCGACAAGACCGTGGCCACCACCTGAAGGTTTTGTTCCTGATCGTCCACGACCAGTACAATCTTGGAGTCGGATGAAGGCGAAGAGTGTCTCATGGCAACGGGCGGTCCATGCATGTCAGGTCTCGCATCAAAATCAAGGGCAAGCGCTACAAACCCGCGAGACTTTCTCCTTCATCACGGCTGCATCACCACATGATAGAAGCGAAAAGGCAGGGTGCCGGGCGAAACAGTGTCCGTCACCTGCACCAAACCGCCGGTGCCGGTGATATCCGCTCCCAGCGCCGTCCAAGTGGGATCGTTAAGGTTGTTCTTGTACTCCACCCGATAAGTCTGCCCCAGCACCGTGTTGAAGCTGATCACCATGCCTCCGCCCGCTGCACCGGGAGCCGGTTGCAGGCCGCCCACAGCGAAGCGCCCCACATGATGCGGATCGGTGCCCATTTGGAATTCCCGCAGGTTGGTGAAACCGTCGGCATCCGCATCCAGCGCGGCATCCGAGGGATCATTGGGATCGAACCCGTTGAGAATCTCCCAGTAGTCCGGCATGCCATCACCATCTGTATCCAGCGGCGTGATGGTGCAAGTGGCCACGCCGCTCACCGCCGCATTCACCGGGCTCGACAACACCACGCTGAAAGTGCCCGTCGGCCGTTTCAGCGTGCCGCCCAGAATGCTTGCCTGCCAAGTGGCGCTGGTGCTGCCGGCGGGAATGGTGATCATGGCGGGCGTTGCGGTATAATTCGTGCCTGCAATGGCGGTGCCGTCGCTGGCCGAGACGGTCACTGTCACATCATGGATCGTGGCCGCATCCAGGCTCAAAGTGAAGACCGCCGGCGTCGTGGTCCCCGCCGCCCCTTCCGCCACGGTGAGGCTGGCGACGCTCACGTAAGGCAGCGCGGCGGCCACCGCTTTCGCCGCATTCACCCGGCCGTAGCCGTACATGGGATGCGTGCCATCGGCTCCGTAGGTCACCCCACCGATCTTGTCACAGGTGTTGTGCATCAGCGTACGGATTTCCTCCGCGGTCAGGGCCGGGTTTTGGCACAGCATCAGCGCCGCGATGCCGGCCGCAAGAGGCGTGGCGGCCGAGGTGCCGCCGAAGTTCAGCTTGTAGTCCTGTGGCGTCCAGCCCACGTCGCCCACCGGGTCCAGCGTACCGATGTCATTCCAGCCGCCGTTGCTGGAGGCAAGGAAATCCAGGTGCCCCAGGTACTCGGTGTAATCGCTGCGCAGATCGCAGTCCGTGGCCGCACCCACCGCGATGGTCTGCGGGTTGCTGGCCGGATAAGCGACCGAAGGATCCACCGTGTCCGGCGCACCATTCCATGGGCCGTAAGCGCCGAGAAAATCACCCGAGATGCCATCAAAGACGAGCACGTAAAAGTCCGAATCGTCAGCAATCGATACAGAGCCCGCGAAGGCCACGGTCTCCACGCCGGTGACGGCAAAAGGAGGCGTGACCAGCACGGAATAGTCCCCCTGGTTCATCAATGGCGGCGAGGCTGCGGAATACACTCCACCGGTGCCCGTAAGCGCGTTGGTCGTGCCGATCGACCAGTAGGGAATGGTGTCATCGCTGGTGAGGAACTGCCACAGCCCCGAGCGCATGTACATGAAGTCGCCAAAATCGATGGAGCTCTCGAAATCCTCATCATACAAGTTGGAGGTCAGGTGGGTGTAGCCGTCTGCATCCAGCAGGCACACATTGTCCACCCGCACCGTGTCCTCACCGCCGGAGTCCTGGCCCTTGCGGTAGTAGAAGCCGTAGTAATAGCTGCCGCTCAGAGTTGCGGTCGAAAGGCGGTAGCGCCCGCCACCCGAGTACCAGGTGCTGGCGTAGTTCCCGGTGGCAAAGAACACTGGGCAGCCCTTGCCCTGGCGGCCCTGGGTCACCGCGTAGTTGATCGCATCATCAATATATGAGCTCTGGCTGCCGCCGCCCCAGCTGTTGCTCAGCACATCCGCATATTGAGCGGCATACAGGATCGCCTCGCCAATGACATCATCCGTGGTGAAGACACCCGTGTCGTCCGCGATCTTTACCGGCAGGATCGTGCAGCCCTGCGCCATGCCCGCCGTTTGAGCCTGTGAGCCAAAGGTGGCCCCGGCGATACCCGCCGTGCCGGTGCCATGGCCGTTCGTGCCCACCGGCGTCACGTCGTTGTCGTCATTGGCGAAATCCCAGCCGTGCACGTCATCAATGAAGCCGTTGCCATCGTCATCCACGCCATTGCCTTCCTTGCCATCGCCCGACTCGCCCGGATTGGTGAAGATGCGCAAACCAGGATGAGAGATGTCCACCCCATCATCAATGATCGCGATGACCAGGGAGCTTTTGCCTGTGGTGCGGTCCCAGGCCGCCGGGGCCTTCACATCCGCGCCCGGCACGCCAAAGTTTTGCCCCGTGTTTTGCAGGGCCTGCTGGTCGCCAAACAGCGGATTCGGCGGCGTGAAGAAGTGCCGCATCTCGCGCACGAAGTTTGGCTGCGCCCACGCCACACCCTTCTCCTTCCGCAGCACCGCCGCCGCTGCCAGCGGGTCCGTGGCTTTGGGATGCAGCAGGCGCATCTTCACCACATGAATCCTGGCCCCCAGCCGCGAGCCCATCACCTCCAAGCCCGCCCTGGCCGCCACCGCCTTGATCGCCGCCGGTGTCATCGTCTCACCAAAGCGCGCCAGTACCTCATCCGTGGGGATCATCCGCGTCTTGGTTTTGGGATCCACCAGCACATGCCGGGCATAAGCCACCGAGGCGTCGGCCTGGATCTTCGTCGCATCCAAGGCCGTGCCGGGCACATGCGACTTCAGCAAATGCAGGCCGCCCCCCTCCTTGCCAAAGCTCGCGCGGCCCGTGACCTCATGCTCCGGCAGGTCCTTGCGCGCCTTCAGGCTGCCCAGCCCCTTCTCCGTCGCCACACCGGTTTCGAATCTCACGGCCACGCTGGTGCGCGAACGCAGCAGGTTCACCTTCCTGCCATCAGGCAGCGTGTAAGCGTCGCCCGCATCCACCAGGTCCGGAGCCACCGGCGGACCTAACCGCGAGGTGAGCCGCACCCGCGAAGTGGTAAAATCCTTGAGCGACGTGCCCGGCAGCGCCGGCCTAAACGGCACATCTCCCGCCCCGGCCAGGCCTGCCCACAGCAAGGCCACCAGCACCATCGCCCCCGCGCGAACCTTGGAGGCACGCAGGATCAATGGAGGTTGGAGGAGCTTCACGGGGCGAAAATACGACATCCGGCGACCGGCTGGCAGTTAAAAAGCAGCCCGCAGGTTAGCCAAAGGCCGGAGATGCCGCAAACTGTTTGCGGGAGGGCTGGCCGCGAGCGCGAAGCGTCATAGTCCCCCTTTGCCGGTAGCAGGCTCCCCAACAGAATCACACTAAACTGACGAATCAGTTGGAGTTTTTTGCTATGAATGACGCGGCAGCGTTTTGGAGTGCGGTGGCAAGCGACAGCGCGACACCGCTTTGCCGGAGGGCATGATTTTAAACGCTCTGACCGCTTCATGAGCGCACTTGGCCTCCTCCGGCAAGGTGTGGGGGAGGGACAAACCGTTGGCTCCTCAAAGCGGTGTCGCGCTATCGCTTGCCACGGCACTCCAAAACGCTGCCGCGACATTCAAGATCCTCGACGTGCAATTAACTCATCAACTTGGTATCAGACAGGAGCGACCTCGCGCATGGGACGCACAGTGACGGCAGGCATGGGTTTTTCGCCGGCGCGCAAATCCTCCATTTCTTCGTGAATGAGAGCCACAAGTCGGGCATAGACGTCAGATTCGTCACTGCCATGGCAGGCTCCGCCCAAGAACAAGTCAGGGCAGAAACCGATGAAGGCGTCGTCCTCACTGCTCCACTGCACCCAATGATGATACGGAATGCTCTTGCTCATGGTTTGATCTGTTGGATAGCGCTGCGCACTTGCTTTTCCTGATAGGGTCCACTCCCCTACTTCAGCACCACCACATGCGGCCTGGCCTCAAGGTTCCCGTTCGCATCCTCCGCAAAAGCCTTCAGCTCCAGCGGCCCTGCGGCGGGTGCTGGCACCACAGCCTCCCATTCGGTGTAGTTGGCACGCAGCGGCTTTGCTGCGGTGCCGTTGACTACCACTCGCTTGATGTCGCCGTTGTCGCTGGTCACACCGCGCACGACCATCTCACCGTGCTGACGGGGCAGCGTGCGGGTGATCACCGTCACCGGCGGCTGGTCATCCACGGGGTCCAGCGGCTTGGGATACTCCGGCTCCGGCGGGCGCGTGCCTTTGTAGGGCAGGAAATCCTGGCTCACTTCGATGGTGTCAAACTTCACGCCACGCACCGCACTGTTCTCATAGTTCATGCGCCACAGCCCGTACTCCGAATGGTGGGCGCTAACGCCGTCCACCATCAGGTAGGAGAGATGGGAATGCAGGCACCAGTGGACGTTCCAGGCCTTGCAGTCGCGCACGATGAAGGGGTGGCGCGCATCGCTGCCGGCTCCTGCCACGCTTAGTTTCAAGCTGCTGTCCACGCCGCCCAGGTTAAAGCTGTGGCGCCGCTGGCAGTGCGCCTCATTGCCTTCAAACCTAACGAAGGGGATGGTGCGAATGTCCTTCTTCAGCCGACTGCCGTCGGGCTGCGGCACGCTCATCATCATGCTCAGCTCCGGCGTCTCCACCGCCTCGAAGCGGTAGCCGTACTCATCGCACTCCGCCGCCACGTTGTGGGTGAAGGTGTTGCCGCAGTTCGCCCACCAGAAGCCCGCGCCGTCGTTTTTGTCATACGGCAGCACCTGCTGCGGCAGCGGCGAGCCCACGCAGGCCTGCACCGCCAGGTTGTGGTCCAGCACGTTGTAAGTCTCCGTGCCGTCCTCCAGGAAGAAGCCGTGGCCGGTGCTTTGATAGCCCACGCAGTCGCGAACCACCAGGTAGTCCGTGCCATGAATCGTGATCCAGCGGTTGTCGCTGTCCCAGATGCTCGCGCCAATGACCGAGGAGCCGCGCATCGTGTCGCGCGCCAGGTGGAAATGGATGCTGTAGCGGCCCAGCACGCCCTCCTTGCCGAGATGACGGAATTCCGCATAGCTGATGCTGCCCTGCGAGCCGCGGTGGAACATCGTGTGTCCGCGCTTCGGTCCTTCCTCGGCGGATTCCACGATCACATTGCGGCTCAGGTTGGCCACCTCCGCGCGGTAGTCGCCATCGCCTTCGTGATCAAAGTCCAGCGGCTTGTCCAGCACCAGCGCGGTGCCTGTCACCGCCTTCACCGTGCGCTCCTCCGTCTGCGTGCTCCTTCGCACGCTGGTCTGGAAAGTCTTGGCCCGTTTGTTCTGCCGCACCGTGCCGGTGATGAACACGTGGTCGCCCGCCTTCCAGCCCGTCACCGCCTCGCTCAGCGGAATCTCCGCCGCCCCGGCTTTCACGGTGGCGCCCAGCTTCAGCCAGGGGTGGTTCAGCTCCGCGCCATGGAAGTCCATGCGGCCGCCGCAGCACACGATGGCCGGGCAGCTCTGGATGTCCATGCCCTCGAAGTACACCAGCCGGATCACCGCCTTGTGGTCCGCCGGCACCGGCTCATTCTGGCTGCCCACCTCCAGCGCCGGCAGCGGTTTCGCAGGGTCCGCCTCCGGCAGGTGCGCGTCGCAATTAAAGCCCTCCTCGCTGGTGTCATCCCCCGGCTGGATCTTGATCAGCCCCGCCTCCAGGCAGGTGTCGCGATCCTTGGCAAACGACAGCTTGCCTGCAATGAACACCGCCCGGAACGGCTTGGTGGCGGCGAGATCGTAAGTCACCGCATGCCCCTCGCGCACCTGCACGCTGGCCCCTGCCGACGGCACCTGGCCGCCCTCCCAGGTGGCGGGCTGCGACCATGCGCCGCTTTGCACGGAACGAACCAGCGGTGCGGCATTCGCCAGGGTGGCGGCGAGGCTGAAGGAGACCAGGAGCACAAGTATTTTCATGAGATTGCCTGAGGGGTGAATTCAAAAAGATCGCGCCGCGATGCCGTACATGCCCACCGGGCGGCCCTGGCTGTCGCGGTTGCCGGGGCCGAGCGTGACCTTGCCAGCCTGGACGACGCGGCGCTTCCACACTTCAAAGATCAGCGGCGGGCGCTTGCGTTCCGAAGGGCCGGCTTCATCCAGCACCACCTCGTCGCCCGTCCGCGCGAAGCCTTCCGCCAGCCAGGGCTGCGGTAGTCCCCGACGCGGCATCAGCACGAACAGATCCACCGGCCGCGCCACCGTCACCTCGATCGCATAGCCCGGGTGCAGCAGCTCGCCAAAGAACGTCTGCACCACATCCGCCTCCAGCAGCGAAGGGGGAAAGGCCTGCCCCGGCGCGGCGCGCCACACATAGGAGCGGTTGGTATAAACCATGGCCCCGGGGCGCAGCCCGTGCGGCACGGTGCGGTAGAAGTGAAAGCCCTGGCCCGCGCCAAAGGTGTCGCTCACCGCCGCGATATTGCAGTCGCCGGACGGCGGAAGCGTGGACCATTCGGCAGGCTGCGGGCCGCCGGTGATGTTCGTGATGCGCTGCAGGCCGTGCGCCGCATCCACCCGCACCGCCTCCCCTTGCTCCAGCGGGGCCGCCTTGCCCGCCTCGCCGGAATCGAACAGCTTCACGCTGCCCTTGATCACCATCACATCGCTGGTGCCATCCGCCCGCGCCTCCACGCCAAACTGCGTGCTCACATCCACCACCCGCGCCGCCGGCGTATCGAGCACGAAGCCCTGCCCTCCAGCCCCGCAGTCCAGCGTTACCTTGCCGCGTGCCAGGCGTGCATGCATGGCATCGATGAAACGGATCTCCGCCGGGCCCGCCAGCACCATTTTCACGCCCGAAGCCAGCCGCAGCTCCGCCTCGCCGGACTGAAGGCGCAATTCCTTGCCGCGCACGCGGTCACCAGCCTGCATCTGATTGTTAGGCTCCGCCAAGGCTGCCTTCGTCAGCGATACAATCTCCACC
>FTCC01000265.1_pt1 | contig 14340 bp, 14 predicted proteins | sample 1639481 | NCBI WGS metagenome assembly FTCC01 (sample SAMEA3914864, study PRJEB12502) | metagenome | biome: forest; material: soil | place: USA | collected 2012-03-12 | depth 0.3 m | reverse complement strand
TTGTTGTCCTTCACCATGGCCGTCCACTTCCCGTTCGGCGACAGGCTGAAACGGTGGGTGTGGTCATGCTTGCGGCGTGAGGGCCCGTCGATGAACACCTGCTGGCCTTCGTCGGTGGCTTCCACCAGGCTCATCACGCTGGCATCGGGGCCTTTGACCTGCCACAGATGCCCAGAAAAAGTGTTCTGCTCCAAGTGGTCGCCGGGCTGGATCTTGCCATAGCTGTGCGGCTTGCCCTGGTCATCGAGCCACAGCAGCTCCACCTCACGGGTCCAGGCATTGATGAAGCTCACATGCACCTCGTCGCCGCCGTTCTTCGAGGCACCCGTTGCCTCCGTCTCCAGCTTGCTGGTGTAGATGGCGGCCGGAGCCGGCAGGGCTAGCTCGGCAAGGGATTTGCCCGTCTTTTTCTCACCGGTTTCGGCCGTCACCAAAACAAACTCATGTGTCTTCGATCCAGTCTGCACGCGGTACCAGAAGCTTTTGCCATCCGCCAGCCAGTGGGCCTTCAGGCTGGAATGGAAAAGGGTGTCTTTTGTGCGGTCAGCCAGTGATAGGGCGCGTTCATAATCCGCCTTCGAGCCGCCCTGGCCATGGACGGCAAGGCTGGTGATCAGGACAAGTAAAAACGGCAGGCAGCTTCCTTTCATAGGCTTCGAATTCCCCAGCAAAACGGATCGCCCGCATCCAGCACCAGCGTGCTTTCTCCAGTGATCCAGGCGCGGCCAGTGACGGTGGGAATCACGCCGGCGTCCACCATTTCGATGCGGCCTTCAAACACGGATCCGGTGATGCTTTCCTGCCGCCACACGTCCCCCGGCCGCAGCCGGCCATCCGCGGCGAGGCAGGCCAGCTTGGCACTTGTGCCAGTGCCGCAAGGCGAGCGGTCATAGGCTCCGCCCGGGCACAGCACAAAATTTCGGCTATGATTGGCAGCATCCTCAGGAGGACCGAAGAGCTCGACATGATCCACCTCTGGATAGCCCTGGGCATTGACGGATGAGCGGATGCGGGAGGCGGCTTCGGTGAGTCTGCCTGCCTCGGAGATGTCCAGTTTAAGGCCATGATTGCTGACCAGAAAAAACCAATTGCCACCCCAGGCCACATCGCCCGTGACAAGCCCCATCCCAGGCACCTCCACCGTCACTGATGCGGCCTTGCGATGGGAAGCCACGTTGCGCACAGACACACGGCCATCCTCATGCAGCCGGGCTGTGACCACGCCCACCACTGTGTCGATGCGATGATCTCCCGGCTTCACCCTGCCCATGTGAGCAAGCGTGGCAAGCAATCCCATGGTGCCGTGGCCGCACATGCCGAGGGTGCCCACGTTGTTGAAGAAGATCACGCCGCAAAGGCAGTCCGGCTCATGCGGGGGCAGCAGGAGCGCACCCACCATCACGTCTGATCCGCGTGGCTCGTTGACCATGGCGGAACGGTACCGGTCGAACTGCTCACGAAACACCTTGGCGCGTTCCGCCATCGGGCCGGTGCCCAGGTCTGGACCACCGGCCACCACCACGCGTGTGGGCTCGCCTCCAGTATGGGAATCAATGACCTGGAGGCGCTGCACACTCATGGCTTGGTCTTGATCAGCGCCAGCACGTTGCTGGCGGTGATCGCTTCGTGAAAGATGATGACGGTGCCGCGCGCGGCGTTGTCAGCCTTCTCCTTGGCAGCCGGGGTGTCTCCCTCGGGATCCAGGGGGTCTTCCAGCACCGGTTCGATTTCAGAGACATGGCCCACCGCGTTGCCATAGGCATCGAGCACGGCGGAACCGCTGGAGCCCTGCGCCCAGTCGGTCGTCACACACATCCACACCGGGTTTTCTACATCGGAGAGGTCTTTGCGGCCGTTCTTCGACAGCTCTTCGTGGCGCAGGAAGGGGCGCTGAATGAAACGGTTCACGATGCCCTCGGCATAGAAGCCGCGGCGCTCCACCGGATCACTGAAGCACACGACCTTGTCGCCCGGCACGACATCCGTGGACAACGGCAGCGGCGTGAGCCCGCCGCCTTGCACGCGCAGGATGGCGCAGTCCGTCTCCGTATTCACGGCCAGCACCTCGGTGACGGGATACACCTTGTCATCCTCATCCACGGCGATGAGATAGCCTTCGACAATGTCTTCATCGTGCCCGACCACGTGGCCGCAGGTCACCACCGCATCCTCGGTGATGGCGTACCCGCCGGAGAGCTCCACCTTCAGCTCCTTGTCGTCCTCAGCCCTGTCGTACCAGCCCACGCGCAGGTGGCTTTTGCGGGCATGGCGCCATAGGTCGCGGCTTTCCAGCCGGGTGGTGCGAGGCGCGGGAAGCTTGAGCTCGCAGGTCCTGCGGTCCATTTGTTCATCCACCTTTTTGAGGTCCAGCAGCAGGCCTTTTTTCTGCAAGGCGCGGCACTGCATCTGCACCCCCACATCCACATTGGCATCCCTGCCCTCATTGTAAACGGGGACGCCGGACGCCTGGCCGAAAGCAAAGGCAGGCAGACCCAGAAACAAAACGGCGGCAATGTGTCGAATCGCGATCATCTCCTCAATACGCGGGGCGACGCGCCAAGGCTTCCCTTATGATGCGTAAAACCGACTCCCTTTCGGTACCCGCCAAAGGCAGGCGCGGCTCGCGCACCCATTCGGTGCCGAGGCCGGTCTCCTGGCACAGCAGCTTGATGTACTGGACGAAGTGCGTGTGGGTGTCCAGCTTCATCAGCGGCTGCGCCCAGCGGTAGAGCGCCCGCGCCTCATCCCAGCGGCCTTCGCGGGTCAGGTTCCACAGCCGCTGGTTTTCCACCGGGAAGGCGATGCCGCTGCCTGCCACCCAGCCATCGATGCCGAGGATCGCGCATTCCAGCAGCAGATCATCCACGCCGGTGAAGAGCTGGTAACGATTGCCCACGGCATTGCGCAGCTCGGTGATGCGCCGGGTGTTGGCGGAGCTTTCCTTGATCGCGACGAGGTTCGCAATGTCCGCCATCTCGGCAAAGATCTCCGGCGTGATGTCCACCGGATACGCCACCGGATTGTTATACAGCATCCAGGGCACCGGCGAAGCGGCGGCCACGGTGCGGAAGAACTGCACGGCCTCGCGGGTGTCGGCCTTGTACACCATGGCAGGCATGACCATGAAGCCCGCAGCGCCGAGATCGGCACACTCGCGCACATAACGACAGGCGGCCGCAGTGCTGGTTTCGGCCACACCGCTGAGCACCGGCACGCGACCGCGCGAGGTTTCAACAGCCAGACGCACCACCTGGCGCTTTTCGTCGGGCTCCATCGCCTGGTTTTCCCCCAATGAGCCGCACACGATCAGGCCGCTGACGCCGCTGTGGATCAACGCTTCGAAATGACGTGCGGTGCCTTCCAGATCCAGCGACTGATCGGAATGAAACTGGGTGGTGACGGCGGGAAAGACGCCTTGCCAAGGTGGGTTCATGGTAAAAGAGGAAGAGGTGCCAAGCTTGCCAGGGATCGCGCCATTGTCTTGAATTCCAATGACAAGGAAAATGCCAAAATCAGCACAATCGCCCGCCAGCCTCGCCGCCATGCAGACCATGGCGGAGCTGTTTGAATCCATGCCGGACGTGGCCTTCTTTGTAAAAGACCGCACAGGCCGCTACGTGGCAGTGAACCGCTCGCTGCTTCTACGGGCCGGGTTGCGCGATCGCAAGGAATTGCTGGGCCGCCATGTGAGCGAGATCTTCCCGCCTGACCTCGCGGCCCGCTATGCGACACAGGATGAAGCCGTGCTGCGCACCGGCCGCGCCATTCGCGACCAGCTCGAACTGCACTGGCGCGTGAACCACCAGCCCGGCTGGTGCCTGACCACCAAGCTGCCTCTGCGTGATGAAGCGGGGGCCATCACCGGCCTCGTGGGCATCTCCCGCGATGTACATCCCCCGGGCGACAAGCCGGAAGTGCCGCATGGCATGGCCGAGGCGCTGCGGAAGCTGCGACGGCATCACGCAGAGCCCGTCAGCACAGCGCGGCTGGCGGCCTGGGCCGGGGTCTCCAGCGTCAAGTTTGCCCGGCTGGCCAAGAGGCTCTTTGGCCTCACGCCGAGCCAGCTCATCATCCAGGCGCGGCTGGACGCGGCGGCGGACCTGTTGCATCACAGCCGGCAAAGCATCGCGGAGATCGGCATTACCTGCGGCTTCACCGATCATAGCGCCTTCTCCCGGGCGTTCCGCTCAGCCGTGGGTGTGACGCCTTCGGAATATCGCCGCAGCCGGGAGTGAAAAGGCTCAGGCCAGGGCGCGCTTGAGCAGATTGGCCGTGATTTGCTGCACCCGCTTGTCCGGCCCATGCGGCTTGCTCCAGTGGCTCCACGGAATCATGTGCCCGGGCGGCCGGCCGAGACCCTGGGCCCAGTAGATCGTGGCGGCATTGAAGACGAAGTTGTTCTTGGGACCGGGGTAGAAAGTGGCCGCCCATTGCTGGGGGTGCGTGCCACCTTGGAAAGCCGTGCCTTCCGCCACCACCTCCAGGCCAGGAATTGGCGCGGGATCGCCGTGGTACTCCCAGCCAATCAGGCCAGGGATGCTGTCGCCTTTCTTCATGCCCGTGCCTTCGAACATCCAATGCTCGGGCTTCACGCAGGTCCAGTCCCCTCCCCCGTTCACGGGGATCACGTTGATGGCGCCCATGAGCAGGCCCTCATCCGGTCCCGGCGGGCGGTCACCGAAGCGCTTCAGGTCATCATAGCCCTTCTGCCTGGCCAATCCGGCATAGGGTGCCGCACGGGTGATGATGCGGCCTGGCGTACCCTGCGATGAATCGCGGAACGGGCTCACCCAGCACACGGCATTGCCCGAAAGGAACAGCAGGTTCACGCCGGCATCGCGCAGGGCGGACACGCTGTGATACTGCCGCACATCCCAGTACTCATCATGCCCGGCGCTGATGAAGGCCTTGCACTTCAGCGCGCGGTCAGGTGCGAGCATGTCACTGTTCGAGCAGTAGGTGACATCGTACCCCTGCTGCTCCAACCAGTAGGCCATGGGGAACTCAAAGCACAACCACTCGCCGCTGCCCACGCTCTGCGGGTTCTCATAGATCTGCCGGTACTTGCCGTACGGCCGGTCAAAGCTAACATCCACGCCCGGGCCGCTGACCCAGCCGGGAGAGCCGTCGTCATAGAGCGAGAAGGTGTCCGGCCAGCGGTTGTAAGCCTGCCAGGTGTTGTCGCTGCATTGGAGCAGAATGTCAGCCTTGCGGTCGTCCTTCACAATGAAGACGATGTAGCTCTGCCAGTAGGGCTGGTCTTCCGAGGTGGGCAAGGTGGCGAGCCTGCCCACGTACACGCCGCTGACCCAGTCCTGTGGGATCGTGAGCGATACGCACTTGTCCCAGCGGCATTCACGCAGCCGCGCATGACCTACTTCAGGAACTGGCTGCTCCTTGCCATCGAACGGCCCCAGCGTCGCGACTTTCCGTGCGCCTCGACCGCCGTAGTAGCCCGTGCGGAACACCTCGAGCTGAAACCTCGACGCCGGGCGGGTGCTTACAAAGATGTCGAGCGCCTCGCCTGCTTTCAGGGACTGGCGCGAGCAGTAGCCTTCGATGAATGGCGAGCGGAAGCCGTCGTTCTTGTCCAGGCGCACCCGGGTTAGCTGCCAGTCGGCGGAGCCCTCGTGCTGGTTTTCTTGCTGGATGATGTTCATGGCAAGGATCAGGCTAGGGCTCGCTTGAGCAGGTTGGTGGTGATGCGCTGCACGCGTTCATCGGGGCCGTGCGGGCGGCTCCAGTGGCTCCAGGGAACAATGTGCCCGGGCGGATCGGAGAGGCCCTGGCTCCACCAGATGGTGGTGGCGTTGAACACAAAGTTGCCCTTGGGTCCGGGATAGATGGTGGCGGCGTAGCGGCCCAGCTTGGTGCCGCCCGCCCAGACATTGCCTTCGGCCACCACTTCCAGGCCTGCACGGTCGGGATCCGGTTCGCCGTGGTATTCCCAGCCGACCAGGCCGGGGATGCTCTCGCCATGCTTCATGCCAGTTCCTTCAAAGATCCAGTGCTCGGGCTTCGTGCAGGTCCAGTCACCACCGCCGTTGAAGGGCACCGCCGTGCGGGCGCCGATGAGATCGCGTTCGTCCGGACCTGGGTTTTCGAAGGGGCCGAGCACTTTGGAATACGCGTCCTTTTCCTCCTGGCGGAACTCACCATAGCAGGTCTGGCGCGTGAGCCGGCGGAGGTCTTCACCACGGGCGTTGGCAGTGAAGGGCGTGACCATGTAGCAGTCGTTAGCGGAAAGGAAGAGCACGTTGGTGCCTTCCTGGATCGCTGCCTTCACGCTATTGTACTGGCGCATGTCCCAGTACTCGTCATGGCCCACGCTGAGCATGGTCTTGCAACGGATGATGCTTTCAGGGGCCAGCACATCGCTGTTGGAGCAGTAGGTGACATCGTAGCCCTGCTCTTCCAGCCAGTAACACAGCGGGAAGTCCCACATGAGAAACTCGCCGCTGCCCACGCTCTGGGCGCAGTCATAGATCTGGCAGTACTTGCCGTAGGGCCGGTCGAAGCTCACCGACACATCAGGCGCATGGGCTGCGCGCGGATCGGTGTAGAGGCTCCAGCCGTCCGGCCAGCGGTTGTAAGCCTGCCAGGTGTTGTCGCTCACCTGGAACAGGATGTCCGCCGGGCGGTCATCTTTAACAATGAAAATGACGTAACTTTGCCAGTAAGGAGCGGCAGCGGAATCCGGCAGGGTGGTGAGGCGGCCCAAGTACACGCCCGAGGGCCAGTCTTCTGGAATGGTGAGCCGCGTGGAGGGCTCCCAGGCGCACTCGCGCAGGCGCTTCTCACCGACCGGCGGATCAGGCTGCGGCGTGCCTTTGAACGGGCCCAGCGTCGTCATGAGCCGGGCACCCTCTCCGCCATAATACCCCATGCGGAAGATCTCGAGATGATAAGCGGCAGCGGGATGGGTGCTGACAAAGAAGTCGATGCTCTCGCCGGCTTTGACCGACTGCTTTGAGCAGTAGCCTTCCACCGACGCCGCGCGGAAGTCCTTCATGGAAGGCAGCTTCACACGCGTGAGCTGGAAGTCCGCCCCTGGCTTGCTGTTCTCCTGCTTGATCAGGCCGGGCTGGCGGGCTGCGCCGGCGACTTTGCCAGCCCTGGCGGTGGACGAGGCCAGCGCGGCCGCACTGGTGGTCTTGATGAAATCGCGGCGGTCCATGAGGACGATACGCGATGAGTGGGCGGTTTATGGCATCGCCCTGCTCTCTGCCGTTTGCGGAGACGGCACCAGACATTTACCCGCATTTGTGCAGGTGTTGCCATTGTGGTTGATTCAGAGCCCCGACAGGGGCAGGACAACAGAGCGAAGGGCAAGGAGCGTAGCGACGCAGCCCTGGTATCGCGGACATGATGTCGAAAACCCTGCAAGGGCGAGACAATGGCTGCGCGCTTGTCCCACACTTAACCTTGGTAGCACCTCACCCCAGCGCTGCCTGTCACGCCCCTTCAGGGCTGAAATCATTCTGCCTGCGATACCAGGGCTGCGTCGCTACGCTCCTTGCCCTTCGCTCTGTTGTCCTGCCCCTGTCGGGGCTTCGGTACTTTCCTCCATAAGTCAGGACTGCACGCTGCCAGGCAGAGGCGGTGGCGACTGCTCTCTGTACCAAACACGGATCACCTGCCACCACCACGGATGCTGCCCTGCGTGCTTCATGCCGGCGTTGGAATCATCCCCGATGTTTGGAAGCACAACCGTCTCCATCTGAATCATCTGGATGCCGGAGGCTTCGATCCAAGCGGAAGCCCTGGCGGCGACTTCCGTCGCCGTTTCGTACACGGGGTTCAGCATGCCGCCGCCCTTGTGGGCAGGCACAAAGTCTCGAAACAGGATGGGCATGAAGACCGCAGCCGTTACGCAAAGAGCTGCGTCACCGGCTTGGCCTTCACCAGTTCACGTGGCTGGTTGAGGTGGTTGTACACGATGGTCTCGGGATCGATGCCCATCGAGTGGTAGATGGTGGCGAGCAGCTCGGTGGGGTGCACCGCATTTTCGGCGGGGGAGGAACCGGTCTTGTCCGACTTGCCATGCACATAACCGCGCTTGATGCCGGCACCGCCGACGATGGCGGTGTAGCAGTAGGGCCAGTGGTCACGGCCGTCGGCGCTGTTGCCATTGCCGCTGGTGCTCACGCCCTTTTCGGGGCTGCGGCCGAATTCGCCCAGGGCCACGACGATGGTTTCATCGAGCAGGCCGGTGGATTCCAGGTCGGCGAAGAGGGCGCTGAGGCCCTGATCCAGCATGGGGCCGGACTTGTTCTTCATGCGCTCGGTCAGGCCCACGTGGTGGTCCCAGCTATGGTTGTCCGAATTCGCCACCTTGGGCCAGATCACTTCCACCACGCGGGTGCCGGCTTCCAGCAGACGACGGGCGAGCAGGCAGCTCTGGCCGAAGGTGTTGCGGCCGTAGCGGTCGCGCATGGCATCGGTTTCGCGGTCCAGGGCAAAGGCATCGCGGGCGCGGCCGCTGGCGATGAGGTTCAGCGCCTGGTTGTAATATTGATCCATGCTCAGGTTTTCCACCGCCTTCTCGATGGCGGGCATCTGCGCGTCGATGGCGGTGCGCAGCTTGGCACGGCGCTGCAGGCGCACGCTGAAGAGGTCGGGGCGGAGCTGGAGGTCATCAATCTTGATGCGGTCCATCTTGCTCAGGTCCAGGTCATCGCCATCGGGATACAGCGTGTAGGGATCGTAGGCCTTGCCCAGGAAACCGGCGCTGCCGCCCTTGCCCACCACATTGGATTCCTGCAGCGGACGCGGCAGCATCACGAAGGGCAGCATGGGCTCATCCATCGGCTTGAGGCGGATGATGTTGGAGCCGAAGTTCGGGAAATCCTTGGGCGACGGAGGCTCAAGCTGGCCGCTGGGGCTCACCTTGTCCGTGGTGTAGCCGGTCATGATCTGATAGATCGCCGCCGTGTGGTTGAACAACCCGTTCGGCGTGTAGCTCATGCTGTTGATCATGGTGAACTTGTCGTTCACCTGCGCCAGCTTGGGCAGGATCTCCGTGAACTGTTTGCCGTCCACCTTGGTGGGGATGCTCTTGAAGGCCGAGCGCACGTTGTCCGGCACATTGTCCTTGGGGTCCCACAGGTCCAGATGGCTCGGGCCGCCCTGGAGGTACACCATCAGCACATGCTTGGCCTTGCCCCAGCCCGCACGACCGGCTCCAGCAGCGGGAGCCGCGGCGCCCATGGCCTGGCCACGCAGGACGTTGTTGAGCGTGAGGCCCAGCATGGAGGCACCGCCCACACGCAGAATGTCGCGACGAGTGACGCCGAGATGCTTGTCACAGAGGTCTTTGCCGGGAATGCCTGGAATACGAAACATGGGCGTGGGCGGGTTGAAGCTTGGGAAACGAAGTCAGTTCAGCAGATTAAAACGTCCGGCATCAACCCCTTTTTGCGGTCAACTTGCCCTCGGCTGCCGCCGGGTCGTCTTGTCCAGGTGGTAGAGTTGGGATTTCCAGGTGGGAGCTGGCGAAGGTGCGAAAAAATTGAAGTCGGATCGGGTCGGATTCAGTCGGATCTGGTTTGATTCGGACAGGGATGTCTGATTTCGGATATCGATCAGCAAGAGAACGTGACTGACCAGGAGGAGCTGGCAGTGTTCTTTATTGTAGCACGAAAAGGGATTTCCAGCACCTGCATTCTGATTGTCTGCGCTTTAATCAAGAAGCCCCCCTTCTGTCCTCTGCTCGACATCGGGCAGCAGACCGGTTACAATCGCTTCATGTCCTCCATCTTGGATCTGCCTGAAGTCCGCGAGCGCGTGTCACGCGTCTCCGTCGCGGAGTATCACAGGATGGGAGAGTTCAACGAAGACCGAAGGCGCACTGAATTGATCCAGGGGATTGTGATCGAAAAGCTGTCCAAGACAGCCCTGCACCGCCGGCTCGCCATGCGGCTTTACCAGATCATCGCCGCTTGCGCCCCGGCAGATTTCTTTGTGATGAAGGAAGAGCCGCTCACCCTTCACGATTCTGAGCCGGAGCCGGACGTTTCGGTGATTGCCGGAAACGAGGATGACTTTTTCTCCAAGCATCCCGAAACTGCCGCACTGGTGGTGGAAGTGGCGGTTTCCAGCCCAGCCCTGGACCGCGCCAACGCACCGCTCTATGCGGAGGCAGGAGTGCTTGAATACTGGATCGTGCTGGGCCGCGAACAACGCATCGAGGTCTATCGCCAGCCGGTGAGCGGGCAATACGAGCAAAAGCTCATCGTTTCACGGGGGCAATCGCTGGAATGCGCCAGCGTGCCCGGGGTGACGGTGGACCTGGACGCGTTGTTCGCCAAGCCGCCGGGGGTGGAGTGAGGCTGCCCGGTTCATCGAACCAGGACTTTCAGTCCTAATGATCTCACTCCCCTTTGGAGGTGACTTTTTCGATTTTGAACGAAGGCCAGGGGTCTGCGTTCTGGTATGGCCGATGATGCAAGTGCTTGCACTCGATGCCTGCGCGCTGCTCGCGCATTTCAGCGACCAGCGAGTCTGTCACGAAGCCGGTTCTCGCCAGTCGTAGGTCCAACTGCATCTGGACGGTGTTGAGCTCGAAAATGCCATCCACCCTGCGCGGCTCGGCTTCCACCAGCTTCCATAGGTCGGCAGCAGGCGCTCTGTTCGCCAGTTCCAGGGCGATCGTCTGTCGCATCTTCAAGTTATCGCTTGGCGAGGCCCACATCATCCAGGTAAACGCCCCCAGCAGGTCCCCTTCCTTGCTGCCATCATGACAACGCAGGCACGAGGTGCCTGCCCGCACCGCGCCCATGCCACGAAGGATTTTGCCGTCCGTAGCAGCAACATAGGTGTTACCTGCCCTGAGCTGCGCAATCGCCGCGTTTTCAAACCAGTCAGTGGCACGGACTTCCACTTCAATGCCCGCTTTCTTGACCTTGATCGCATCGGCATCTGGCCGCAACAGTTGTTGGATGAGTTCCACGTCATGTGCGGTCGCGCCTGGGGCCCGGGTAATGTCCTGGCGCGAAGTCAGATAGACGCGAGGAGACGGCGAAGTTGCAATGCCCACAAGGTTCATGGCGATGACCTGAATATTGTGATCATCTGTGCTCCAGGCTGAAAAAGGGCCCAGATTGAGCCGGCCGTGCATGCCTGGCACCTCAATAGCCATTCGAATGACCCCTTCGCCGCCCGACCCCATGAACGTGTTCACCTGCAGCTCATGGGCCATCACCATCGGCTCGTGCAGATCGTTCATCACCGTGATCTGCCGGCCCTCCGGGAGATCCACCTCGAGGGAAGCTACAGACAAGGCGTTCACGAGAATAAGCCCGGCAAGCAAAGTCATGGCTTTGTTATAACCGATCGGTAGATTTGAGTCGAGTACGGATGCTATGCATCGTTAAGTGGAAAGAGCGCCCCTCGCACCTTGATGCTCCCAATTCAAACTTGCCGCCAACCGCCTTGCCCGCTACAGGGACATGCTTGATCGTCGCCTGGCGCGGGCCTCACCAATTTATTTTTCGCCTGGCAGAATCACTGCCAGGCGCAGGGACTCAAAGGCATTGTTGCGCTCAGACTGTCCGCCGGCAAAGCATCGCTGAAGTTCTTGCAGCTTGGCTTCATAATCGGCTTGGTCCTGCCCATCTCTGAAAAGGAAACCCGCGTCGGAAGGTTGCCAAGACTTGGTGTCGAGAATCTGCGCCAAAGAATTAAAAATGGTCACTCCTTGGATTTCGCGATCCCACACGGCTACAATGAGGGGAGCGCTGTGATCCACCACTTTTTGTAAGGCAGCCTTAAGCAGTGGTTTTTGGGCTTCCGGGATGTCATCAGCGTCAGCGCGGCTGGCAGCAGACGCCAGTAATTTTTTGGTTTTGTCCCTCCCTTCCGCAGCCGCCGCGGCCGCAATGCCTAACTTTTTGACAGCTTCGGCCACGTTACCAGGCTGTGACATTGCATTAGCGTCCATCAAGCGGATTTTCAGCCTTTTACCTGTCTGCTGATAGAGGTCGTTTACATCAGTCAGGTCGTTGTAAAGGGCCAGTCCCGTTTTTCTCAGCAGCATCGGATCAAGTTTTCCGTCGGAAGACTGCGGTTGCAGACCTAGGAATGCCAGCTTCGAATTCTGAGATGGCTTGAAAACTGGAGCCTTGAATTGAGGCCTCTCGTAACCGCTTTCGGTTTCTTTCCTGTATTTAGCCACCGCTTCCTCGAGGAGCCCCTGACCCCACGTTGTCAAGATGACCAGACAGACGAGAGTAACTACGTAGACCCGCTGGAAGGAGGCTGAAAAGCTTCGGCCAACAAGCTTCATCAAGGCACCCGAAACGACGCCAGCGATGAGTGCTGATCCTGCGATTCCCACGAAAAAGCCCAAGGCTCTGAAATGCCTGGATGACTCAAAAACGGAACCTTCGCTGCCCCTGAACATAGTATTCCAAACCGCCAGCAAAGCAGCCAGCAAAGTAACCACGACCATCAGCCCGAGGATACTTTTTTCATGACTTTCATCGGCTCTCAGCAGGGGTTCGCCCTCCAAAACAGGCACTGGGATCACACTGTTACACCCTGGGCACGCAACATTTTTACCAGATAGGTCATCCCCAGCACTAATGTGCCGACCACAGGAGGGGCAACTGAAACTAAACATACACTATTTAAGGAAAAATAGCATCCATAGAACTTTCGCTCTCACAACTTTTTTGTGACTCCATGCCGGCAAAGTTCATTTCATTTCTGTTCTGCAACTGCCTTCGGCAAATTCGGCACCAAGGTCGGATCATACTTCGCGCCGGCGGAGACCTGGATGAGGGTGAGGCGGATTTTGGTGGGGAAGAACTTTTCGGGGTCGGGGCGTTTGTGGGCGTGGAGGTTGTGGTCGTCTTTCATGACCACGTCCATGCGCTTGACGCCTTGGGACCAGACGATGTCATCGTTTTGCCAGAAGGAGGTCATGGCGATGTCTTTTTCAAAGACGCCCTTGTCCTTGTACACGGGGGTGCCGATGCAGCCGTAGCCGTGGTTCTGGCCTTTGTTGGGGATGTAGCAGACGCTCCAGGTGGTGGGCTGGGTGGCTTCGGGCTTTTCGAGGACTTCGATGCGAACATGCACGGTGCCGTTGCGGTAATCCACGGGGGCGGTCCAGTCCTTGGGACGGGCGGGATTAAGGGTGGGCTCGGTGACGTAGTAGTGGGACTGGTTGGGCTTGGAATTGAGCGCGTCCTGCTGGGTGAAGGGGAAGGTGACATCGAATAGCACGAACTGCTCGGCATGGGAGGGGGCGGCGAGGAGGAGGGAGATGGCGGTGACGGTGGGCAGCAGGATGAGGCGGGAGTGCATGGTGAGAGTCGAAAGAAATGATATCTGCGTGAGGTTGATTAGGGTTCAGATACGTTGGCTACGCGGCGCGGCGTTGTGCCAGCCGGGCCAGGATTTCCCCGCGGGTGATGTCCTGGCTTTCGCCGTTGTCGAGCTGAGCGAAGCCAGCGTCCACTTGCTGGCGCACCCATTGCTCCACGGTTTCGCCGGTGAACTCATGGCGAAGGGCGTGGCGTACCACTTCGGACTCGGAAGCATAGAGGCCGGAGCTAACCTTGTCTTTCACCAGACGTTCCAGAGCGGGTGGAAGCTCAATCATCATGGGGACGATGGTGGAGGTAAAAGCCCGATGTTTCAAGGGTCAAGGGAAGCCTGGTGCGGGCCTCGTGCCACCTTGAACCTAAACGCGGGGATGGAACCAGGGGTGCCAGGCCTGTGGTGCCGGCAGGGCCGCGTGGCGCAGCTTGCTCGTTGTGCGTCGCTTTAGCGCGTGGGGTTGGACTGGATTTACCGCGTGGAGCTGCGCCACCTCACGCGCTAAAGCGACGCACAACGAACCCTGAGGCGCTGGGCTGGGCAAAGCCGTACACACGGAATCCCCCGTGTTAGTCGGAAGATTAATACCTCGGCACCGCCGGATCAATCAGCTCCGACCACAGGTCGATGCCGCCGCGCAGGCTCTGGGTTTGATGAAAACCCTGCTGGCGCAGCCAGAGGGTGGCGCGCATGGAGCGCATGCCGTGGTGGCAGTACACGACAAGGTGCTGGTCGTGATCCTGAAGCCGGGCGGTGGCGAGGTCCTGGAAGCGGCTGAGGGGGATCAGTTCAGCGCCCTCGATATGGCAGATGTGCCATTCGTCGTCCTCGCGGCAGTCGATCAGGCGCAGGGGAGCGGCATTGTCGCGGAGCTGCTTCAGCTCTTCGACATCGATCTCGGTGGGCAGCACCGGCGGCATCACTGCACGACGCGCACGGGGGTGCCGACGGTCACGTTGTTGTAGAAGATGGTGGCCATCTGGGCGGGCATGCGCACGCAGCCGTGGGAGGCGG
>FTCC01000475.1_pt1 | contig 14513 bp, 13 predicted proteins | sample 1639481 | NCBI WGS metagenome assembly FTCC01 (sample SAMEA3914864, study PRJEB12502) | metagenome | biome: forest; material: soil | place: USA | collected 2012-03-12 | depth 0.3 m | reverse complement strand
TCAGCAGAGGCCAAACCACGGGGGCCAGGGAGCTCGTCCTCATCGATGGTTCCAGACAGGTAGCTGAACCGGGGTGGGGGATCGTCGCCATTCTGGGGCTCCAGACGGGAGAGGTCAATGGAGCGGCCGTTGATCCGACAAGGGGTGCCTGTCTTGAAACGTTTCACCTCAAAACCAAAGAAACGAAGGCTGTCACTGAGCGTGGAGATGGTGTCGCCCATGCGGCCTCCCGACTGGTTCTGCAGGCCGACATGGAGCAGTCCGCGCATGAAAGTGCCGGATGAAATGATGATACTCCGAGCGCGATAAATGACGCCAAGACTGGTACGGACACCGATCACCGCATCATTTTCGACGAGGATCTCGGCGGCATTGCCTTGATGCAAATCAAGATTAGGCTGATTTTCGATCAACCACTTCATGCGGAACTGGTAGGCCTTCTTGTCAGCCTGAGCTCGGGGAGCCTGCACGCTCGGCCCTTTCCCGGCGTTCAGCATGCGGAACTGGATGCCGGTAGCATCGGTGTTGAGCCCCATGACTCCTCCAAGGGCGTCCATTTCACGCACCATGTGACCCTTGGCCAGGCCCCCAATGGCGGGGTTGCATGACATCTGGGAGATGGTGTCCAAGTTTTGGGTCAGGATGGCGGTGCGGCAGCCGAGGCGCGAGGCTGCCATTGCAGCCTCCACACCGGCGTGGCCGGCACCGCAAACGAGGACATCGTACTCCTTGGGAAAGGTGAAAAGTGACATGGGGATGGCTAGTGTAGCAGGTGTGCGACAGCTTTCCAGCCCCCGAAAATGTTCCACGTGGAACAAAATTGGCGGGCTGGCTGCTCCTGGAAGGAGGCGCAAGGCACTTGCCACCCACCCCCTTCAAGCCTATTATCGGCACCCTTCCCCAACCCTTTTTCCATGTCTGCTGACTCCACCCCCCACGCCGAAGCGCCGATCAACAAGGCGATGTCCAAGGAAGAAAAGATCCGCCTTTACCGGGACATGGTTCGCATTCGGAGGTTCGAAGAAGTCTCCGCCCATTCCTACAGCACCGCGAAAATCGGCGGTTTCCTTCATCTGTACATGGGCCAGGAAGCGGTGGCGGTGGGAACGATTTCAGTGCTGGGCGAGAACGATCATGTGATCACGGCCTATCGTAACCATGGTCACGCTCTTGCCGTGGGCATGACGATGAATGAGTGCATGGCCGAGCTGTATGGCAAGGCGACCGGCTGTTCAAAAGGCAAAGGCGGCTCGATGCACTTCTTCGATCCCTCCAAGAACTACTGGGGCGGTCACGGGATTGTCGCAGGCCAGACTCCTCTGGGCGTGGGCCTTGCCTATGGCCTGAAGTACCGGGGGCTGAAAGGCTGCGCCCTTTGCTACCTCGGCGATGGTGCCGTCAACCAGGGAGCCTTCCACGAGTCCCTGAACCTTGCGGCGCTGTGGGACCTTCCCGTCATTTACGTCATCGAAAACAACGGCTACTCCATGGGCACCAGCCAGCGCCGCTCCTCGGCCTATCCGAGCTGCCTTGCCGAGCGTGCCGCGGGTTACGGAATGGATTGGGAGCTTTTTGACGGCACCAACATTTACGAAGTTCGCGCCCGCACGCAGGTGGCGGTAGAGAGGGCCCACGAAAAATGCCGGCCTGCCATCCTGGAAATCGCGACCTACCGGTATGAGGGCCACTCAGTTGCGGACGCCAACAAAGCGGTGTACCGCACGAAGGAAGAAATCGACAAGTACAAGAACGAGCACGACCCCATCATTGTGTGGCGCAACGTTCTTGTTGGCGAAGGGGTCTTCACCGAAGCGGAAGCCAAGTTGATTGACAAGGCGGCCCAAAAAGAGGCGGAAGATGCCGCTGACTTTGCTGACAAAAGTCCGTTTCCGGAGCCGGAATCGATCTTTGATGACGTTTACTGGGAGGTGGACAACAAGACCGATGCGGGAGCCACGGGCCGTCATTTCTTCAATGACTAACCACTGCGGCGGCCCTCTCCTCTCCCGCAGGTAAGCACTCTTTCAGCAAGCCCCGCCCCAAAAAGGCGGGGCTTGCTTTTTCCAGCCATCACTACGAACCGGTGCTCGTTGCCTGTTTTCCCTTGCCCTTCCCTTTGTTCTTGGGGCCTCCCTGGTCGGGGTTGCCGGCCTTCTTGCTCACCTTTGCAGGCGGGTCTGCAGGATGGGTGTCCTGGTATTGGAGCTGGAGATCCTTCATTTGAGCCGTGAGGGACTCACGAATGGTCGCATAGTCGGCATTGTCGTAGAGGCTCTTCAGCTCTGCCGGATCCTTGTTGAGATCGAAGAGTTCCCACTCGTCGGTAAGGTAGTAATGGATCAGCTTGTAGCCAGTGTCAGAGCGCACCCCATAGTGAGGGGCGACGTGGTGGGGCTGGGGGTACTCATAATAGTGGTAGTAGTGGGCGGTCCGCCAGTCGGGCACTTTGTCACCCTGGAGCAGCCTTACCATGCTCCGCCCCTGCATGTCTTTGGGAGCCGGGAGACCGGCGGCATCGAGGAAGGTCTCGGCAAAGTCCAGCGTGCTGACGAGGTTGGTATTCTCGGTGCCAGGCTTTACCACGCCGGGCCAGCGAACGATCAGGGGAGTGTGCAGGCTCTCCTCGTACATCCAGCGCTTGTCGAACCAGCCGTGCTCGCCGAGGTAGAAACCCTGGTCGGCGGAATAAACGACAATCGTGTTTTTGTCCAGGCCGCTCTCCCGCAGGTAGTGGAGCACCCGGCCGACATTGCGATCAACACCAGCCACGCAGCTGAGGTAGTCCTTCATGTACTGCTGGTACTTCCAGCGCACGAGTTCCTTGCCTTGGGGATTGGCCTTGCGGAAAGCCTCATTGATGGGGTTATAGTGGGCGTCCCAGGCCGTGCGCTGGGCATCGGTCATACGGTTGTACCACGCCTTGCGGCCGCCAAACTTGGGCTCCTCTGGGTCGCCGGCCTGCCAGGGCATCTTCAGATCGGAATTGATCATCATGTCCTTGTCGATGCTCATCTTTTGGTTTCTGGCCGGTGAAGCGCGACCGGAGTAATCATCGAACAGGGTGGGGGGTTCGGGAATGGTCTCGTTGTCGTAGAGGCCAAGCTCCTGCGGCCCAGGATTCCATTCGCGGTGCGGTGCCTTTTGCCAATAGCAGAGCATGAAGGGCTTGGATTCGTCACGTTCCTCCTTGAGCCACTTCAGCGCCTCGTCTGTGATGACGTCAGTCACATATCCCTCGATGTGCTCCTTGCCGCCGGCCGTGAGGAAATCAGGGTTGTAGTAGGAACCCTGGCCCGGCAGCACTTTCCAGTGATCAAAGCCGGTGGGATCGCTTTCCAGGTGCCACTTGCCAATCACACAGGTCTGGTAGCCAGCCTTGCGCAGAATTTTTGGGTAGGTCTGCTGGGTGTTGTCGAAGAAGCTGCTGTTGTCGGGAAAGCCGTTGAGGTGGTTGTACTTGCCGGTGATGACCGTGGCACGGCTGGGGCCGCAGATGGAGTTGGTCACCAGACAATGGCGGAACAGCATGCCTTCCTTTGCCAGCCGGTCTAGATGGGGTGTCTTGGCGAATTTCGAGCCGTAGGCACCAATGGCGTTGCAGGCATGGTCATCACTGAAGATGAAGAGGATGTTCGGCCGTTGGGCGGCGGAGGCGGTCTGGGCGAGGGCCAGCAGTAGCAGGACGACGAGACTTTTCATGAGAAAGGGGGAACGGGCAGGGGACCGCCATCTTGCGGCGAGAGTGTGCCGGGAAGCCCCGGATGAAGATCCTGGACTTCCGGCTCTGGATCAGGGACCCTCGTCCAATTCTCCGGCCATGAACATCTCCGCTTTTCCCGTGCTCTTGTTTCTCTTCTGGTGCTTGCTGCCATGTGCTTCGGCGAGGAGCGAGGAGACGAAGGGCTCCAGTCGCATCGAGATGATTGAGGGCGTGCGCGTGGTGCATCTGGCCGGCTCGCCGCATGAAATGGGCCTGCAGCACGGCCGCCTGTTGAAGGCGGAGATCCAAGGTCTGGTGGGTTACTTCCTCAAAAAGCAGAAGAACATCTTTGGCGCGAGCCTGGAGGACCTCGAAAAGGGGTCGAAAGTGCTGGTGAAACACATCCCCGCACCCTTCATGGAGGAAATGGCCGGCGTGGCCGAGGGTGCCAGTGTAGGACAAAGTGATATTTTGTATCTCAACACGTTCCTGGACATCATCTCAATGACGAGGCCGGAGAAGGCCGTGCAGTGCTCGAACTTCGTGGCCCTGCCGGCGCTCGCGGGTAACGGCGGCGTGGTGCACGGCCGCAACCTCGACTGGCAGGCCGATCCGGCGATCATCCCCGCCAGCACCGTGTTTGTACTGCACCCGGATCAGGGAGTTCCGTTCATCTGCCTGTCCTGGCCCGGAATCATTGGCACCCTGACCGGGCTGAATGCCGGGCACCTCTCCCTGGGCGAGATGACCTCCGCCTCCACCGAATGCACGCTGGAGGGCATGCCGGTGATGCTGCTGCTGCGCACGGTGCTGCAGCAGGCGAAGACCCTCGACCAGGCCTGGCGCCTGCTGGAGGCAGGGCCTAGGACAACTGGATACAATGTGATGATCGCCTCCGGCACTGCGGAATCGGCCTTCGTGGCCGAGATGACGGCACACAGCATCGGCAAAGTGGAACCTATTGGCGGCATGCTGATAAGCACCAATCACTTCGTCCTTCCCGCCCTGATCAAGGTTCAGGCTCCCGATCCTACGGTCAAAGATCCGGCTGCGGAAGAGACGGATTCCCTGGCCCGGCACCAGCGCCTCACGGAGCTGCTGTCCAGGCACCAGGGGCGCGTGGAAGCCTCTACGGCCGAGGGCTTTCTTGCCGACAAAGCGGTCTGCCACAACACCCTGCAAAGCGCGGTGATGTTGCCCAAGACCCTGGAAATGCTCGTCGCCGTGAAGGGAATTCCAGCCCCCGAGGGTGGTTATGTCCGCTTACGCTTGGATGAACAGAACTAACCGTGGCTTTAACGCGCATTGACATCTTAGAGGGTTTTGCCAGGATGCGGCCCTGATGAAATGCTGGCTTCTTGCGCAATTAACCGTGGCGGCTTTGCTGCTCACCATCCACTCAAGCGCCTCGGCACAGACGGGTCCTGATTTTTCGACCTTGAAGGCCGATCATACCGCTGCGGTGGCAGCCATCATTGCCGGTGCCGACAAGCAGCGTGCCAGCCTCTATGACAACTACGCCGCTGCGCTGGACACACCGGCGAAGGAGGCGACTGCCAAAGGCAACCTTGAGGCCCTGCTGGCGATCAAGAAGGAGCAGGAGACCGCACGCAAGGAACGCAGGACCGGCACGGCCCCCATGCCCGACATAGCCAGCTACCGCGCGCTCCTGCAAAAAGCGCTCACAGCCATTGAAAGCAAATCCTCGCAGGAGACTGCTGCTCTCAATCTGGGTTATGTACGCAAGCTGGAGGTGCTTAAAACGGCGCTTACCCGGGCCAACCGGATCGATGAGGCCGTGGGTGTCGATGCCGAAATGAAATCACTCCAGGGCCAGGCAGTGGCTGATAACCTGCCCGCTTCACTGGGTGTGAAACTCGATGGCACGTCGCCAATCCTGACTGAGGTCACGGCTCTTGTAGGCCTGCACAAGCCCAAGCACCGCGTGCAAATAGGTGGAGAGGATCCGAAAGACAAAAAGAAGGCCATTATTGGAGGCGTGGTGACCAGCCGCCCTGGAACGATCATCGATGACGCCAACATTTTCATCCGGTACGGCGACTGGAAGGGCGAAGGTACGTTGTTCAGGCGTTGCAAGCTCGAAGCGGAGCTCGGTGGCAAATGGACCCTGAGCCGGTCACTCCTGGATGACTGCACCCTGAGCAAGGGCGGCGGCTGGGTGGTCAATCTCTGGTCCAGCCAGTGGATTTTCGACAACTGCGCGTTCACCCGCAGCTTTATGTTGCATTGGGAGACACATCACATGGGCGTGAAGGCCACCCATTGCACCTTCCACGATGTCAATTTTGCCTCCGTGAAGTACAAGGACGATGCCGGCAAGGAAGCCGCGAATGAGTGGATGACCTTCAAAGACTGCAAGTTCATCAACTGCAGCGTGCCGGAGACACTGCTCATGGCGACCAAGGACTGTGTGTTTGAGGACTGCCGGTTCGAGCGCGACAAGGGCGACCTTCCTGGCGACACTCCCATCAAGGTCAAGCTCTATGCGCCGCCGCTCACGACGCTGCCGGCGGCCAGAAAGGGCATCACCTACGAGATGCACAATCCGAAAGAGCGGACCGATCCCGCAGGGGCGACGATCCGCTATTCCAAGCTCGGCGGCGATTTGCAGTTTTAGGAGCCTACAGCTCCTTCAGCACGATGTTCTTATAACGCACCTCGGTGTTAGCCCCGCCGTGGATTTGCAGGCCGATCTTGCCGGTCTGCGGGATCGCTGCATCGGCTTCAGTGTAATCCACGGTCTGCACACCATTGACCCAGAGCTGGATGCGCGGACCTTCGCAAAGGATGCGGTAGTGGTTCCAATCATCGCGCTTGAGCACAGCGTTCACCTTCTCCATGTCGGGCTCGACCAGCATCTTTTTGCGGCGGCTCTCATCATAGAGCGCGCCCCAGTACTTCGGGTCGCCGATGTCGGCCTGGAAGCCGATCATTTCATGGCCGTCAGGATGGCGTTCGCTGCGGAACTGCACGCCGCCGTTGATGAAGCCGGAACCAGGCACGCCGGTGAGCTTGAAATCGAGGGTGAGCTCGAAATTGCCATAGCTGGCCTTGGTGCTGAGGAATTCGTTGCGCGGCTGCTTCTGGGTGAGGCGGCCGGCGACGAACTCGCCGTTCTCAATGCGCCAGGTGCTGGCGGTGTCGCCTTCCCAGCCTTCGAAGGTTTTGCCGTCAGCGAGGGGCTTGGGTTCAGCGGCGAAGGCGGCAGTGCCGGCGATGAGCAGGGAAAGCAGAAGATGTTTCATGATGAGGCGTTGCATTACGCTTCGCGATCCTCGCTTTTCGCGCGAAGTTTCTCGGTGTTCTCGGCGATGCGGAACACCGCGAGCATGAACTCCAGCAGCACGCGTGCGGTGAGGACATAGATGAAGAACGCGAGCGGGGCGGTGACGAGGTAAAACAGCCCCCACAACGTGCTCTGCCAGAAGCCGCGGCAAATCCAGCCGATGGCCGCCAAACCCGAGCCGATGAGGCTGAGCGAGTACAGCGTGCGCACGACCAGCGGCGTGACCAGGCGCTTGAACGACAGGTCCGTGAGGATGGAGAACAACGCGGTGATCTCTCTCCACGCTAGCGAGGATCCTTTGCGCCCTGCAGGGAGGGGAAGTTTGGGCATGGCAAACGAAACGAGCCCGGCCTACTTGATCAATCGCAGGATGTACGGATAGCGGTAGAACTCACCCCTGTTTGCGGCAACAGCGGCCAGGATGACCAGAACCGCGACCGCTATGCGCGTGGCGTAAAGAAGCGGAAAGCCAATGCAAACGCCGCACAGGATGACGTCCACAACTCCGATCAGGGCTGCGGTAATTTGGAAATTGACCACTTCCTTGCCCACGGCGTTCAGGTAGGTGCTTTCGTCTTTCTTCACGTGCCAGAACACAAACGGCGCGACCACACCGCCCACGAAAGGAAGAAAAAGGGTGATGAACAGGCCAATGAACGGAATCGGGACGTGAATGACGTTGAGCAGCAGCCCTCCCCCCAGGGGCAGCAAATGCATGATCATGCCCTGGGTCTTTTCATTTTCGTCCTTGGGCTTTGGATCAGGACCGGTGGGAACGTCCGTGACACCGGAGGCCGGATCGACGGAAGAAACAACCGGCGCTTCCGGGGCGGAGTAAGTCGGCGGATTCGGAGCCGAAGGTGGTGGCGGCTCACTGGGCGGAGGAGGGGAAGATGGAGGCGGAAGATCACTCATGGCTTGGTGGAGCTTGGATTGGTTAGGAAAAGCGTATCGAACCTTGCAGCAGATCGCAAGCCTGCCGCGCAGACTTTCTTCACGGAAATCGGGCGCAGGCTACTCTTTGGGCCGTACGAGATAGCCACCCCCGCCGGTCTTCTCGTTGGGCTCCACGCGCACGTAGCCCAGCTTGCCGGCCTCGGCGAGGAGCTGGCCAAAGGTCTTGAAACCGTAGGCCCGCTCGTTGAAGCCAGGATCGCGGCGCTTGAGGGCTTCCTTGACCATGGAGTTGTTCAGCGGGTAGCCTTCGCCACGCTCCTCAGCCAGCGCCTCCACCGTCTCCCGCAGACGCTCCAGCGCCTCGGCGGGGTCGAGCTTCTTCGGCTGGCCGGTCGGTGGCGGCGGCTCGTCGGCCTTGGCGGCGGGTGCGCTGGCACCGCCATTGGCAGCGCCGGCAGCGGGGGATTGACCGCGCGGCTTGCGGGCCGGTTTGGCGGCAGCTTTGCGCACCAGGTCATCGTAGTAGATGAACTCGTCGCAGTTGTTGATGAAGAGGTCCGAAGTGGAGTTCTTCACCCCCATGCCGATCACAGTCTTGGCATTCTCGCGCAGTTTGCTCACCAGCGGCGAAAAGTCGGAGTCGCCGCTGAGGATCACGAAGGTGTCCACATGGCCTTTGGTGTAACAGAGGTCCAGGGCGTCGACGACCATGCGGATGTCGGCGGAGTTTTTGCCGGACTGGCGCACATGCGGGATTTCGATGAGCTCGAAAGACGCCTCGTGCAGCCCCCGCTTGAAGGCGCTGTAGCGCTCCCAGTCACAGTAGGCCTTCTTCACCACGATGTGGCCTTTGAGCAGCAGGCGTTCGAAGACGTTTTGGATGTCGAACTTGGGATAGTTCGCCTCGCGCACGCCGATGGCGATGTTCTCCAGGTCAAGGTACACGGCCATGGTGGCGCTCGATTCGTCTTTGCTCATGGGAAAGGGGGTGGGTGAGGAGTTTTAGGCGCCAAGGCCGGGAATGCCCAGGCGGCTGGCAATTCGAAGGGGGCGGCGCAGGGCTTCGGCCATGCGGGCGGCTTCATCCGCTCCGCGCAAGTCCTTGCACTGGGGATGCGCTTCGGGCGAGGCGATGAGGCCCAGCGAGTGCAGCACATGCGCGGTGCTGTGCTTGTACGGTGAGGCGCTCATGCGTTCATCAAGGCGGAAGACCTGGTCTTCCAGTGACTGGAAGGCCTCGAAGAGCTTGTACACTCGTGTATCGAAGCGGCCTGTGCCTGTCGGGAAGCGCTTGCCGGGCGCATCATCCGTCAGCCACATGTCCTTGGCCGCGCAGATCAGCGGCGCGGCGCTGACACCGGCGCCAATCAACAGCGGCAGGCCCATCTTGATGGCGGAGGCGATGCCGTAGTCATCACCGCTGTGTGGCGAGAAGTCGAGCTTCAGGTCCTTGCACATGGCGGCCCAGTAAAGGAAATGCGGCTCATCCAGCGTGCTCACCTTGCCGCCGATGAACTTCGGGTGCTGGGCAAGCTGATAGAGCAGCCACGGCTCATACGGCGTGGCCCAGGGCACAAAGGCGGGCTCCAGCGCATGCACGATGCCGGGGCGGATGAGGTGCTCGGCAATCTGGAAATAGGCATCGCGCCGCGCTTCGGGGTCAAGAATGTTGAGAAGGCGCGAGGTCATGATCATCACCTCGCAGTTCTCATGCTCCTGCACCAGGTCCATGAGCGGGTGATAGCGCTCCGCCTTGAACACACTGTCCTGCTCCGCCCCGCGGGCGGTGACCCCGGCAATGAAGCGCTGCTCGGGGAAGGCAGCGCGGAAACGCTTCAGCACCTCGGCGTACATCGCGTTGTCCAGGTCGAAGATGTAGCCCGTGTCGGCATTCAGCACGAAGTCCATCTCCACGTTGTAGTGGCGCGCGGCCTCTAGCATCCAGGCGATGCTTTTTTCAAACCCTGCCCAGTCCGGCTGCTGATCTTGGAAGGGCAGCAGGGCCGCCACGCAAAGCCGTGAACGCGTGCTGTGGTCCACCAGCTCCTCCTCGCCGATGAAGGCCCAGCGGGTCTGGTTCCAGGCTGTTTCGGGCTTCAGGTCGCGAGGATCGGTGATGAGAGGGGCGGGGGTGCTCATGCGCACAGCACATTGGCCCCTTCCCACGGTTTGACAACCGGTGCCTCACCGCGAGATTCGGCGCGTGTCTGACGAAGTCCTCCGCCGCTCTCCGCTTCATGATGTGCATGTCGAATTTGGCGCCCGCATGGTGCCCTTCGCCGGCTGGGAGATGCCGGTGCAGTACAGCAGCATCGTGGAGGAACACAAGGCGGTGCGATCAGCCGTAGGCGTGTTCGATATTTCGCACATGGGCCAGTTCATCGTCAGCGGCGCGGGTGCCGAGGCCTTTTTGAACCGGGCGCTGACCAACGATGTGAGCAAGCTGGCCATCGGTCAGGGCCAGTACACGCTGCTGCTGAATGAAACCGGCGGCGTGATTGATGACCTCATCGCCTACCGCACCACGGACAAAGAATTCTTCCTGGTGGTGAATGCCTCCATGATCGAGCAGGACCTGGCGCAGCTTGGCAGCCTGCTCACGGAGGAAGACGGAGTGCGCATTGCCAATCCGAGCGCTGTCACCGGCGGCATTGCTGTGCAGGGGCCCAAGAGCCGCGCGGTGTTCAGTGCCATGTTTGGCCCCCAGGCCGTGTTCCCCGAGCACAACACCCTCTTCATTGCCACCAGCGACGATGGCCTGCTATGGCTGTGCGGCACCGGCTACACCGGCGAGGAGGGCTTTGAGCTCTTCACTCCGTCCAACCAGATCGAGCACTGGTTCCGCAAGGCCGTGGAAGCCGCCAAAGCCGAGGGCGGCGCGGTGTGCGGCCTGGGCGCGCGCGACACCTTGCGGCTGGAAATGGGCTACCCCCTGAACGGCAACGACCTCTCGCCCCAACGCACACCCTTGCAGGCCGGCCTGGGCTTCTTTGTGGCCATGGACAAGGAAGCCTTCACCGGCCGCGAGCCCCTGGTGCAGCAAAAGGCCGCGGGCTTGCCCGACAAGCTGAGCGCCTTCCGCATGATGGGTGCCTCCCCGCCACCGCGCCCGCATTACCCCGTGGTCTGGAATAACGAAGTGGTGGCCGAAGTATGCAGCGGCACGCAAAGCCCCTCGCTCGGCACTGGCATCGGCATGGCCTACCTGCCCCTCGCCGCGAGCAAGCCCGGCACCGCCATCGAGATCGAGATTCGCGGCCGCCGCTTCCCCGCCGAAGTCGTGAAGAAACCCTTTTATCACAAAGCCTAACACCCTTTCCTTCTTCCTATGAGCAACGTCCCCGACAACCTCCGTTACCGCGAATCTCATGAGTGGATCAACCCCGGCGAAGATCCCGCCCCCGTCGGCATCACCGATCACGCCCAGGAAGAATTGACGGACGTGGTCTATGCCGAGCTGCCCAAAGTCGGCCGCCAGGTCAAGGCCGGCGAGCAAGTCGCCGTGATCGAATCCGTCAAAGCCGCCAGCGACATCTACGCCCCCGTCTCCGGTGAGATCGCCGCTGTGAATGAAGAGGTCGCCAAGAACCCCGCCCTCATCAACACCGATCCTTACGGTGCCGGCTGGATCTTCAAGATCAAGATCGCCAATGCCGCCGAGGTGGAGACGATGTTTTCAGCAGAGGCTTACCGAGCGGCGATTGGTTGATTGGTAGGTCCACCTCGGACACTTACGACCATGCTTTACTTGCTCGCCACAGCTCTTTGGCTCGTCGTGACGGTCGTGAACTGGATCAATGAGAACCGGGGCGTAACGGCCATCATTGGCACCCTGGGCCTCCTGATACAGGTGGGAATGTGGGGGTTCGGAATCGGGCTGTGGGGCTTTGCCGGGCTTGGTGTCCTGATCGTCATCGGCATGCTGGCTGTTCCAGATGTCTTTCTCGGTGGCAAGTTATAAGCTTTAAGGCAGTGTCGCTCAGTGCTTTTTTATGAACCGCAGTTCATTCCTTCTGCCTATGGTTGGGGCAGCGCTCTTTCTGCTCAGCGCTTGTTCCAAGCAAGACAAGGTGGTCATCGTGGAGGGTGATGATCCAGCGATGAAAGCTGCAATCGCTGAAGCCCGCAGTACTCTGCCGCAGTTCTGGCAGGTCTTTGAAAAGAGGAACCGTGACGAGAGCGATTTTTCACTAAAGGTCAAGGTAACCGATTCCAAGGGCACCGAGCACTTTTGGGTATCTGACTTGGATCGGCACGGCGGAAAAATCCAGGGCACCATCAATAACGACCCCGAGGTGGTCGCGAGCGTCAAGCTCGGACAACGAATTGACATCCAGGAGGCAGATATTTCCGACTGGCTATACATGCGCGGTGGCAAGATAGTGGGCAACCGAACCATGATTCCTCTTTTGAAAAAGATGCCGAAGGAGGAGGCCGAAAAATACAGGAAGATGCTGGCGGAACCTTGACGAGCGTGTCCCGACGAAGTTAGCCACATTCAAAGGCTGTATTCAGCGGTCTAAGGCCTCGTCACCCGCGCCCGCATGAAGCGCGAGACGCCCGAGCTGACAGGCACATTGTCCCGCACTTGCAAAACCGTGCTAGTGTTTTGCAGCTCCACCAAGCCGCTGCTGCTCCAGCTATTCGGATCTTGGAGATTGCTGGTGGCCTCCACGGTGATCGTCACGTCCGTGGCGCTGGGGTTTTTGGGAAGGGTGAGGGAAAGATATTGCTCCTCGCCTGAGGACACCACTCCGCTGACGATGGGGCTGGCGTTGTGAACGGTGCCGCTGGTGCCCATGGCGTATTCCAGCAGGTTGGGCAGGCCGTCGTGATCATAGTCGGCGGTGGCGGCAGCGTGCGGATCGGTGTTGCTCCCGAAGGTCTGTGCCTGCCATTGGTCGAACGGGCTGAGGTAGGAGGTCAGGTGCAGATCGGCAAACGTCTGGGCACTGCCATCGCTGGCTTGCAGGCGCAGAACATAGCTGCCATTGGCCGGAAAGCTGGCGGTGGTGGCCGGCAAGCTGGCGTTGCCAAAGAGCGCGGAGGCTGGCCCGCTGTGGGTGATCCAGGAGCTGGTCAGCGAAGGCGGGGTGGGGAAGCTGTCATCGGTGACGGAGCCGTTCAGTGAAGTCGAGGCAATGATTGGCGAAGTGACGCTGCCAGTGCTCACCACCGGCGCCTTGTTGAGCGGCACCACGCTGAGGTTGGTGAAGGTGGCTGTGTTGAGAGCGTTGAGCCCTGCGTTGTCCACGGCCAGCCCAACAAGCACCGGCGTGGCCATGATGATGGTCTGGGCCTGACCGAGCTGGGTCCAGGTGCCGGGCGAACCTGAGACATCAGCGGCGTGGAAGGCCGCCATGGTGTTCCCCTGGCGGATCAGCCGTACCCAGCGCACGGTGCCGGTGAAGGTGGGGATGCCACCCGTACTGCCGCTGGCCAGCGAGCGCCAGATATAGCCGCTGAAGGCGCTGGTAGGATTGCGGCCCACGAAGGCATAGCCGCCCACCGTGTCCATGCTTTCGCGGATCATGATGCCCGCATGCGCATTCGGGCTGCCGGAGGTGGCGCTGGTAAGTTTCGCCGTCACCATCAGGTCACCATAGTATTGCTGCGCCACAAAGTAGCCGCTGCCATCCAGCGCGCCGCTGGCGGTGATGGTGTAAGTGGTGCCGTCGAAGCTGTAGGAGCCTGGCAGGGCGTTGGTGCTGCCCATGTCTTCCGTCAGCAGGGCGGCGCCCGTGGGAGCGGGCGTGAGGCTGACGTTGTCAAAGCCCGCGGTGGCGCTCACGGAGCCATTGTTGCTGGTAGTTGTTAGCCCAAGCTCGGCATTCGCATCCATCGAGATCGTGGTGGCGCTGCCCACCGGGTTCCACGTGCCCGGCGCTCCAGAAACATCCGATGCATAGCTCGCCGTGATAGTATTGGCGGAGGCATCGCGGACCAGCCTCAGCCATACCGGCAGGACCACCCCCGACTGGCTCACCATGGTGTTTGATCCATTGATGGCCGAACGGGTGTGGAACTGAACGCCCAGGCCCGGCACGTAGCCCAGCACGGCCCTTGTCGCGCTGCGGAACAGCGTATCGCGGATGGTCACGCCAGCTAGCGGCGCGCTGGTGCCCGAGAGGGTGTTAAGCCGCGCAATCACCGTGCTGTTGCCGGTGGCCTGCTGCACCATCACATGCGCGGCATCCGTGGTGGAGTTGTAGCCGCTGCCCGTGCCAATGAGGGTGAAGCCGGCACCCGTAACCGATGTCTGGCCGCGCAGTGATACGGAGGGTGTCATGTCTTGCGTCACCCAGTCCGCCGGCGCGATGGCGGCGCCTACGATCACCGTGACCTGGTCGCTGACGGTAAACTGCCCGTCCGTGGCGGCAACCTTGAGCACATATACACCGTCGGCGCTGAAAGTGACGGCGGTGCTTGTCGCCGTCGGCGTTTCAAAGGTGGCCGTGCCGGGACCGCTGGCCTGCGTCCATTGCAGGGTCACCGGCTGGGGATAGCCATCATCGCTCACCGTGCAGCCCACGATGATGCCGTTGCCACCCGCCACCAGCACGCCTTGGGAAGAGGGGCTGGAGATAAACAGGGTGGGCGGGCTGTCAT
>FTCC01000290.1_pt1 | contig 14592 bp, 12 predicted proteins | sample 1639481 | NCBI WGS metagenome assembly FTCC01 (sample SAMEA3914864, study PRJEB12502) | metagenome | biome: forest; material: soil | place: USA | collected 2012-03-12 | depth 0.3 m | reverse complement strand
TGTGCGCGGCGCAGGAGGCCTTGATGGTGCTGGCCGCCATGGTGAGGACGGCCTCAAGCGCCAGCGGCTCCAGGCGCAGGTCGATCCGGCCTTCGGTGATGCGCGCGACGTCCAGCAGATCGTCAATCATGCGCGTCATGCTGTCTATCTGGCGGTCCACCACGTGCTGGGCCTGGTTGCGCTCCTCGGCAGTGGCATCCGGCTCGCGCAGGATCTCGGCGGCATTGCGCAGCGGCGCCAGGGGATTGCGCAGCTCATGCGCGAGCATGGCCAGGAATTCATCCTTGCTGCGGTCCGCGCGCAGCAGGTCCTCGGTGCGTTCTTTCAGGGACTCCTCCGCCAGCTTGCGCTCAATGATGATGGCGGCGAGCTGGTTGGTCCGGTCGATCAGCCGCAGGTCGCGCTCGGCGGGTTCCTGCGGCTGGGAATAGTACATGGAGGCGGTGCCGAGCAGGCCCCCTTCCAGGGAAAAAATGGGCGTGGCGCAGCAGGCGGCCAGGCCGTGGACCGTGGCTGCCTCCTTGTAGGCCGCCCAGCGTGTGGTGCTGGCAATGTCCGCGCAAATGACCGTCTTCAGCTCTTGGGCGGCGGCGCCGCAGAATCCCGTTTTGGGGCCCACTTCCATGCCGTTGATCACTTCAATGTAAGCGGCGGGCAGGCTGGGCGCGGCCCCAAGCTCGAGATGCCTGCCGCTCTTGTCCAGCAGCAGGATGGCGCAGCGCATGCCGCTGTCGGCCTGCGCCTCGGTCTCGCGCAGGAGCGTATCCAGGATTTCCCCCAACGGGGCGCCGGTGGCGATGCGTTCGAAGACTTTCCGCTCGGCCTCCTGGGCGGCCTCCGCCTGCTTGCGCTCGGTCACATCGCGCGTGGTGCCGGCCACGGCCTCCACCTCGCCGTCGGCACCGATTACGGGGACAAAGATATAGTCGTAGATGCGGCGGCCATGGGTTCCCGTGAACGGGACCTCGCCGCGAATGGGCGCCTTGGTGGCGATGACCTGGTCAATCTCCCGGTCGTGCATGTCCGCATGCCATTGCGGGTAGCCGAGCTCCACCCAGCTCATCCGTGTCGTCTCCTCCAGGCTGCGGCCATACATGGTGAGCAAGGCCTCGTTGGCGTAGATGAACCGGTGGTGGAGGCCGAAGACGTACACAAAGTCTGGCGTATTGGACAGGACAGTGTTGTAGAGCCGCCGCATGCGGTCGGATTCTTCCAGCGCGCCGGCCAGGGCTTCCTCGGCACGCACGCGCTCCAGGTGCGTCCACACGCGGGTGGTCAGCTCGCGCATGAGGCCGATTTCATCCGGCCGCCAAGTCCGGGGCTGGGCATCATGGACGTTGAGCGAGAAGCGCCAGATCTCTTCCCTGATCAGCGGCACGCACAACAGGGAGCGGATGCTGAGCGCCCCGAAGCTGGCCGAGGCGGTACGTGGGTCCGCGATCGTGTCCTCCACCACAAAGATGTCTCCCGCGCGGCTCGCCTCTTGAAAGATCGGGGAAAAATACTCCGCCAGCCGGTAGGTGCCCACCGTGGGAGGCATCTCGTCCCGCCGCCATTCGTGGGTCACCTCCACTTCGTCGCCGGTCTCGCCGATTTCCACAAACACGCAGGCGGAGACACCCAGGTGCGCTCCCACCTTGGCACCCACGGTCTGCATGATGGCATCGAGGCCGTTTTTGGAGGTGAGGTCCAGGTCAATCGACACCAGCAGCGAGGCGTTCAGCTCAGCTCGGCGGCGCTCCGTCACATCGCGGGAAACTGCCAGCAGGCGGTTGGTGGAGCCATCCGCATCCCGTATGGGTGTGACGAGGACGTCCCACCATTTTGCCTCGCCCCGGCCCGTGCGGAAGAGGCCAACAAAACTGCCGGCGCCGTGCGCCAGCGCATTGGCCACGGCTGAGGCGGCGGCCACCTGATCTTCGCCATGCCAGAAGCCCACCCAGGATTTGCCGATGTAGGCGCCCAGGTCCTCGATGCACAGCAGCCTCTGGCCGCCGGGGGTCATCATCAAAAGCGTGCCCTCGGTGTCCAGGATCTTGATGCAGTCGCGGCTGCTTTCCACGATGCTGCGGTTGAATTCCTCGCTCTCACGCAGGGCCCGCTGCGCCTGGCTGCGGGCGGTGATGTCCTCCATGGAAACCACCACCACCTGGCGCGTGGTGGCGGGCTGGGGCAGGCGGCACGCGCGCAGGAGCATCACCCGGGAGCCGATCTGCTCGAAGACGTGGTTGACTTCGAAGTTGTCGATCTTGGTTTCCCTGGGCAGCACCTCTTCCAGAAGGTGGCGCAGTTCCGGAAAGTCCCACTGGCCGTTGCCCAGCTGGTAGATGGATTTTCCGAGGGTCTCCTCGGAGGTCACCTTGAAACACTCATAAAAGGCCAGGCTGGCCTTTTCCACGCGCAAGTCGGCATCCAGCACCAGCAGCGGCACACGCACGCTGGCGACGATGCTTTCCGCATAGTCACGCGCACGGCGCATGTCCGCATTAAGCTCCTGAAGCTCCTGGTTTCTGCCGCTCAGCTCCATGTTGACCGTGGTCAGCTCCTCGTTGGTGGACTGGATCTCCTCCTTGGAGGTCTCCAGCTCTTCGTTGAGGGACTGGAGCTCTTCGTTGGAGGACTGCGCTTCTTCGTTGGCGGACTGCAGCTCCTCATTGGTGGCGTCTTGCTGCTCGATCAGGGCCTGGAGGTACTCACGGGTGGCAACCAGTTCCTGCGTGAGGCGCACGATCTCCTCGGCGGCACCGCCGGGGGGCATGGGATAAACTGGCGGGGCGCCCCGGGCCGGCTGCGCGCCTTCATCAAACAGCACCACGAAGCCGCTGGGTTTGGAGGTCCCCGTCTGAATGGGAACCACTTCCACCGCCACCTCGCGGAGGTCGCTGTCCGTCTTCACATACAGGCCCTCCTCGCGCACGGTGCGGCCTTCCTCGCCCGCGCGCAGGATGGCGCCGCGCACGCCCACCAGCAGGCCCTCGCGCAGCATTTTCAGGAGGTGGGTGCTGGGCAGGCCCGAGGGCGGGGCCAGATAGGCTCCGGTCTCACCGCGGAACTGCACGATCTCCATGCCGGTGGTGATGACCACTCCGGGAGGCGCATACTTGGCGGCCAGCACGCGCTCGGCATCACGGTACAGTTCGCCATGGGAACTCTCGCCACGCACGCCGGGTGCGCTGGACATGGGGTGGGCGCGCTCGGCCGGCAGCATGCGCAGCTCCGAGGGCGGGCCCGGGCGGCGGGTGAAGATTTTGTGCCCGGGATCCGAAAGGTCGAACAGCGAACGGGAGGAGCCGATGGATTCCGAATCTCCCAGCCACAGCCAGCCGCCGGGCTTGAGGGCAAAGTGCAGGGTGCGCAGAACCTGCTGCTGAAGCACCGGCTCCAGGTAGATGAGCAGGTTCCGGCAGGCGATGAAATCCACCCGGGAAAAGGGCGGGTCGGCCAGGGCGTTGTGACGGGCGAAGATGCAGCGCTCGCGGATCGCCTTGCAGATGCGGTACCCATTTTTCTCCTCCACGAAGAAACGCGCCAGCCGCTCCGGGGACACATCCAGGGCAATGCTGGAGGGGTAGAGGCCCGCACGCGCCTTGTCGATGGCGGCCTCGTTGATGTCCGAGGCAAAGATGTGCACGGGCGCCGGGCTGTCCAGGGCCTCCGCGCACTCCGTGAACACCATGGCCAGCGAGTACGCCTCCTCGCCGGTGGAACAGGCCGGCGCCCAGATGCGCGCAGGCTCGTTCCGCGAACGGCCGTTGAGAAGCTGAGGAAACACCGTTTCCTTCAGGGCTTCAAACGCCTCCGGGTTGCGGAAGAAGCTGGTGACGCCGATGAGCATGTCCTGATACAGCGCCTCCACTTCGCCGGCGGAGTTGCGCAGCATTTCCTCATACTCGCGCATGGTCTCCAGCTTGTGCAGCAGCATGCGCCGGGTGATGCGCCGGCGCAGGGTGCTCGCCTTGTAGTGGGTGAAATCCACGCTCATGGCCCGCCGCACGATCTGGGCGATGCGCAGGTGCATCTGCTCCAGCGACGGCAGCGCCGCCAGCGGTGCGGGCGCCACATACGGATGGCGGGCAATGCGGCTGAGCTCGGCGGCAATCTCCACCGGCGGCAGCACATAGTCCACGCAGCCGGAGGCAATGGCATGGCGCGGCATGCTGTCATGGCGTGCGCTCTCGTCTTGAGCGAAGGTGACACCGCCCCTGGCCTTGATTTCCCCCAGTCCCGCCGTGCCGTCATCCAGCGCCCCGGAGAGCACCACGCCAATGGCCTTGTACCCGGCGTCCTTCGCCAGCGCGCGGAAGAACTGGTCGATGCCGTCGGTGCGCCTCTCCAGTTCCTGCGGCAGCAGGGCAAGGCGGCCGTTGGCGATCTCCATGCGCTGCGCCGGGGGTATGACGTACACGTGGTTGGGCCTGACCTCCTGCTCGTCACTCACCTCGCACACAGGCATCTGCGTGGCGCGCGCGAGGATTTCCGCCAGCATGCTGTGCCGTTCCGGCGACAGATGCTGCACCACGACAAAGCCCATGCCTGTGTCCGCGGGCAGCGTGCTGAACAGCGCCACCAGCGCCTCCAAGCCCCCGGCGGAGGCCCCTACCGCTACGATGGGAAACTCTGCCACGCGCTCCCCCATGTCGGCCCCGTCAAGTTTGGCGGGAGAAGCCTGGGTTGCGGGCTGGCTTGGTTCAAGGTCGGACATGGGAGATGGTGGCTGGAAAGGCGCGGGGATTTTGGGTGGAAAACGTAAGCTTGCAACTCTGGCCGCCGGGGCCCCGGGACAAAAGCTGAATCATGGCATGCTTCGAATCCTGAAGGCATGGCGGTTCTACCAAAAGGAGGATTCGCAGCCCCTGGCCCTGATGCGAACATCAGTGCTTCTCCGGCAGCGGCCAAGGTGCCTCTTTGAAGCGATAGCAATGGAAGGCCTGATCATCGCCGCCTTCATCTCCCTCTTATGAAATGGCTTGCTTTAGCGACGGATTTTGACGGCACCATTGCTACTCACGGCGTGGTGCCCACAAACACTTTGCGTGCCCTGGCGCACGCAAGGCAGAACGGGCTGGTATTGATTCTCGTCACCGGACGCGAACTGCGAGACTTCGGGCCGCTGGGCTTTGACCTGACGTGGTTCAACCTGGTGGTGGCGGAGAATGGGGCCGTTCTTTATGAACCGCAGACAGCGGTGGAAACCCTGCTGGCCCCGGCGCCTTCCACCGACTTGGTGGAGGACTTGCACGCCCAGGGGGTGGAACCGTTGTCCGTGGGCATGACCATCGTGGCCACGGAAGAACCTCACGAGGTGACGGTGCTGGAATCCATCAAGCGCCTGGGCCTTGAGCTGGTGGTGACCTTCAACAAGGGCTCTGTGATGGTCCTGCCCGCGGGGGTCAACAAGGCCTCAGGCCTGACGGCGGCACTCGAGCGGCTGGACCTGCCGGCAGACCTGGTGGTAGGCGTGGGCGACGCGGAAAACGACCACGCCTTCCTCAAGCAGTGCGGCCTCGCGGTCGCCGTGGCGAATGCACTGCCGGCAGTGAAGGAATCGGCGGACTTTGTCACCACGGGCGAGGCCGGGGAGGGGGTGGCGGAACTGATCACCCTGCTGCTCAATGATGAGCTTGAAGACCTGCACAAGGAGACAGTGGCGGCCAGTGCATGAAAGTCCTCATGATCGATGTCGGTGGCACCCATGTGAAACTCATGGTCACGGGCAGCGACGAGTGCCGCCGGGTGCCCTCAGGCCCGCACTTCACGCCTGCGCGACTGGTGCGCGAGGTGCGCAAGGCCACGGCGGACTGGAGCTACAAGGGCATCTCGCTCGGCCTTCCCTGCGTGGTGGCGGATGGCAGGCCTGCCATTGAGCCGGGCAACCTCGGGCGCGGCTGGGTGAAGTTTGACTATGACAAGGCGTTTCAAACGCCGGTGCGGATCATCAACGATGCGGCGATGCAGGCGCTGGGCAGCTACAACGGCGGCCGCATGCTGTTCTTTGGCCTGGGCACCAGCACCGGCTCCACGCTCATCGTTGATGATGTGATCGTTCCGCTGGAAGTGGGCTGCCTGTATCTGCCTGATGGCGGCCACTTTGGCGTGCGGCTGACCAACGAACGCCGGCGCAAGGACGGCAAAAAGAAGTGGCTGCGCGCGCTGTATGCCGCCCTCGACATCCTGCGCGACCTTTGCCAGCCGGATTACATCGTGCTTGGCGGCGGCAACGCGGAGGACATCAAGCCGATTCCAGACGATTGCTGGATCCGCGACAACAGCCAGGCGTTCATTGGCGCCAGCCGCTTGTGGCCGGGGGCGGACATGCTGGTGAAGCCGCGCGGCACCTCCTGGCACATCGTGAAGGGGCAGAAGGCTGCACCCCCCAAGCCAAAGAGAAAGGCCGGCTGACCGCCAGCCGGGCATTCGCGTGCGATTCAGGGGGCGGTCAACCTTTGCTTGCACCTTTATGCGCCCCATTTGGAAAGGCTCCATCAGTTTCGGTCTGGTCAACATTCCCGTGGCCCTGTTTCCGGCCACACGCACGGAGGATTTGAAGTTCCGGCTTCTGCGTGCCAAGGATCTCAGCCCGGTGAACTACAAGCGCGTGGCGGAAGCGGATGGCAAGGAGGTGCCGTGGGACCAGATCGTGAAGGGCTATGAGCACGAGAAGGGCAAGTTCGTGGTGCTCAAGGAGGAGGACTTCAAGCGGGTGGACGTGGAGGCCACGCAGACGGTGGACATCACCGCGTTTGTGAAGCTGGGTGAGGTGAACCCGGTGTTCTTTGACAAGCCTTACTACATGGAGCCGCAGAAGGGGGGCGACAAGGCCTACGTGCTGCTGCGCGATGCGCTGCGGGCCTCGGAACGCATCGGCATCGCCAAGGTGGTGATCAAGACGCGCCAGCATCTTGCGGCGGTGAAGCCGCAGGATGACGGCCTCATGCTGGAACTGATGCACTTCGCCTCGGAACTGCGTGAGGTCGATGAGTTCAAGCAGCCGCACGCCGTCAAGCTGGGCAGGAAGGAGCTGGACATGGCGAAGTCGCTGATCGATTCCATGACCGAGAAGTGGAACCCCGAGGCCTACACGGACGAGTATCGCGAGGCGCTGGAGGAAATGATCGAGAAGAAGATCAAGAGCGGTGGCAAGGCACCGGCCGCGGTGAAGGCGCACAAACGTCCCACCAATGTGATCGACCTGGTTTCGGTGCTGGAGCAAAGCCTGCATCGCCATGGCTCCTCCAAGAAGACCGCGGCGAAGAAAGCTGCGGCCAAAAAGACCCCTTCGAAAAAGAGGGCCAAAGGCCGCAAGGCGGCCTAACATCCATGTGCCATGTCACTCAAGGAATACCGCCGGAAACGAGATTTTGCCATCACCGCGGAACCCGGTCCGGACAGCGGCAAGGGCAAAGGCAGGGCGAAAGGCTCGCGGTTCGTGATCCAGAAACACGACGCCTCACGGCTACACTACGACTTCCGGCTTGAAATCGGCGGCACGCTGGTGTCCTGGGCGGTGCCCAAAGGCCTGCCATACAAGAAGGGCGAGAAGCACCTGGCGGTGAAGGTGGAGGATCACCCGCTCGCCTACATCGACTTTGAAGGCGTGATTCCCCAGGGCCAGTACGGCGGCGGCACGGTGATGGTGTGGGACAAGGGCACCTTTGAGCCCCTCACGCCGGTGAAGGACCTCGACAAGGGCAAGCTGCACTTCGTCCTGCACGGCAAAAAACTCAGCGGCGAGTGGTACCTGGTGCGCATCCACGGCGAGGAGAACCAATGGCTGGTCATCCGCGGCGGCGAGGACCACAAGCCCGTCACCAAGAAGGTGGATGACACCTCCGTCAGTTCCAAAAAGAGCATGGCGCAGCTTGCGGAAAGCAAGAAGGTCTGGAACTCCGGCAAGAAGGCCGCCCAGGAAAAACCCGCATCCAAACCCGCCGCGAAAAAGAAGGCGGCGGCCAGGGTGAAGATGCCGGAGTTCATCGAGCCGATGAAGGCTCTCTCGGTCGAGCACGCCCCCAAGGGCGACTGGGTTTACGAGGTGAAGTTTGACGGCTTCCGGGCGGTGGCGTTCAAGAACGGCGACAGCGTACGGCTGCTCTCGCGGACTAACAATGACCTGGGTGAAAAATTCCCGGACGTGGTGGAGGCCCTGGAGAAGCTGGACGCGCCCAATTCGGTGATCGATGGCGAGATCGTGGCCTTGAACCCCAAGGGCGTTTCATCGTTTCAACTGCTCCAGGCCTACGAACTGGGGCAGGAGCGTCCGCCCCTGTATTTCTATGCCTTCGACCTGTTGATGGAGAACGGCAAGTCCTTGCAGGACAAGCCCCTGGAGGAGCGCAAGGAACGGCTGCAAGCCCTGCTTAGCGGCGCCGAGGACACCCTGCGTTTTTCCGCCTCGCTGGGCGACAATGCCGTGCCCCTGCTGAAGAAGGTGGAAAAGCTGGGGCTGGAGGGCCTCATCGGCAAACGCGCGAAGTCCGCTTATGAGTCCGGCCGGCGCAGCGGTGCGTGGGTCAAGCTCAAGCTGCACCGCCAGCAGGAGTTCGTGATTGGCGGCTACACGCCACCTGGTGGAGCCCGCCACCATTTTGGCGCCCTGCTGCTCGGGGTGTACGACAACAAGAAGCTGATCTACTGCGGCAAGGTGGGCACGGGGTTCAATGATGCCCTGCTGCGCATGCTGCATGGGGAAATGAAAAAGCTCAGCCAGGAAAAATGCCCGTTCACCGACTTGCCCGAAGAGCGAGAAGGCCGGTACGGCCAGGGCATCACGGCGTCGGTCATGAAGCGCTGCCACTGGGTCAAGCCCATGCTGGTATGCCAGTGCAAGTTCGCCGAATGGACCAACGACGGGCGCCTGCGCCAGCCGGTGTTCCTGGGTCTGCGGGAGGACAAGGAACCGAAAAAGGTGGTGCGGGAACCCGGTATGTGAGGTGAAGTCATGGCCGCAAAAACCACTCTTAAAATCGGCGGCAAAACAGTCCAGGTGTCCAACCTGGACAAGGTGTTCTATCCCAAGACCGGCTTCACCAAGGGCCAGGTGATCGACTACTACGTGAACATCGGCCCCGTGATGCTGCCGTACCTCAAGGGCCGCCCGGTGACGCTGAAACGCTATCCCGACGGGGTGGAAGGCGGCTTCTTTTATGAAAAGCAGTGCCCCTCCCACGCGCCGGACTGGATCACCACGACGGATGTGGAGAAGGGCAATGGTGAGATCATTCACTACTGTGTGATAAACGATCTCGCCTCCCTGGTCTGGGCGGCGAACATCGCCAACCTGGAGTTTCACAGCTTTCAGCACCTGGGCAGGGCGCTGACCAAGCCCACGGCCCTGGTCTTTGACCTTGACCCGGGGGAGGGCACGGACATCCGCGACTGCTGCCAGGTGGGGCTCTGGATCAAGGACCTCTTCGAGGCCATGGAGCTGCGGAGCTTTCCCAAGACTTCCGGTTCCAAGGGATTGCAGGTGGTGGTGCCGCTGAACACCGCCACCACGTATGAGAAGACCAAGGAGTTCGCCCACCAGGTGGCGCTGGCCTTGGAGCAAAAGTTCCCCAAGGCGGTGGTTTCCAACATGCAAAAGGTCCTGCGCAAAGGCCGGGTGCTGGTGGACTGGAGCCAGAATGATGACCACAAGACCACCGTGTGCGTGTATTCCCTGCGCGCCAAGGAACAGCCCACTGTTTCCACACCGGTGACCTGGGAGGAGGTCCGCAAGGCCCAGAAGAGCAGGAAGGTGTTGTCCTTTGACGCAGAGGCGGTGCTGAAACGGGTGGAGAAGCTGGGCGACCTGTTCGAGCCGGGGTTGAAACTCAAGCAGAAGCTGCCGCCGCTTTCGGCCCTCGGGGAGGGGTGAAAAGACCCCATAAGACGGCCGCAGCAGAGGTGCGGGCCGAACCCAACAGGCACATCGTGCCGGATGACCCTCCGGATTGCTTTTTGTCCTTATGGAAAGTGATCCGAAGTCTGAGGGGACGACCGTGTCAAAACCCCAATATTCCCGAATATGGCCCAAATGCAGCAAACCGAGCGGTCCCTGCGGCCCGCACAACATCAATCCGTGCAGCCCGGCAGGCAGTCTCAGATGACGCCTCCACCTCAAACCGAGCCCCGTTTTGGCAACGGCCGGCTGCGCCTGCGTGGCAAGACCGCGCTGATCACTGGCGGCGACAGCGGCATTGGCCGCGCGGTGGCCCTGGCCTTTGCCTCTGAAGGTGCGGATGTCGCCATCGTCTGCCTCAATGAAAAGGAAGATGCCGCTGAGACGGCACGGCTGGTGGGCGCCCGCGGCCACACTTGCCGCTGTTATTTTGGCGACGTGGGCGACGAGAGCTTCTGCCAGCAGGTGGTGGCCGATGTGGTGCGTGATCTCGGCAACCTGGACATCCTGGTGAACAACGCGGCCGAACAGCATCCGCAGAGCCGCGTGGAAGACATCACCAGCGAGCAGCTCGAGCGCACCTTCCGCACCAACATCTTTGCCCAGTTCTACCTGGCGAAGGCGGCGTTGCCGCACCTGGCGAGGGGCAGCGTGATCATCAACACGACCTCCGTCACCGCGTACCGCGGCAGCCCCACGCTCATGGATTATGCGGCGACGAAGGGGGCGATCGTGGCCTTCACCCGCTCGCTTGCCCATGCCTTGGTGGAACGCGGCATCCGCGTCAACGCCGTGGCGCCGGGACCGGTCTGGACACCGCTCATACCTTCGACCTTTGCGGCATCCAAAGTGGAGCACTTCGGTTCCGACGTGCCGCTGGGCCGGGCTGGCGAACCGAACGAGGTGGCGCCTTGTTACGTGTTTCTCGCCTGCGACGACTCCTCCTACATGACGGGGCAGGTGCTGCATCCGAATGGTGGCGAAATCGTCAATGGCTGAGGGATCATGAGCATCCGCATCGGCATTTCGGGTTGGACCTATCCACCCTGGCGTGGCGGGGCTTTCTACCCGAAGAAATGGGCGCATCACCGCGAGCTGGAATACGCCTCGCGGCAGGTGGCTTCCATTGAAATCAACGGCTCGTTTTACTCGCTGCAGCGTCCCGAAAGCTACCGTGCGTGGTATGACGCCACGCCCGGGGACTTCGTGTTTTCAGTCAAAGGCGGCCGGTTCATCACCCACATGAAGAGGCTGCGGGATGTGGAGGCGCCGCTGGCAAACTTCTTTGCCTCCGGCGTGCTTGCATTGGGCGGGAAGTTGGGACCGTTCCTCTGGCAGCTCCCGCCACGGCTGGCTTACGACAAGGAGCTGCTGGAGGCCTTTTTCATGCTGCTGCCGCGCACCACGGCAGCGGCGGCAAAGCTGGCGCGCAAGCATGATCACTGGCTGGATGACCGCGTTCTGTTGAGCCCGGGCAAATCCCGGCGCCTCCGCCATGCCATCGAGGTGCGGCATCCATCCTTTAAGACAGAGGAGTTTGTGCTGCTGCTGCGCAAGCACAATGTCGCCCTGGTGGTGGCAGACACGGCAGGCAAATGGCCGTTCATGGAGGATGTCACCAGCGACTTCATCTACGTGCGCCTGCATGGCGACAAGGAGCTGTACGCGAGCGGCTACACCGAGGAGGCGCTGAAGGAATGGGCAAGGAAGATCCGCGCGTGGTCCAGGGGAAACGTCCCCTCCCGCACCAAGTTGTTGGCGGCGAAGGCGGAACATCGGCCCGCTGGCCGGGAGGTGTATGTTTACTTCGACAACGATGTGAAGGTGCATGCGCCCTTTAATGCGATGTCGCTCGCGAAGCGGCTGGGCGTGAGCCCGCCCACGGCGGTGGAACCGGACGCCTGAGGTTTGGCCTCCAACATCTCTGGTCTCGGCATCAGGGCGCATCCGGGCAGCCTGGGGCGGTGCGATGATGAGTCGGCTGTACCCAGCCTGTCGTCACTCAAAACCAAACATCCCATTCTCATGAAACTGGAAAACCTCAAAGACTTGTATGTGAAGGAACTCAAGGACCTCTACAGCGCGGAGAAGCAGATTCTCCGGGCGTTGCCCAAGATGATCAATGCTGCTTCGAGCGAGGATCTGGCCGAGGGCTTCAAGGAGCATCTGGAACAGACCAAGGAACATGCCGCGCGCCTGGAGAAAATCCTGGGCAAGCACGACCAGACCACGCGCGGACCCAAGTGCAAGGGCATGGAAGGCCTGCTGAAGGAAGGCGCGGAGACCATTGAGGAGGAGGCCGATGACGACGTGCGCGACGCGGCCCTCATTTCCGCCGCGCAGCGCGTGGAGCATTATGAGATCGCCGGCTATGGTTGCGCCCGCACGTACGCCGAACTCGTGGGCGACAACGATGGCGCCGAGCTGCTGCAGGCCACCTTGAACGAGGAGGCGGAGACCGACAAGCGGCTGACGCAGCTTGCGACCACGGTGATCAACGCCGCCGCGATGCATTAACAGGCTGCTGAAAAACGGCGATGGATCGGGCTTTGTCCCCCTTTGTTCCTGTTTTTGGCTTTTGGCGAGATCCTGCCCTCGTTTCTCGCGGGGTTCGCGCCCCGCGGGAGGCGTTCGGGCGCTGGCCGCCTTTGGCGGCGGTGTCGCGCCTTGGACACTGAGACGTGCCAGGCGCGGAAGGTTGCCAAGCTGCGCCCACATGCTGGCAGGCGGCGTTGGCCCGCGCCCGCTCACCCGGCCGTGCTTGCGCGCCAATTTCCACAAGTGATGCGGTCCTCGACGTTCGCGAAGCAAAGAAAGCTCGTCTGGGGCTGCGGTGCGTCCGCGCACCCTCACCCTTTTTCAACAGCCTGCCAGGCCAGGAAATGCTCCCAGTCCGCCACGCCGTGCGCATTGTGAAGGCCCATGGTGGTGGGCAGCTCGCGGGGCGGAGCGGGTTGCCGCAGCAGGCTCAGGCCAGCCTCCTGCGGTGTGCGGTCGGCCTTGCGAGTGTTCACATCGCGATGGGCCAGCACACAGTTTTCCCAGCTCGTGGCGCCTCCGCGCGAACGCGGCACCACGTGGTCGATGTTGCCCTCGCTCGGCCTTAGCTTGCGGCCCGTGTACTGGCACACCCCGCCATCGCGCGCCCACACGTTGCGGGAGCTGAAACGCGGGCGGCGGCGCGGCACTCTGGCAAAGCGCGCCAGCACCAGCACCGTGGGCACGCGGATGGCGCCGCGTGCGGTGCCGATGGCGTTGTCGCGCTCGCGCACGGGCAGCGCCAGCCAGTCCGCCCAGCGGGTGGGCGTCATGGTGCCGTCCTCGCTGATGTCGAGGGCTGTGGCGCTGTCGCCCGCCATCATGCAGAAGGCTTGCGCAGGAGTCTTGGTGTCAATGGCCTGCCAGTGCTTGTTCAGCACCAGCACCAGGTTTTTGTGAAGCAGGGAGCTCATGGATCGGCTGCGAGTTTGGGGTGGCAGCGGTGTCGGTCCTTCTCCTGAAAAAAGTTGAGGAAAGCTCACTTCGGTGGTATGATGCCGACGTTATGAGCGCAATCGAAATCATCGAGCAAATCAAGGTGCTGCCAAAAGAGGAGCGCAAGCTTGTAGATGAATTTGTAATGGATTCAGCGGCCCGTGAAACCGAGTCCTTCGAAACGCTCGTTGACCGTGTTTTCGACAAGCATCCCGTCCTGCTCCAACGTCTCGCCCAGTAGTGAACGATCCTGTTTTCATTAACTGGCAGGAAATTGAAGTGATTCACCGGGTATCCATCAAACGGTTTGGAGGAACACAAGGCCTGCGAGACGAAACCCTCGTCCATTCCGCCCTGGGGCGGCAATGAACGACTATTACTATGCCCATGCCGATATGGCGGGCATTGCTGCCGCATACGCATTCCATATCGCGCAAGCCCAGGCTTTCCTTGATGGCAACAAGCGCACCGCCATAGGTGCGGCCCTTGTTTTCTTGGAGCGCCACGGCGTAGACACAAAGACGGCATGGGGCGATCCCTTCTACGATGCGCTACACGCTGTCGCAGAGAAACGCATGGATAAGCTCGCGCTCGCGGAACTCATCCGCGGATTGATCAAAGGGTAAAGAGGCACGACGTCCCGGCATGCTGCCGGAACGTCGTACTGCAAGTGGTGGTTAACAGCTATCACTTCCTATCACACCAGCTCGATCTTTTCGATCTCGCGGATGAGGGCCTGCTTGTCGGAGTCGAGGAACTGCATCACCTGCAGGGCCTTGTCGGACCAGCCGGCCAGGCAGTACACCTCGGGCTCCTGGAACTGGAGGGTGCCGTGGCCGTTCAGGTCGAACGAGAACACCTTGGGAGTGCAGCCGTGACGCTGCTTCCACTGTGCAAACGTCGCCGTCGGCGCACGGCCTCCCACCCAGCCCTGCATGTCGCTCAGGATGATGATGCGGTCGTAGGCACGGTTCGCCTTGGCGAAGATGCTGTGGAAGTTCGTTCCTGCCGAGGCGCACTGGCTCTGCAGCCAGCGCGACAATGAAATGGTGCTGTCGCGCAGGTCGAACGAGACCGGCTTGGCATCATCGCTGAACAGCATCACGTCCGCCGCGCAGGCTTTCGCCAGCACGGCCGCGAACAGCGACCCGATCTTGATCGGCCGCCCCATCATCGAACCGGAACCATCCAGCGCCACCAGCGTGCGCCCGCTGAACCTCGGCACGTTGGCCAGGGAG
>FTCC01001002.1_pt1 | contig 14618 bp, 13 predicted proteins | sample 1639481 | NCBI WGS metagenome assembly FTCC01 (sample SAMEA3914864, study PRJEB12502) | metagenome | biome: forest; material: soil | place: USA | collected 2012-03-12 | depth 0.3 m | reverse complement strand
GCACATCGATCATGGGCGCGATCTGGAACTCGGGTTCGCCGCTTTCTGTATTACCGCCGCCTCCTGCCATGGTTGGAGCCTCCTAAAGTAAGATGGATCGATTAGTGAACAACAAAGATGAGGATGCCAGAGGTTAGGCGTGAGCCGGCTCGGCAGCAGGAGCGCCGCCGCCCGCCACCCAGTTGGGCACGGCGGCGAAGAACTCTTCTTCACCCACGTGGCAGTCCTTCAGATGACCATAAGGCATCTTGCGGAACAGGGCCGAAAGCTCTTCCTGCAGGTTGTGCATGGAAACCTGCAGGCGGTTGCGCAGCAGGTAGAACATGATGAAGGCAGGAATGGCGATGAACAGGCCGGAGGCGGTGGCGATGAGCACTTCGCCGATGGACTTGGCAAGGCCGGAGGGATCGCCAATGCCGCTGGTGCCCATGTTGGCGAAGGCTTTCATCATCCCGCTCACCGTTCCCACCAGGCCGATCATCGGGGTGCAAACGCCGATAACGGAGAGGTAGTTGATGCGGGTCTGGATGCCGGCGTTGACCTTGTTAAGGGTGTCCGCCATGGCAAACTCGGTGGCGTCCTGGCCGTCGCCAATGTAGCTGAGCGTCACACGCACCACGTTGTTGCCGGTGGTGGGGTTGTTCTTGGCAAACTGATAGGCGCCGACGTAGTCACCGGCGCGGAAAAGGTCCTGAAGCTGCTGCATGTCCGCCGGCTTGGCCATGGACTTGCCCGAGGTGCGCAGGAACACGTCCACGGTGAGCCAGATGAGCATGACCGAGCAGAAAAGGAGCGGGTACATTACGATGCCACCGTCCTCAAAGGTCTGGAGCAACGACTTGTGAGTTTCCACCTTCGACTGACCAGCCGGCTGGCCGCCTTCGGTCTGGGCAACCGCGGGAGAGACAAAGGCGAGGCCAAGGAGGATCAGCGCGGCGCACACGCCGGCCCGGAGGAATGCTTTGGCTGGATGGGTTTGCATAGGCTGCTTGAAGGGAGCGGAGGTCATGAGGGATCGGTGTGTGTTGTTGAAAGGGAGATGGTGGCGGCGGATCAGGATTTGGCGGGCTGGGCGTCCTTTTTGTCGGCCGCTTTCTTGTCGCCGGCTTTCGGCGGGACATCGTCTTCGTTCTTCAGGCCGTTGATCGTGGCGGTGGCCTGCTGGGCGCGGTCGGCAATGGCGGAACCTGGATAAGTGTCAATGAGGCGCTTGTAGTAGCTCTGCGCATCTTCAAAACGGCGCATCTTGGCCAGGCATTGGGCGCTGTTGAACTCCGCCTCGGGCACCTTCTGCACCTGGGTGCCGTAGAAGACAGGCACGCGCAGATAGGCCAGCAGCGCCTTTTCCCAAAGCTTCTGCTTGAAGTACACGTCGCCGATGATGCCCCAAAGCGAGGCGCCCACGGCGGAATCGTCTGTCTCACTGAGGATGTTCTGCGCCTGGCCGACAATCGTGTCCGCATTGGTGCCGGTCTGCCGGTCGATGTTGAGCTGGATGATCTTGAGCTTCAGTTTCTGGGCGTCAGTCAGCTTGAGGGACTTCAGAATCGGCTGGGCCTTGACCACATCAGCGATGGAATCGCCCTGGCTGAGCGCGTCCACATAGGCAAAGGCGAGCTCGCCGTACCAGTTGCCTTCGATGTCCTTCAACGGCTCGAAGGTTTCCATGCCTTTTTTGAACTCCTGGGCCGCCTCGGCCGTCTTGCCTGCGGCCATGAGGGCGTTGCCTTTGGTGAGCTGCTCAGCCTCGGGCCACTCCAGCTTTTCGATGGAAGAGGGAGACAGCACCACCTTGGAGGTCTGGCCCTGGATGTTCACCAGTTTGACAATCTTGCCGCCTTCGATGGCGAACTTGTCCGGCCCGAGCCTGGTCTTATCCTTCAAGACCAGGCTCTGGCCCTGCACAAGCCCGGCGAGGGCGAAGACGCCCGCGGCTACCAACACTGTCACAAATTGTCTCATGGCGTGATATCCTAGTTGCCCAGCTTGGCCCGCTCCTTCTGCGCTTCCTTGAACTCTGGCTGATCCTTGGCTCCGTCGGTGCGCTTGAGCAGCTCATCGAGGGTCTTCTTGGCTTCGTCGCGCTTGTTCAGCAGCAGGAAGCAGCGCGCGGACTGCAGGTAGGCGCGCGTCATCCAGTCCTTGGACTTCTGGAAGCCGACATACACACGCTGGTAGTAAGAGATGGCGCCGTTGTAGTCCTTCTTGGCCTCCATCACCTGGCCGAGGCCGTACAACGCCTCGGGCCAGCCGGGCCGCCATTCCTTGAGGCTGGCCGCCTGCTTGTATTCTTTGGCAGCAGCATCCAGCTTGCCCAGTTTCACGAGGGTCTTGGCCTTGCCCATGGTGGCTTCCATGAGGTGGCCGCTGCCCTGGTACTTCTCGCTGGTGGCTTCTTCAAACAGCGTCAGGGCCTTGTTGTAATCGCCCTTGCCAAAGTAGATTTCCCCCAGGCCTACAGGCGCGCCATCGGCGTACTCGCTTTCCGGGAAAATGGTACGCAGGCGTTCATAACAGGCCTCGGCCTTGTCCACGAGGTTCTTCTTGCGGGCATTGTCGCCCACGATGGAGAGCAGCATGGGGCTGAGGTCTTCGGCCTTGGCCACCTCAATCATGATGTCGAAGATCTTCTCGGACTTTTCGGATTCGCGCATCAGCTTGGCCAGCCAGGCGCGGGCAAACATGATGCGGATGTTGGCCACCGGCGTCAGCGGGTCCGGGGTGATCATGTCCGTGAGCTGCTTCTCCAGCTCATCAAAGGTAGGGCCGGGCGGCGGCTGAGGCGGAGCCAGTGGCACGGGGGCGGCGGCGGTACCATCCTTGGGAGCTTCGGCATTAGGCGCGGCCGTTTCCGCCGCAGGAGCGGCCACGGCAGCAGCCACCGGAGCGCGGGGTGCGCGACGCTTCTTCGGCGCCAGCAACTGGCAGAGCTGCTGGATGAGGCCTTCCACCTGATCGTTAGCGGGATTGCTGATGTAGGGCTTGATGCTTTCACCCAGCATTTTCCGGGCTTCCTCCACCTTCTGGTCGCGAATGTAGGCGCGAATGATGTTGAAGCGGGCCTTGGTTGAGCCGTTCGCATCCTTCTCGTGGGTCTTGAGATACGTGAGCCAGATCTCCGCAAGCTCGGACCAGCGGTTCATCGACTGCAGCAGGTCGGTGGCCTGATCGAGCGCGTACTTCAGCACGTCCTCGGTCTTGGCCTTCTTCACACCGTTCAGGTAGCCTTCCAGCGCCTTTTTGGAGTATTCCTCCGCCTTTGCGGGGTCTTTCTCGCCGCTGGCCTTGCGGCTGAAACCGTCGGCCAGCAGAATGTACACCTGGGCAATGTTGGGGTCGTTGGGTGATTCGTTGATCAGCCCGATGAGGTCCTGCATGGCCTCGTCAATCTTGCCGCTTTGGAACTTGATGAAGGCGAAGCGGTACTTGGCATCAATGACGTACTGGCCTTTGGGCTGGGTCTTGATGTAGTTCTCCAGCGCCTTCATCGTGCTCTTGTAGTCGTTCTGGTAGAAGTAGGCCAGGGCGATGCGGTACTCGGAGTCGTCGAGGTAAGCGGACTTGGGGAAGTCCTTCTTCAGGATGGAGAACTCCGTCACAGCATCCTGGAAGCGCTGCATCTCAAACAGCACGTTGCCCCTCAGGAAAATGAGGCGCTCCTTGTCGGCCTTGGGGAAGCCTTCGGCCTTCTGGAAGTTGTCGGCGGCCTGCTGCAGGTTGCCGCTCTGATAAGACAGCATGCCGAAGAGCTCCGAGATGGCGCCCACTTCCGAACTGTCAGGAAAATCGCGGATGAACTTCTCGCACTCCTCCTGCGCCTTGCCGATGCGCTTGAGCGAGGCATTGGCCATGATCATCCCATAGAGCGCCTTGTCGCGCTGCGGGAAGTCCTTGAAGTGGTTGACGATTTCGTCAAAGGCCAGGATGGCCTCCCACGGGCGGTTCATTTCAAAATAGCAGCGGCCCAGGCGATAGAAGAGGGAGGCGTCGTAATCCGTGCGCTTCTCCAGCTCATCGAGCATGGTTTTGTCACCTGCGATCTTGGCTTCCAGCTCCTCCTTGCTGCCTTTGCCCTTGGCGATGGCATCCTGGATGCGGGCAATGCGCTCCTTTTGCAGGCGCATCACCTCGCTCTTGCGGCGCACGGACTGATAGGCGCCTAGGGCCTCGCGGAAGCGCTTTTCCTCCAGCATCTTGTCGCCGAGCTTGAGGCCGATGTTGTTGAGCTGGATGACGTTTTCACCTGAGGCGCTGCCTCCGCCCTTCACGCTTTCGAGAAGCTGGGCCGCCTTTTCCGTGTCGCCGGCGGCCACATACATGTCGGCAGCCATGAGAGCGGCCTGAATCTGCTCCGGGGAGCGGACGCCGTCGCCGACGATGCTGGTGAGAATCTTGAGCGCCTCGTCGGTGTTGTTGGCCTTCTTGTAATGCTCGGCCAGCAGGAGGCCCGCTTCGCCTTTCAGTTCAGGAACGCCCGCCACCTCAAGCAGCAGCTTGGTGCCGTCGTCATCCCGGTTGAGCTTCAGGTAGGCTCGGCCCAGGCCCATCTTGACGGCGCTGGTTTCCTTGGCCTTCTCCGGCTTGGCGTCCTTGTCGTCCGGATATTCCTTGAGGTAAGTCTCAAACGCGGCGGCAGCCTTGGCAAAATCTCCCAGGTTAAACCAGCAGGCGCCTTCCATGAACAGCACCGGGGCAAACGGCTTGCTCATTTTGGACCGGATGAAGGCGATTTTGTCCAGCGCCTCCTTAAACTTGCCATCCTGCATCAGGGCAAAGCCTTCCTGATAGGTCTTTTCGACAGCGGTCTGAAGGTCAGGGGAAGCGGCATCAATGCCCGGCTTGGCCGGGGCCGCAGCGGCGGGCTTCGGGGCCTGTGCAAACGCGCCACCGCTCAGAGACAGCAATACCGCAGCGCCAATCAGCTTCTTCATCATACAGAAAAACTCAAACTACACCAGCCTGCCATCCACAACCTGAAGCGGACAGAAAATCGACGAAGAGGTACGCATCAGGAGAGGCATTTTTCAAAAAGTGCCAATGAGACTAGCAGTCGTGATTCTTTTGTCACTAACAACTTCACCATTTGCCCGCCACAGGCTGATTCCAGCGCCTTTGCCAGTGCGTTTAAAACGCAGGCATACCGCCAAAAAACGGAGCTTGAACGAAGTCTGGTGAGTGTTCTCTGATATTTCCATCTCCCGTATTGAACATGAGTATAAACCCTTATCAAACGACTTTTGACGTCTCCCTCTGATTCCCATGAAAACTTTCGCTTACACTCTCGCTTTGCTGGCTTTTGTGATGCAAACCGCCAGGGCCGAGGCCTGGAAGGGCAATGCCGAGATCCAGTTCAACGGCACCTCCACCCTGCATGACTGGGCTGGCAAGGTGAAGGCGGAGCCCTTCGCCGCCCACCTGACCCGCGATGCAGCAGGCAAGCCGGAGCACCTCACTGCCAAGGTGGAGGTCAAAGTGACTGGCATGGACACCGCCGAGCCCAAGCGCGATGAAAACATGCGCAAGGCCATGAAGGCCGCCAGTTTTCCCCTCGTCACTGGCACCATCGATGCGCCATTCAGCGAGATCATGAGCCCCCAGTCCCACCAGCCCGCCATCCTGCCCTTGACGCTTGAGCTGCTGGGGCGCAAGCACCAGGTGAAGGCGCGCATCAGCCAGTGGTCCGAGAAGGACAAGACGGCCAGCTTCGATCTGGATTTCAGCCTTTCCCTGAAGGAATGCGGGATCGAAGTTCCATCGATGCTGCTGGTAGTGAGGGTGGGCGATACGATAAAACTGCATGCATCCGTCAAGCTCGTGCGTTCGAACCCCTGAGCCGCCACCCACTTCGCATGCCTGCCTACCTGCACCAGATCAGCACCGCCCTGCCAGAGTTTTGCTACACCCAGGATTTCGCGCGTGACTGCATGAAGTCCTGGACCGAGGTGAACCGGACCCAGCGCATCATCCAGTCGATCTACGACCGGTCCGGCATCGATTGCCGGTACAGCGCGTGCGGTGACTTCGTGCCAGGGCGGGAGCCACAGCTCTTCAAGCCTGGCCCGGATGGCATCCCCGTCTCCCCCGGCACTGGAGAGCGCAATGCCTTGTACGCCACCGCCTCGCGCGAACTGGCAGTGCGGCTGGCGCGCAAGACCCTGGAGGCAGCGCCCGAGTTTTCACCCCAGGACATCACGCACATCATCTTTACCTCCTGCACCGGCTTTGCGAATCCGGGGCCGGATTTTCATATCATCCGCGAGCTGGGTCTTTCGCAGCGCGTAGAGCGCTACACCCTTGGGTTCATGGGCTGCTATGCCGCCTTCCCCACCCTGCGCATGGCAGCGCAGTTCTGCGAGGCCAATCCCAAGGCGGTGGTGTTGGTGATGTGCCTGGAGCTTTGCTCCCTGCACCTGCAGATGAGCGACCGCCCAGACAACATTCTGGCCAACTCCTTGTTCGGCGACGGCGCCGCCGCGGCCATCATCAGCGCCCGCAAACCGCGCCCCGGTCGCCCGGCCTTCCGTGTATGCGACTTCAGTTCCTCATTGATTCCCTCGGCCGAGCAGGACATGGCCTGGGAAATCGGCAACCACGGCTTCCAGATGGTGCTCTCCAGCTATGTGCCAGACATCATTGGCTCGAACATCCGCCAGCTTTTGAGCGATACCCTGGGCCCCGCAGGCATGGCGCTGGAGGACATCACCGAATGGGCCGTGCATCCCGGCGGCCGGGCCATCCTTGACCGCGTGGAAGACAGCCTGGGGCTGGGCAAACAGGCGCTGGATGCCTCCCGCACGGTGCTGCGCGACCACGGCAACATGAGCAGCGCCACCGTCATGTTTGTGCTCAAGGAACTGCTGGATTCGGCCGAAACGGACCAGGCGCTGACCTGCGCCCTGGCTTTCGGGCCTGGTCTCACAGTAGAAACCGCCGTATTTGAACGAATCGGCTGCACAAGCGCCTTGAAACCCGCGCCGGTTCTGCAACCTCTAGCCGCATAAGTTTTGTCAAGTCCCCCGCCCAGCACGCAGACATTCGACATCGCCATCGTCGGTGGCGGTCCGGTCGGCCTGCTGCTCGCCTGCCTGCTGGGGGACAAAGGGCTGAAGGTGGCCGTGCTGGAGCGGCGCACCGAGCCGCCGCAGCAATCCCAGGCCATCGGCATCACTCCGCCCTCGCTGAAAATCCTGGCCAAGCTCGGCCTGGAGCAGGAGTTCATCCACCAGGGTGTGAAGGTGCGCGACTGCCATGTCTATGGCGAAAGCGGTCACCTAGGGTGTGTCTCCTTCCGCGACATTCCCGGCGACCACCGCTTCATCCTTTCGCTGCCCCAGTCAGAAACTGAAACGCTGCTACAGCGCCGTTTGAAGCATATGAGCCAGGCCTCGCTGTTCCAGGGAGTGGACGTGCGCGAGGTACGCGCCTGCAAAACCCACTGCGTACTGACGACGGGCAGCGGCAGCAGTGGCCGCACTGGCCAGGTGAAAGCCCGCTATGTGGTGGCCTGCGACGGCAGTCGCAGCGCCCTGCGCGAGTCCCTGCAAATCAAGACCACCAGCCACACCTACGGGGTGCACTTCCTGATGGGCGATTTCATCGACCGCACCAGCTTCAAGTACGAGGCGCATCTGTTCTTTACCGCCCTGGGCGCGGTGGAAACCTTTCCCCTGCCCTGCGGCCTGCGCCGCTGGATCGTGCAAACCCGCGAACACATCGGCTCCCCCACCCCGGGATTGCTCACCCAGCTCGTGCAGGAGCGTGCCCGGGTGACCCTCGATCCGGAAGACCAGCTCAACGAAAGCGCCTTCACCCCTCGCCGCCTCAATTGTGACCGCTACCATCACGGCCGGGTGATCCTGTGCGGCGACGCGGCCCATGTGATGAGCCCGATCGGCGGCCAGGGCATGAACACCGGCTTTGCCGATGCCGAATTCCTTGCCGATGCCCTCAGCGCCATCATGCTGGGCAAAGCCAGGCCTGAACCGCTGCTGGCCGCCTACCATCGCTACCGGCACAAGGCTGCGCAAACGGCCACTGACCGGGCCGCGATGGGCATGTGGCTGGGCACCTGGACGGGCCGCCAGCGTTCGCGGCTGCGCGATTTTATCATCCGCCACCTGCTTTGCCGTGGTCCGGTACGGCATCATCTGGGGCCGTTGTACGCGATGCTCACCATCCCGTACAACACCATGGACCGCGTGCCAGCCGAGGCGTTGAATCCTCAGCCACGTCACGCCTAAGCTAACAGGCTCAGGGAAGGGTCGTCAGGGTCGAAAGCTTGGCGCTGCCCACCGTCAGCACCCCCTTTACCAGCCGGCTGCCGCTGGCATCCGAGGTGCCGCCGACGAAATTCAGTGTCGTGTTCAGCGTGTTGATGTCCCGTGATTTGCCATCCACTGTGATCGTGGCCGTGCTGGAGACGCTGGTGGCCAGGCCGCACGCCGGCACATTGCTGATTGAAGCGGTGGCCAGGGCTGTGACATTGCTGCTTACAAAGCTGCCGCCACTTGGGGCGGTCACCGTCATACCGCCAGAAACCTTCGGGCCAAACACGGGCAAGGTCAGAAGATCAGCGGGTACCGCCACCGCCGTCTGGCCGGTTTTTTGGGCATAGGGGCCACCGGTTCCAGTGCCGTCCACCAAATACACCAAGTTCCAACCGGTCACCGGGCTGGGGATCAGCTTGCGCGTGAGCATCGCGGAGATGATCTCACGGTTGGTGAAGGACGTGTTCACCACCCGGTTGGTGGTAATGGTGGTGCCACCGTGAATGGTGGAGACAGAGGCGTCGGGCCCCTGGGTAAGCACGCTGCCGGTCACCACGATCTGGCTTTCCAGCACGTAGCTCTGGGCCTTGACGAGGCCCGGCATGGCGATGATCAAAAGTGCGACCGCCACGAGGGAGGCTGGGCATTTCATAGTTTGGGGGGAAGGTGGAAGCAGGTGCAAAATGGCCATTACTGGCCTTGGTACATGCTATGTATATGCCAAAAATCCCTCCACGATGCGAATTAATTCTTGGTAATGTTCGGTCACAGGGCCCAAAGGGCAGCCATGGTACCTGAACGGGACCTACGGGACGCAGGGGACCGACACGACCCACCAAAAAGCGTGGAACTCCCCTCGTAGGTCCCATTTGTTCCATGCGTCCCTTGGGACTGGCCACGCGGTATTGTTTGCCTTCCCCTCTACCTCCCAGGGCAAAAAAAGTGAGGGCCAACCTCCTCCCAAAGGCTGGCCCTCAAATTAAATGCGAAGGCTTTGCTTCGCGCGGATGTGTCTCAATCCATTTCTTTTTCGATCAGAGAGCCCAGGGCCTTGATGCCCCGGCGTACACGAGCCTTCACGGTGCCCAGCGGCTCGCCGCCGTCGCGGGCCATTTCCTTGCGCGGACGACCGGCAAAGAATGCCTGCTCGATGGCATCGCGCTGGCTGGGAGAAAGGCGGGCCACAGCACGGCGCACAATGGCAGCGCGCTCGTTCTGGACCATCACCTCGTCGCTCGACCACTCGTCCATTTCTGGCATCGCGGTCTTCTGCTGGTCTTCAAACTTGTGGTTCAGCTCGCTGCGGCGCTGGCGCGAACGCACGAGGTCAATGGCACGGTTGCGCGCCATGGTGGTGAGCCAGGTAAGCGGCTTGCCCTTGCCAGGCTCATAAAGGTGGGCTTTCTGCCAGAGGGCCACGAAGACCTCCTGCACAATGTCCTGGGTGTCCTGATAATCATCCAGCACACGGTTCACCGTGTGGATCAGGAGCGGGGTGTAGAGCCGGTGGATTTCGGCAAAGGCGGACGGATCTTTCAGGGCAATGCGCTGGAGCAGCGCTGCGTCGCGCTCACTCGTGTCCTGAGATTCAGTCGGAGTCGTCGGGAATGACTGCATAGCGGTGGGAGTTCAATAGTTGATACGGGGGCCGTCGCAAGCGAGGCTGCATCGATTTTGAATTTCTGACCCACATTTTTCATGTTTCGTTCATTTTTAGAACTTTGTCGTATTTCTAATCTTCCTACGGTTTGGACGAATGTGACGGCGGCGTGGGTGCTTGGAGGAGGTCCTCTCGCTGAAACCTCTAAATGGCTCTGGCTGCTTCTGGGCGCTTCTCTGGTGTACAGCGCGGGAATGATCCTGAATGACACTTTTGATGCCACCTGGGACCAGGAAAAGCGCCCTGAAAGACCCATCCCTTCAGGTCGTGTCCCTCTGTCTCTGGCCTGGAGCGCAGGAATTGTGGGGCTGGTGGCGGGATATGGCCTCATGCTCACGTACGGCGGCTCTGCCTGGCTGTTCACAACAGCCCTTGTTGGAGCGATAGTGCTTTACGATGCCTATCACAAACCATGGACCGGCTCCGTTTTTGTCATGGGGGCCTGCCGGACGCTTCTCTACATGGCAGCCGCCAGTGCAGCCTTCGCTGTCCAGCGGCATCTCCATCAGGGCGCCGTCATCATCCTGGAGGCTCTGATCGCCTGTCCGGCTGTGGTATCCGGAGCCTACGTGGTTGCCCTGACCCTCATCGCCCGGGCCGAAGGAAAAGGAGCAATCAAACCCGAGGAGCGGAGAAATCTCACCCTCCTTCTGATGGTTCCGGCTGCCTATGCCGTGGCAGCCGCCATTCTGACGACGTGTATCACTTCGCACCGCCAAGGCCCTACCCCCTCTCCCCTTCTCTACACGGTTGTTCCGTTGGCCGCCTTTGTTGGCTGGACATGGAATGCGCTCCGGCAAATGAGAAAGGGAGGCCCGGCCATTGGTCAGGCAGTGGGGCTCCTGCTGGCTGGCATTCCTCTTGTCGATGCCATCAACATCGCAGTTGTAGAACCAAGTACGGCCCTCGCCTTCTGCCTCCTCCCTCCCCTGCTTCGCTACTGGCAGCGGTGGGTCGCCGCCACCTAGGCAATGGCGGCCCCGTCCGTTGCCTCTCAAGCGTATAGGTCATTGCACCCCATCGAATTCCGATTGAACAAGTCTGTAACAATCGTTGGTTTCCATCCCGTCATGCTAGCCCGTCAGATCAAAGTCGAGTACACCCACCGCATCCTGTTTACCAAAGAGGCCTTCTCCTCCTTGAACACCACTGTCAGGGACGTATTGGAACTCACCCACGAGGGCCGGAAACCTAAGGTGCTGGTGTTCATCGACGACCGCGTGGCCCTGGCCAATCCCCTGCTCGCCCAGCAAGTGCAGAGCTATGCCGCCGCGCACAGTGACGCCCTAAACCTGACCGCCGAGCCCTTCATCCTGCCGGGCGGCGAGGCGAGCAAAAACGAGTTCCGCCTGGTGGAGCAGTGCTGGAAGGCCATCAACGAGGCCGGGCTGGACCGCCACTCCTACGTCTTTGTCATCGGCGGCGGCGCCGTGCTCGATCTCGTCTGCTTCGCCGCGGCCACCGCCCACCGAGGCATCCGCCACATCCGCTTCCCCACCACCACCCTCAGCCAGGGCGATGGCGGCGTGGGCGTGAAAAACGGCGTCAACTACGTAGGCAAAAAAAACTGGGTGGGCTCCTTTGCCGTGCCCTATGCGGTCATCAATGACTTTGCCTTCCTCGAAACCTTGCCCGAGCGCGAGCGGCGCAACGGCATCATCGAAGCCATCAAGGTCGCCCTCATCCGCGATGCCGCCTTCTTCCACGAGCTGGAAAGCATGGCCGATGCCCTCGCCCGGCTGGAATCCCCTGCCCTGGAGCGCCTGATCCAGCGCAGCGCCGAGCTGCACGTGGAGCACATCAGCACCGGCGGCGACCCCTTCGAAATGGGCAGCTCGCGCCCGCTCGATTTCGGCCACTGGGCCGCGCACAAGCTCGAGCAGGTCTCCCACTTCGCCGTCGCCCATGGCGAGGCTGTGGCCATCGGCATGGCCGTGGATCTTCTCTATTCCGTGAAGCGCGGCATCCTGCCCGCCGCCACCGCCGGGCGCATCATCTCCCTCATCGAGCGCATCGGTTTCGACATCTACGCCCCCCAGTTGCTGGAAAAGAACGCCAGCGGCGAACTCACCATCCTCGCCGGCCTTGAAGAATTCCGCGAGCACCTGGGCGGCGAATTGACCATCACCCTCGTGCCCGAGATCGGCCGCAAGATCGAGGTCCACGAGATGGACAGGGATCTCATCGTCAAGGCCGTGGAGGAATTGCGCGAGCGCAGCGGCGGCAAGGTTCCTGCCTTTGTGCCCCGTTTGCTGGCGAAGACCTGAGCAGCGGGGGCTGGTGCAACCTCATCCCGGAGGGATAACAGCCAGTAGCGAGGTGGTCGGAGCGAGGCACGAACGGAGACCCCTCGTAACGCGCGCCCAAGATACCAGGGGTATGCCCTCGCTATTCCACACACACTTCAGGCTGCATTCCATGGACGGCCGCCTGCCCCGGTAAGGGCCATGTGCCCTACTGGGAGCGGCGCGCATCTTGCCGCCGTCAAAAGACCTGCGGTGCAGCCGCCATGTCATCAAATCGCCTGGCAATGCTCAACGGCTCCTCTTTGTTTGTCGCGGCTGCGCCGCAGGGTTTTCGACGGCGGCAAGATGCGCGCCGCTCCCAGTGGGGCACACAGTCGCACTTGAAGCAGCCCGATTTCAACTCACCATGAGCCGCATGAGCGACCTCCGCTACCTGCTCATCGACGGCCACAGCATCATCCACGCCTGGCCCGAGCTGCGCCGCGTCCACCTCCAGGCCGCCCGCCGCCACCTCGCCCGCGAGCAGCTTCTGCAACGCCTGCGCCACTACCAGGACATGACCGGCGAGCGCGTCATCGTCGTCTTCGACGGCACCCAGTCCCGCACCACTGAAGAGCGTGAAGACGGCGGCCTGCAAATCTTCTACGCCGATGCCGGCAAGACCGCCGACAGCATCATCGAACGCCTCGTCGCCAAGTACGCCGCCCTCCACCCCATGCGCGCCGCCACCGCCGACGGCATGATCCGCGAGACCGTCAGCGCCTTTGGCGGCCACTGGATCAGCCCGGAGACGCTGCGCACGATCTGCGATGAGGCCGAGGGGGATATGCGGAGGAGGATTGGCCGGGGGTGAGGCGCTTGCTCATCATCCAAAGACAGCAGGTTGCAAACGGCCCTTTTTCACCGAGTGAGAGAAACCGATCTATGAAACTAGCATTCGTCTTAGCGGCTGTGATCCAGACGATCGCCCAAGCTGATCCTGTGGTCTCGACCCTGGACTTGGATTGGCGGCCCGCATGTGACGGTGCCACGATCGAAGTCACCTCAGAGCAGAAGAAACTGCTTAGCGTCCACGCGATCGCGTTTCAGTCTGACCTGGTCGCCGAGTGGACGATTCACTTCATCGTTGGGCGGCCCGTTTCCGCCGAGTACCGCGAATCAATCCGCGACAAAACTTCCGAAGGTGCCAAGGCGGGAGGATACACAGGGCATGCGTGGCTCAAGACCATCCAAACTTGGGGATGGAGCGGGGACCACTTCCCGGTGGAAGATGTGGCAAGGAACAAGGAACTCGCGGACATCCTGATCAAAGCACAAGCAAAAGCCGAGCATCTGGTTGCTGACCAGGTCAAAAAAGAGGCTGGATACTTCGATCTCGGCGACTACATCCCTCGCAAAGCCAGTTCTCTCGACGACGTTCCCGAACCAGTCCGGACGCGCCTTGTCAATCATCTCAAACAGCGTCTAGGCGAGCGGTTTTACTCAACACTTCACCTCGCCGGCGGACAAATTGTTGATTTCGACGAGTTTCACCGCCGCGAGGTGATCTGGAGAGATTACAAATGGGAGGTATTCGCCTACAATCTTCTCTTTCAATTCCGCCTGCCGGAAAAGGGCATCGAATATTATACGGCGGGCATAAGGTTGCGCAGCGATGGTTCGGTTATCGAGGAGATCGATCTTCCGGACATCGCCAAGCATCCTGAACACGGCGATTTCGTTCCGCTTTCCACCGCCAAGCAGGCTGCTGCGGCCGCAGGCTTCGACCTCTCTCGCTGCCAAATTGAGATAGACTACCGGCGCAAAGACGACCGATGTGTTTACTTTTTCAGGCAACTCACCCGTCATGAGGGGGTGCTTCTCCACTTCAATTGCCTCGAAGTGGATGCGCACACCGGAAAGAATCTCGGAAGTTACCTGATCGAAGGCATTGAATGACTCGCATGAGCGTTCTCCACACCATTTTGCCATTGGATGATAAGTGCGCTGAATGGCTCGACAGCGAGAACATCGCTCACCCCAATCCCTCTGCCGACTCTCGTTTCCCAACGCCCGGAGAGATCGTATCGACCGCGAAGCTGATGGCTGGCTATACCATGGATGCGAGCGCCGATGTCCGTTCTGGCGAATGGTCGGCCACCATTACGAAAAACAACTCCCCAGATGCCTGGGCGTTTCTTCGCGTTTCGAACTATACCAGCGATGAGCAACCGCATGAGATTTGTTTTCCGAAGGGATCACCTGAAGTGATTTTTTCCATCGTCGAGCGCCTCACCCATTGTTGCGGCCCGCTGGTGGTCGTCGATGACAGTGCGGCAAAGCCAGTCGTTGTATGCCCCAATGACTCCGTTGTTGAACTGCTTCGAATGTATTCATCAAATAACTAGTTGTTACAGATTCCCTTTCAGCCCACTAGCCAGCCAAGACGGAAAGCCGCATCCTAGG
>FTCC01000093.1_pt1 | contig 14821 bp, 7 predicted proteins | sample 1639481 | NCBI WGS metagenome assembly FTCC01 (sample SAMEA3914864, study PRJEB12502) | metagenome | biome: forest; material: soil | place: USA | collected 2012-03-12 | depth 0.3 m | reverse complement strand
GTGCTGATCAAGATGGGCCGTGCCCGCTATGCCTGGACCACCGCCGTGCCGCTGGTCTTCCTCTTCTCCGTGACCGTCACCGCCGGTTACTACCTAGTGTTTGCGCCCAAGTGGGGATTCCTTGCCAAGGCGGCCGCGTTGCAGCAGCAGATCGCCGCGGGCGGTGCCGGTGCGCCGCTGGAGGTGCTGCAAAAGCAGCTGTTCAACCAGCGCCTGGACACTGTCATGGCCGGCCTGTTTGTGTTCCTCGTCACCGTGATCGTCCTCGGCTGTGCCCGCGAGTGGCTGGCCATCCTGCGCGGCAGCAAGACGGTGCAACTGCGCGAGGCTGACTATGTCGCGCTGGAGCCAGTGGCCTGAGCTCTGCCGTGCCCGGCGGTGACAGCTTTTCGGCATTCTACGACGCGCTGGCTGCTGCTTCCACCCGCTGCAGCAGTTCGGTGTCCGCTAAGAGGGCGTGGGATCTGGCCAGGCCGAGCAGACGTCTCATGCGGGCCTGATCGGCACGATGAAGGGCCACGGCGCGGCCATGAGCGGCCCGGGTTTTAGTGACGACCAAGGTCTGCGGGCGGCCCTTGCGGTCGGTTACCGCCTCCATCTCAAGGTCGCATTCCCTGAGAAGATCCAGCAATTGGTATCTCACTTCCTGCCGCACGCGGAAGCGGTGCTCGACAGCGGCGGGATCCTTGGCAAAAGCGGCCAGTTCACGGGCCTCTTCAGTGCGTCCAGGAATGGACGTGTTGTCTGTCCAAGTGGCTGGAGCGGGAGGCGGAGTTTCACTGCGTTGGAGAAGCTGGGTGGCGCATTGATGCCAGAGCGCGGCGAGAGGCAGGCTGTTTTGCCACTGGGGCTCGGCCAGAAGCATTTCGAGGCTGCGGAGGAGAAGATGATCTGGAGCGAAGGTGGCTGGATTCGTCACCATGGCCGCAATGGCATCGTGGATCAGGGCGGGGGTGTCCAGGGCATGCAGGGCCGTGAGAAAATCGGCCAGCAGCCGGGCGTTGATGTGGCTGCCGTCGGTTTCGGCCTGGAGCCTGGCTTTCTCCAACGAACCCTCTTTATCTGGTCTCGTGTAGGCGCCTTCCTCAGAGTGGTATGGGTAAATGGGGCGGAGCGCCGGCTGAGTGGCGGTTTTCAAGCCGGCAGTCAATGAGCTGGCCAGTTGCACGTGCTGGAGATGCGGCTGCTTTGCCAGCCCATTCCAAAGGTGCATGCACCGGGCTGGCCGTGTGCCTGCGTGGCGGAGGATGAGCGCGCGGATCATCGCTGAGGCCTGGTCTCCTGGCATGGTCTTGACGCAGGCCAGCAGGGATTCGTTCTGGCTGCCGTCATAGTGCGGCAAGATGAGGGAATTAAAGGTCCGCTGGATCAGCTCGGATGAACGGGAGGCAGTCAACCCCTGGATCACTTGGTCGAGCTTGCCACCCTGGTACCCCCCGTCGGCGATGTGTTCGAGAATCTGATAAAGGGACCGAAGAAGCGGGCCCGCGGTTTCAGGGCTGGCGTTGCCCAACTGCCGTGCCACCACTTCGAAGCGGCTGACGGCTGCATCCAAGCCGCCGCTCAGGCAGATGAAGTTGATTCGGTCGCGAGGCCACAGAATGAGTGCGGCACGGAGATAGGTGCGTTCGAACTCTGCCCCTGCATTGCCGGTGGCTTCAGAGAAATGCGTCTTGTCCGGCTTTTCCTCGTCCAGCGCCCCTTCGGGCAGCAGTTCATTTTCCTCTAACGGAATGCTGCCAAGATCCGCCGGCTGGTCATCGACATTGCGCCAGTCGGAAAGGAATTCGTTCCGGTCGTAGATCTCTCCCATCTCGTAGTCGTCTTCGCTTCCGTCTTCATCGTCGTAGTGCGATCCGTAGTATTCGGCTGAGCCCGATTCCTCAATGTGGACAATGCCGAGGTGGAGGTCGCATTCTGCTTCCTGTGCGGCGGCTTTGAGCACAGTGGCCAGGGCAGAGTCGCCATTTTTCAGCGAGGCAAAGGAGAGGCCCGCCTGGGTGTAATGATGTTCCAGCAGGTAAACAAGCTTGTGCGGAGGTGCGGAGCCCTTCCCCGTCCACTGGCGAAGCAGCTGGGCTGCGGAGTGAATGACCTCCCGGTGGTCAGGCGCGGTCATTGTTGCTGGCCGGGGCGCTCTTTGCACCAGGTTGTAGATCAGGCAAAGCCGGTAGCCCGAGGTGATGGCGCTTACTTCATGCTCGCAGTCCGCATAGAAGGCGGCGTAACGGATTTCTCCAGGCTCGCGCGGGCACAGGTCGAGACGGCTTTCCCTCCCTGCGTGACGGATGGTGAGCGTGCCGCCTTCATGGGCTGAAGGAAGAGACACCACCAGGGTGCCAAACATGCCGCCGGTTTTTTCCGAGTCGCGATGGCTGGTGAAAAAGCCCCCCTCGTCATAGACCAGCAGCTTGTAAAACTCGGCCTCCACCTTGGCATCAGTGCAGCCCAACGCGGAGGCGGATTGCTGCACGATTTCCTGAAGCGTCGCGGTCCAGCCCTTGCCTGCCAGCGTGACCTTTTCAGGAGCAATTTGCCAGACCTTGCGGACGGTTTCATCGACCAAGGTTTCACTTCCCCTGCCGTAAGGCGCGCGCTCCGCAGCGGCGTGGATGAGCTCGCGAGCCTGGCTGGCCGGCAGGGGAAAAGAAAGCGGGCCCACGCCTTCCACGGTTATGCCGGGCAGGATGGTTTCCCTGATGCCTGAAGCATAAAAATCCCCAGGCCGCTTCACGTTGGCAAGCAGGGCCGCAAGCTCAGGAAAGGCGGTGCTGTAGGTGACTTCGACTTCGTCGGACATACGGAAAACAACAAAGGGCTGGTTGGAAGGGGTGCAGAGGGCGGCCGAGCCTGCGGCTGCCGTCGAGAAACCTGATGATTGCCAGTGACGTCGTCAATCCAATGTGAGCGCAATTGTGTGGCAGTGTTCTCCCTCCTTCGATCATCTGATTTGCTTGACCCCGGCATCGCTTCGGCCCGTAATTCCCTTCATGAGCACTCCTCACCACCACGACCTGGAAAAGTTCATGCGCGGTCTGAAGCGCCGCAATCCTTCCCAGCCGGAGTTTCAGCAGGCTGTGCGGGAGGTGATGACGGACCTCTTTCCCTTTGTGCAGGAGCATCCACGCTATGCGGAGCAGGCCATTCTGGAGCGGCTGACGGAGCCGGACCGCATCATTATTTTCCGCGTCACCTGGGAGGATGACCGCGGCCGTGTGCATGCGAACCGGGGCTGGCGGGTGCAGTTCAACAACGCCATCGGGCCGTACAAAGGCGGGCTGCGTTTCCATCCCAGCGTGAACCAGAGCATCCTGAAGTTCCTGGGGTTCGAGCAGATCTTCAAGAACAGCCTCACCGGCCTGCCGATGGGCGGGGCGAAGGGGGGCTCCAATTTTGATCCCAAGGGCAAGTCGGAGCGCGAGGTGATGCGCTTTTGCCAGGCGTTCATGACCCAGCTCGTGCATTACATTGGCGAGGATACCGATGTGCCGGCCGGCGACATCGGCGTGGGCGCGCGGGAGGTGAGCTACCTGTTCGGCCAGTGGAAGCGGCTGGAGAACCGCTTCGCCGGCGTGCTCACGGGCAAGAGCCTCGCCTTTGGCGGCAGCCTCATCCGCAAGGAGGCCACGGGTTATGGGGCGGTGTACTTTGCCGAGGAGATGTACATGCAGCGGGGTGAATCGCTGGAGGGGCGCACCTGTGTCGTCTCGGGTTCGGGTAATGTCGCGTTGTACGCCATCGAGAAGCTGCTGCACAACAAGGCCAAGGTGGTCACCGCCTCCGACAGCGACGGCTTTGTGCATGAGCCCGAGGGCTTCACTTGGGAGAAGTTCGACTTCCTGCGCGATCTCAAGGAAAACCGCCGTGGCCGCCTGCGTGAGTATGCGGACAAGTTCGGCTGCGAGTTCCATGAGGGCAGGCCCTGGGCGGTGCCATGCGAGCTGGCTTTCCCCTGCGCCACGCAGAACGAGATCGACGGTGTGGATGCCGCCGTGCTGATCAAGAACGGCTGCCGCGCCGTGGTCGAGGGGGCCAACATGCCCAGCTCCCCTGAGGCCATTGCGAAGTTCGCCGAGAGCAAGGTGCTCTATGCTCCGGGCAAGGCTGCGAATGCCGGCGGTGTGGCCGTTTCGGGCCTGGAGCAGAGCCAGAATTCCCTGCGCCTGAGCTGGAGCCGCGAAGAAGTCGATTCCCGCCTCCGCACCATCATGCGCGACATCCACAAGCAGTGCATCGCCCACGGCAAGGAGGCCGACGGCCACATCAGCTATGCCCGGGGTGCGAACATCGCCGGCTTCGTGAAGGTCGCCGATGCGATGCTCGCCCAGGGCATTGTGTGATGCTCTATTGGCCCGGCGGCTGACGATGTGGCCCTTGTTGCTGGGTTGCAAAAACACGGCCGTCTGTGGGAGGAAGTTCGGACCGCCGCGTTCTGAGGAGGTTTTATTATTGCTTGGATCCGGTCGGATTGGGTCGGATTGGCCCGGAAAACCTCTGCTTTGTCGGTGTGCGGTGGTGTTCGGGAGGACCGGGCGGAAGGTCGGGCTGCTGCGTTCTGAGAAGGTTTTATTTTTGCCTGGATCCGGTCGGATTAGGTTGGATTGGCCTGGAAAAGCCCTGTTTTGGTTGAACCGGAGCCCCGCGATTGATCGGGGCCGCTTCAACAGTTCCCGGCCTGATACCCATTGCAGTTGAAAATGGGTCTTTTCCGTGGCTCCTGCGAGCCCTGTGTCCAAGGAGTGACGGCGTCTCGCCGTCACCAAGGAGTCCAGGGCTCCGAAGACGGTGACCACACCTGCATAGGCGTGCAGCGGCACGTGCCGGCTGCGCCGGACGATGGCGGGACGCCCTCGCTCCTTGGACACAGGGCCGGCAGGAGCCAGGGGAAATAAACCTGTTATTAACTGAATTTGATATGAGGCGGCCTGGTGGCAGCAGGCTCGGTATTTTCCGATGCAGGCCCGCCGCTGCCAGACCGCCTGAGACTCCGGCCACGGCGAAGCTGGCACCCGATCAATCACGGAGTCCGGGTTGAATGCGGCGGTGTTCGGGAAAGCTGGGCAGAAGACGGGCATCTATGTGCGTGGGAATTTCGCGGAGACTTGTCCAGCGAATTCCCGCGGGTTCAGCCTTCGTCCGGTTGCTCTTCCTGAAGGTATGTCTGGCCTCGGTAGAACATGGCCACGAACACGAACAGCACGGCCGTGATGGTGATGCACTTCACAAAGAACCAGTAGTAGGCGGCTCCTTGCAGCGAGCTGGCCAGGCCGGCGTTCTTGATCGACTGGTTGACCAGCGAGGTGAAGGTGTTGCCCAGCGCCACGCCAAAGCAGTAGTAAACCGACATGACGAAGGATTTCAGCCGGGGAGGGGCCTGGGTGTAGCTGAATTCCAGGCAGGTAATGGAGATGAGCAGCTCCGCGGCGGTGAGCGGGACGTAGGCCAGCACCTGCCACCAGATGCTGGGCTTTTCCCCGGCGCTGATCCAGCCTTCCACGAAGGCCGGAATGACGAAGGAGAGGATCATGATAAAGAACCCCAGGCTGATCTTGCGCAGCGGGGTGAAGTTGATGAAGCAGTTCACCAGCGGGTAGAAGCCGAAGGAGAACAGCGGGATCATGAGCAGCACGTAAACGGAGTTGAGGCTCTGGATCTGGTCCGGCAGCACGTCGTGGCCGAAGATGTGCAAGTCCATCTTCTGCGCCTGTTCCACCCAGCGGGAGGCGGTCTGGTCATACAGCGACCAGAACATGGCGGTGAACATGTAAATGACGATGAGCCCTGGCAGCGAGCGCAGGAACCCGGGAAGCCGCAGGTCCGCCAGGAAGAGGCGGGGCTGTGCGGGCACATGGGCAAAGTCGTTGCGGCCCATCCAGAAGACAATCGTGGCCAGCAGCATGAGCAGGCCCGGCACGGCAAAAGCGATGTGCGGCCCCCAGGTCTTCATCAGCCAGGGCGTGGCCACCATCGACACGGCGGCTCCGAGGTTGATGGAGAAGTAGAACCAGTTGTAAACCCGCGCCAGCAGGTGGGCATTGGTGCGGCCGAACTGGTCACCTACATGCGAGGAGACGCAGGGCTTGATGCCGCCAGCCCCCAGCGCCACCAGCGTCAAGCCCCAGAACAATCCATCGCGCGTGGGATCCAAGGCGAGCACCAGGTGCCCGGCGCAGTACACCAGGGAAAGGGCGATGATGGTGCGGTACTTGCCCAGCCACAGGTCCGCGATCAGGCCGCCCAGCAGGGGAGTGTAGTACACTCCGGCGAAGTAGGCGTGCAGCCACGTCGAGGCCTCCGCCTCGCTCATCAGGTCCGGCGCCCCGGCATGGGTGCGCAGCACGGTGGTCATGAACACCATCAGCACCGCGCGCATGCCGTAGAAGCTGAAGCGCTCGGCGAACTCGTTGCTGACGATGTAGGGCACGCCCGGCGGCATGTGCGGGGTGGCGACGGGGGCGGTGCGGTAGGGCATGGGGAGGTGCGCTGAAGTGAAAAGTAATAAGTGAAAAGTGAAAAGTAAAAAGAGCGGGTGCTTGCGGCAGGCTGCCTCGTTGTCGCGAAAGTGGAACACTTCTGACTTCTTACTTAACACTTCCCACTCCTCACTTCCGCGCCCCGCCTCCTTGACTGCCACAGCCATTGCGCCATTGTCTGCCGCCCCCCTCGATCCTCGCCTATGATTCTTTCTAGCTTTTTTTCGGCCCTGCCTGTGCTCGCCATCGCTGGTGCCTGTGCCTTCCTTTCGACCGCGAAGGCGGCGGAACCCGTCGCGGACCCTGCTTTGTCGGTGAAGGACTATGCTTCCTTGCAGAGCCTGGTGGCAAAGATGGCGCATGAGCCTTATTCCGCCCCGCAGAAGCCGCTCGACCCCTTCTTTGACAAGCTGAAGTACGACGGTGCCCGCCAGATTCGCTTCCGCGAAGACATGGCGCAGTACGGCGGCGGCAAAACGTTCCGCCTGGAGTTCTTCCATCCCGGCTGGACGGCGAAGAAGACCGTGGGCATGTTTGACCTCACCGAAGGCAAGGCCTCGCCCATAAGCTATGACCAGAAGCTGTTCGACTGGGGCCAGCTCAAGGTGCCGGAGGGCGTGAAGTACCCCGATGGCTTTGCCGGTTTCCGCGTGATGGCGCCGGATTCGTTTTTGAACCGCCGCTTCGAGTTCCTGGTGTTCATGGGCGCGAGCTACTTCCGCGCGGTGACCACGGAGCTTGGCTACGGCCTTTCCGCGCGCGGCCTGGCCATCAACACCATTGGCGGCGAGCCTGAGGAGTTCCCCGACTTTACCCATTTCTGGTTTGAGAAGCCGCAGGTGGGCGGCCGCTTCTTCAAGGTGCTGGCGCTGCTCAACGGCCCCAGTGTGGTGGGCGCCTACAGCTTCGAGGCCATGCCCGGCAAGACCACGGAGATGTTTGTCAAAGGCACGGTGTTCCTGCGCAAGCCGGTGAAGTCCCTCGGCATCTCACCCTTCAGCAGCATGTTCTGGTTCGGTGAGAACTCCTTCCCCAAGCCCTATGACTTCCGCCCCGAGGTGCATGATTCCGACGGCTTGCAGATCGAGCAGGAAAACGGCCCCAGCATCTGGCGGCCGCTGGACAACACGCCCGGCCAGCTTCGCCTGAGCCTGTTCGAGGTGCCCAAACTGAAGGGCTTTGGCCTTTCCGAGCGAGATCGTGAGTACTCGCACTTTGAGGATCTGGAAGCGAACTACCACCGCCGCCCGGCGGTGTGGGTGGAGCCGCTCACCGGTTTCGACGGCGGCAACATCACCCTGGTGGAAATTCCCACTGGCGAAGAGACCTGGGACAACATCGTGACCTTCTACCAGCCGGCCAAGATGCCCACCGCGGACCAGCCGCTGAACTTCAGCTACCGCCTGCAATGGCTGGAGGAGCACGAGCCGGCCAAGCTGGCCAAAGTGACCGCCACCCGCCGCGGCTTCGTGATGGACAGCATCAATCATCTCTATGTGGTCGATTTCACCAAGGGCGACGCCCAGGGCGACAAGCCTGCGGACTGGGTGCCGGGCATTGACGTGAAGATCGCCGGCGACAAGGCCAAGGTGCTGGATCAGCGTGTGATGAAGAACAACGAGACCGGCGGCTGGCGCGCGTTCTTCAAGCTGGACATTCCGAAGGACATCAATCTGCTTGAAATGAGCTGCGAGCTCAAGGACAAGGAGGCCGTGGTTTCCGAGCACTGGATGTACCAATGGAGGCGCTGAACATCCAGTTTGCCCCGGGAACGGGGAACGAAGAGGAATGGAATGAGGCCTACGCGCGCCTCGCGGACTACTTTCGTTCCTACCGCCTGCACAACCGCATCCGGCGTACCCAGCTCATCCTGGCCACGCTGCGCAAGGCGGCCGACGCGCATGCGAAGGATCCCTCACGCAAGCCCACCGAGCACGCCATCGAGCAGGCGCGGCTGATGCTGCGCGGCTGGCTGGGCAAGATCTACAGCGACATGCAGATGACCGACGCCCAGATCGAAGCCTCAGGCCGCCTGGGCTTCCACCTTTCCGGCGGTCCGGACCGCTGGCCTAACTTCTTCCTGGAGGAACAAAACCCGCCGGAGGAGATGGCCGAGGCAATGCGCCTGGCCGTTCGCACCTCGGGCCCGCGCCTGCAGGTGTCGAAGATGACGCCGCGCGACATGGACCTGGGTCTGACCAATGTGGCGGAAGACACCTTTGACCGCTTCGGCAAGCATCCCTACGCACGCTACGCCGTGCTGCTGGTGGTGGTGGTGCTGGTGCTGGGCTACGTTTACAAGCTTCTGAAATGAGCACCGGAGCCGCCCCTGCAACTCACGGTCCGCTGCCTGGCATGCCGCCGCGCAACATCGCGCGCATGCGCCGGGCCACCTTCTTCGTGCTGGTGCTGCTGGGCACCATTCTCGGCACCTGGCTGCTCGCCGTCTTTCTGGCAGGCGGCAAAGGCTGGCGCTGGTCGGAGATCGGCCTGCTGCTGGTCTTCATCCCCTTGTTCTACCAGCTCAATTCCGGCTTCTGGACGGCGCTGATCGGGGTGTGGCTGCAAAACCGGCCGATGGATGATCCCATCGACCTGTGGAGCACGCTGAGCTCGGATGATGACGGTGCGCCGCTGACGGCGAACACGGCGATCATCATCCCGGTCTATAATGAAGACGTGACCCGCGTGTGGGAAGGCCTGCGCTCCTGCTACCTCTCGCTGGAAAAGACGGGGCAGCTTCAGCACTTCGACTTCTTCGTTCTCAGCGATTCGGATGATACGAACCGCTGGATCGAAGAGGAGGTGGCGTGGCTGGAACTGTGCCGGCAGCTCGGTGCGTTCGGCCGTATCTTCTACCGCAAGCGCCGCAAGCCGATCAACCGCAAGAGCGGCAATGTGTCGGACTTCTGCCGCCGCTGGGGCAAGCGCTTCCGTTACATGATCGTGTTTGATGCGGACAGCCTCATGTCTGGCGGCCTGATGGTGGCGATGACGCGCATCATGGAGAAGAACCCCGGGCTGGGCATTTTGCAGACCTTCCCGAAGCAGATCGCCTCGGAAACGCTGCTGGGCCGCCTGATGCAGTTCGCGCAGGCGCTGTATGGCCCGGCCTTCATGGCGGGGATCAACTACTGGCAGGGAGGGGAAGCCAATTTCTGGGGGCACAACGCGATCATCCGCCTGGAGCCGTTCATCCAGCATTGCGCGCTGCCGCCGCTGCCGGCCACGGTGCCGTTTGGCGGCCACATTTTGAGCCATGACTTTGTGGAAGCCGCGCTGATGCGCAAGGCGGGCTATGCGGTGCGCCTGCTGCCGGCCACGCGTGGCAGTTACGAGGAAGGGCCGCCCTCGCTCATTGATATGCTCAAGCGCGACCGCCGCTGGTGCCAGGGCAACATGCAGCACTTCTGGCTGCTCTTTGCCAAAGGCTGGCACCCGATGAGCCGGCTGAACTTTGCCCACGGCGTGCTCAGCTACGTCAGCTCGCCGCTCTGGTTCCTGTTCCTGGTCTTTTCCACCATCCTGGCCGCTTTCCCGGACAAAACGGGGGCTCATCAGCGCGAGCAGACGATGCTGGCCGGCCAGCTCCTGCTGTGGTTTACCGGCACGCTGATCTTCCTGCCCAAGGTGGTGATTCTTACCGATGAGCTGCTGACCGGCCGCCTGTTCAAGCCGCTCAACCAGCGCGTTCTGGCCTTTATCAGCAGCATTCTGGACACGGTGATCTTCAGCTTCATGGCACCGGTGATGATGTGGTTCCATGCCCGGTTCGTGATGAAGATCATCCTTGGCCAGGGTGTGCGCTGGATCAATCAGCGCCGCAAGGCTGGCGGTGTGGACTGGCAGGAGGTGATCCTTACCTTCTGGGGCGTCACTGCGCTCGGCGTGCTGTGGACGGTGGTGGCCCTGTGCATCTCGCGGCAGTTCCTGTTCTGGATCTGCCCGATCCTGATCCCGTTGCTGATGGCCATTCCGCTGGCGATTCTGCTCTCCAGCACCCAGAGCGGCCGCCGATTCGGGCTGTTCCTCACGCCCGAGGAACTGGAGCCGCCCACCGTGCTGAGCGACATGGAGCAGCACCTGGCTGAGGTGAAGGGGCGCCTGCAGCTCCCGCCGGAGATCGAGAAGAGCTACGGCCTCATGCAGGTGTGCCTGGATCCGTATGTGAACGGCCTGCATGTGAGCCTTCTGCGCCGTCGTCGCTATACCGAGCTGTCGCGCGAATATTTGGATGAGATCGCCCGCCGCTTCATCAAAGAAGGCCCGCAGGCGCTGAAGAAGCGTGAGATCAACGCCATCATCAATGACACGGAAACCGTGACGAACCTGCATTACCGCCTGTGGTCTTCCTCGGAGCACGACCTGGCGCCGTTCTGGTCGCTGGCGATCAAGCAGTACAACATCGCCGCCAGCAATCCCTTCACCCATCTGCTGGCTCAAAAAGGCGTGCCGATGGCCGAGGTGCCGGCGGAGAAGTAACTGGCTTATGAAGAGAAGGCGTTGGCTCAAGGTGTTGGCCATTGCCGCCGTCCTGGGGCTGTTGGTACTGGCCCTCCCTGAATACCTGGTCTGGCATGCTGCGGCCGGAAAGCTCTATGACAAGGCCGCCGCGGTGCCTGAAGGGCGGGTGGGCCTGCTGCTTGGCTGTGGGAAGACATTGCCAGGCGGCCTCGCGAACCCGTTTTTTACGAATCGGATCAAGGCGACGGCCGAGCTCTTCAAGGCTGGGAAGATCAAGCGGGTGGTCGTAAGCGGCGACAATCATAGCCATGGCTATGATGAGCCCAGCGACATGAGAGAGGCTCTCGTTGCCGCCGGGGTGCCGGAGGCAAAGATCACCTGTGACTATGCCGGCTTTCGCACCCTGGATTCGGTGGCGCGTGCCGCCAAAGTCTTCAGGCTGAAGCAGGTCATCATCATTTCCCAGCGCTTCCACAACGAGCGGGCGTTGTATCTTGCCAGCCACTTCAATCTTGATGCGATCGCGTTCAATGCCCCCGGCGTCTCATTGCGATGGGCGCCTTCCACCTACCTGAGGGAGCTTTTTGCACGCGTGAAAGCCGTGCTTGATGTGCATGTTTTGCATACCGAGGCGAAATTTTACGGCCCGCCGTTCGATGCGTGAGGCTGGCGTGGCCGGATTCCTAAAAGCACAGGACCGGCACACGGTTTCCGTTGCACTTTTTACCACCCATCTCCACTGCTCTTGCAGAGTTGGCCCGGGTTTTGCCCTCCTTAAAGAAGCAATTAGTTCACCAATCCGAATAAACTTCCTCCCGCCCCGACTTGATTAAATCGCAAAAAGGGGCCTTACTGCGCGCCCCCTTCCTGACCAAAATGACAAACCACGGACTTCCAGACGCCCAAGGCCTTTATGACCCGCAGTTCGAGCACGACGCCTGTGGCGTCGGTTTCGTTTGTCAGATGAAGGGAAAACGTTCTCACGACATCATCGATCAGGCGCTGACGATCCTGGTGAACCTGGACCATCGCGGTGCTGTGGGCTGCGAAGTGAACACGGGCGATGGCGCGGGCATTCTGCTGCAGATGCCGCACACCTTCCTGAAGAAGGCCGCTGCTACTGTGAAAATCACCCTGCCAGAGGCCGGGCAATATGGCGTGGCGATGGCTTACACCTGTCCGGATCCGAAAATCCGCGAGGCCAGCGCGAAGATCTTTGAGCGCATCGTGGCCGAAGAAGGCCAGCAGATGCTGGGCTGGCGCGACATCCCTACCGACAACTCGTCGCTCGGGGCCACGGCAAAGAAGAGCGAGCCCTTCATGCGCCAGGCCTTTGTGCAGCGCGGTGCGAACTGCGCCGATGACCAGACTTTCGAGCGCAAGCTGTATGTGATCCGCAAGCGCGCCCATGCGGAAATCCGCACCGGCAAGCAGGATGAGTTCTGGTACTGCGCCAGCCTTTCCTCCCGCACCATGATCTACAAGGGCATGCTCATGCCGGAGCAGGTGGGCAAGTACTTCCTGGACCTGCAGGACCCGGACATGGACACCGCCCTGGCGCTGGTGCACTCGCGCTTCTCCACCAACACCTTCCCGAGCTGGGAGCGCTCGCATCCCTACCGCTACATCGCGCACAATGGTGAAATCAACACCCTGCGCGGCAATGTGAACTGGATGAACGCCCGTGAGCCCCTGCTCGCCAGCGAGTTCTTCAATGACGACATCAAGAAGATCCTGCCGATCGTCAATACCAACGGCTCGGACTCGGCGATGTTCGATAACGTGTTTGAGCTTCTCGTCATGGGCGGCCGTTCGCTTCCGCATGCGATGATGATGATGATCCCCGAGCCCTGGGGTGGTCATGAGTCGATGAGTGAGGAGAAGAAGGCCTTCTATGAGTATCACTCCTGCCTCATGGAGCCCTGGGATGGCCCGGCTTCCGTCGCATTTACGGATGGCACGATGATTGGCGCCACGCTGGACCGCAACGGCCTGCGCCCCTCGCGTTACTACGTCACCAAGGATGACCTCGTCATCATGGCTTCCGAAGCCGGGGTGCTGCCCATCGAGCCTGATCGCGTGGCCAGCAAGGGCCGCCTGCAACCCGGGCGCATGTTCATTGTGGACATGCAGCAGGGCCGCATCGTGCCGGACGAGGAAATCAAGGCCAAGATCGCGGCCGAACAGCCGTACCGCCAGTGGCTGAACGACAACCTCATCAAGCTCGCTGACATTCCGGACGCACCCGAAGCGGTGAAGCCGGATCATGAGACGGTGATCCAACGCCAGCAGGCCTTTGGCTACACTTTCGAAGATCAGCGCATGCTGATGGTGCCCATGGCCAGGGATGGCGTGGAAGCCACCGGCTCCATGGGCACGGACATCCCGCTCGCCGTGCTGTCGGACAAGTCCAAGCTGCTCTACGATTACTTCAAGCAGCTCTTCGCGCAGGTGACGAACCCGCCGATCGACTGTATCCGCGAGGAGATCGTCACCTCTTCCGTGACCACCATCGGGCCGGAGCGCAACCTGCTCCATCCGACACCGGAGAGCTGCCATCTCATCGAGCTGAAGTCGCCGGTCCTGACCAACGAAGAGCTGGCCAAGCTGCGCCACGTGGCGCATGGCGAGTTCCGCTCCGTCACCATTCCCACGCTGTTCAATCCCGCCAAGGGAACGAAGGGGCTTGAGGAAGCGATGGCCGAGGTGTGCAACCAGGCCAGCCTGCAAATCGATGCGGGCATCAACATCATCATCCTGAGCGACCGCGGCATCGACAAGAACAATGCCGCGATCCCGCCGCTGCTTGCTGTGGCCGGCCTGCACCATTTCCTCATCCGCGCCGGCAAGCGCACCAAGGTGGGCCTGGTGCTGGAATCCGGCGAGCCGCGCGAAGTCCATCACTTCTGCACGCTCATTGGTTACGGCTGCGCCGCGATCAACCCTTACCTCGCGTTCGAAACGCTGGATGACATGATCCGCCAGGGCCTGCTGGTCGGCGTGGATCACTACACCGCGTGCAAGAACTTCGTGAAAGCCGCCACCAAGGGCATCGTCAAGGTGGCCTCCAAGATCGGCATCTCCACCATCCAGAGCTACCTGGGCGCGCAGATCTTTGAGTGCGTGGGCCTGCAGCAGTCGGTGGTGAGCAAGTACTTCACCGGCACCGCCACCCGCATCGAAGGTGCGGACATGGAAACCATCACCAAGGAAGTGCTGGAGCGTCATTTCCACGCCTTCCCTGACCGCCAGGTCAATGGCCGCACGCTGCCTGTGGGCGGCGATTATCAGTGGCGTGCCGGCGGCGAGGCCCATCTCTTCAGCCCGCAGGTGATCCACTCCTTGCAGAAGGCGGTGCGCACCAACAACTACGCCACTTTCAAGACCTACTCGGGTCTGGTGAATGAGCAGATGAAGCAGTTCTACACGCTGCGCGGCATGCTCGATTTCAAGAAGCGCGAGTCCATCCCGCTGGAAGAAGTCGAGTCCGTGGAGGCGATCTGCAAGCGCTTCAAGACCGGTGCGATGAGCTACGGCTCCATCTCCAAGGAAGCGCATGAAGGCCTGGCCATCGCGATGAACCGCCTCGGCGGCAAGTCGAACACCGGCGAAGGCGGCGAAGACCCTGAGCGCTACACCTGGACCAACGAGCGCGGCGATTCGAAGAACAGCGCGATCAAGCAGGTGGCCTCCGGCCGCTTCGGCGTCACCGCCCGCTACCTGTCGAACGCCAACGAGCTGCAGATCAAGATGGCCCAGGGCGCCAAGCCCGGTGAAGGCGGCCAGCTCCCCGGCGGCAAGGTGTATCCCTGGATTGCCAAGGTGCGCCACTCCACCCCCGGCGTGGGCCTCATCTCGCCGCCGCCGCACCACGACATCTATTC
>FTCC01000954.1_pt1 | contig 14850 bp, 8 predicted proteins | sample 1639481 | NCBI WGS metagenome assembly FTCC01 (sample SAMEA3914864, study PRJEB12502) | metagenome | biome: forest; material: soil | place: USA | collected 2012-03-12 | depth 0.3 m | reverse complement strand
CTCCAACACATAACACACCTCGCTTCAACGGAGCCAAGCCCTTTCGAGCTTGGAAGGCCACACACATCAACCACTCACCACACAACACAACCCTGCTTCAACGGAGCCAAGCCCTTTCGAGCTTGGAAGGTGCCATCTCTGGAACCTCGGTGGGACCGAGGTTCCGCAGACAGTTAGCGAGAGGGGGAAAAAGATCAAGCCGCAAAACGCTGGCGGGAAGGACAAAAGCGCGCCGATCCTTGATTTGACGGGGCGCGAGCGCCTGCAGGGGGTGGGGACGCCATGTGGGCGCTCGCGAGAAATGCGCTACAAACGGAGAGCTGTCAAAGAACAGGGGATTTGCCTTGTCGGTGGTGTGTTCTACACCACGTAGCACGGTTCATCAAACTTTGAGTAGGGAAGCCCAAGCGAGGAAATGACGCGCTGGCCGCGGCCTTCAGTGGGGCCGAGGGCTATGAAAAGGACCTGATCTTCGGTTTCTTTGATGAGGTCCTTCAATTCGCGCTGAAAGGCGATCAATTCCCGCGGGTTCAGATCGCATTCGAACACGGAAAATTGCAGGTGCGTGCCTTGATTCTTGCAGGCTTCAAATACCTTTCGGAGCCGCCGGTCGTTGGCGATGTCGTAGCACACAATGTAAGTGGTGCGGATGCTCGGAGCGGACATGGAGCCAGGCAAAAGAAGGTGAGAGAAAAGGGTGATGAGCTTGGAAAAGAGGAAAGCGAAGGCCCGGATCAGCGGGTGACCATGGGCACGTAGTCAGGGATCTCGCCTGTAAGGTGGCGGGCAAGGAGGCGGGCCTGGAGTTCGAGGACGCGGCGATAACTGACCCGGTAATCAAAGACGGGGTGGTTGATCATCGCGTTCATCCGCTGCTCATAGGCCTGGAAGAAGGCTTTGCGGCCGTGGGGGGAGAGGTTTACGGCGTCACCAGCACGCACAAAGTGGCCGGGAGTGATCATGCGGTTGTTGATGGCGGTGAGCACGGTGCTTTCGGCGATAAGAGGGCGGAACTCCTCCATGAGATCGAGCGCCAGCGCGGGCTTGCCGTGACGGGGCTGGTGGTAAAAGCCGACGTAGGGATCGAAGCCTACGGCGAGAGCGGCCACGGTGCAGTCTTTGGTCAGCAGGCTGTACGCGAAAGAAAGGAGGGCGTTAACGGGATCAGCAGGGGGACGTCGGCTGCGGCGGGTGAAATCGAAGGTGAACTCGGTGGCGGCGGCCCTGCGTTTGGCACTGATGGCGGCGGTGCTGGGCTCAAGTCCTGGCAACTCATCATCGAGATCAGTGTCACCCACCTTGATCATGCCGGCAAAGTGCTTGAAGTAAATCGCGGCCGCCGCGCCCTCCATGCCGAGAAGCTCCTCCTGGCTGCGGGCATCGACGGTGCGGCTGGCGATCTCTTTGAGCCCGACGATGGCGTCCTGAGGAGCCTCCACGTGCAGGCGCATGAGCAGCGTGCGGTGGTTGCGGATCTTGGTCTGAACGATCTTTCTGGCAATGGCAAGGCAGGCGAGGGGATCAGCGGCCGTGGCAAACTGGCGGATGCGGGTATGCACGTTGGTGAGGCCGTGGCCGCGGGTGATGCCGTAGAACCAGCCGCCCATGCTGAACCAGGCGACGGGGATCTCCTGCCGGCAAAGCTCATGCACGGCCTGGGTGCTGAGCTGGATGTTGCCAAACAAAGAAACTTGGGAGACGTCGCTGAGGCGGATTTCCTCAACGACGCGCTCGGCGTCCTTGATCACGAGCAGTTCGGATTTGACACCGACGCGGTAGCCTTGGGTATTGAGGTACAGGGCGCGCTCGTCATCGCGCGCGGCGATAAGGCGACGGGGGCTCTGCGGTTCTCCAGTGTTTCGTGAGGCGGGCAGAAGGCTTGCGCCATGGTCAGGCCGGGTGATGTCACTGTCGTTTGTTAGCGTCACACCCCGGTTGATAGAGGGAATTCCAGGGCCACGAGCCAGGAGGCGGGTCTCATCGGGCAGGCAGACGGGGGCGAGGGAGCAGCGGCCGCACTTGGGCGAATTGACCAGCGGCGGCGGAATGGTGGGGGAAGTGGCGACGAGGCGGGCTTGGCCGATCTGGGCGAGAATCCAGGCCTCGACTTGGGGCGTCATTTCGAGGCGCACGCGCTGCTTGGTTTCGCGGTAGTAAATGACACCCTCATCACAGACATAACCGTTGTCGCGCAAGATGAGTATCTGCAGTCCCAATTGCATCTTGTCAGCATCCCACAGCTCATTGGCTTCCTCGGCGCGGCGAGGCGATCCCGCTTTGTAATCGACTGGGGTGACGGCATCGCTGCGCACTTCGATGAGGTCCATCTTGGCCACCACGCCCAGCCGGTCGCTGCCCATGGAGGCGGAGCGGGAGTGAATCACCTCCGGCGGCGCAGGCACCGGCCCCTGGCCGGCGATGATGGGGTGCGAGGGTTCTTGTGGCTCCTGGGTTTCCGCTTGCGGCGCGGCGGCCGCCGAGTCCAGGGCTTCGGGAGTCTCCGCTGGATCCACCTCTTCAGGATTGGGGGGCTTGCGCCGCTTGCGTTTGCCGGTGGCGGCAGCAAGGTCACCGCGACCACGATCTACCTTGTCGTGAATGGCCGAACCACGCTCGGTATCGGCATTCTCGACGAAGAGTCCTTCCACCTGTTCGTAATAGAAGAGGCGGGGGCAATAGACGAACTCATTGAGCATGCGCGCCCGCAACGGTTCTGCCGCAGTATCCGGCACCAGGGGATAAGGCGGCCCGATGCTTGGTCCCTTGGCCTCTTCCGTCCCCAACGGTGGAGGCACAGGCGCAAGCAGCATTGCGGGCCCTGGCTGTCCCTCGTCCATGCCTGGAGGCGTTTCGGAGACAGGCGCCGGTTCACCAAAATCAAAGCCAAGGTCAAGCTGCGAGCCATCCCCAGCTTTGCCACCGCGACGCTTCGGGGGAGATAAGGGGAGGCTTACCCCTGCGGCTTGTTCATCCACCGGAAAAGGATGCAAGGACCGGGCGCTGCGACGTTCTTCAGGCATAGGGGAGGAAGAGGAGTGGCGCAGGGGTAAGGTGGGGCGCGGGTGTTCCTAACTATGTGAATACCTGATTTGAAGAAACGTATGACACAAAAAAATGGGGGGCTGGAAAATAAGTCGGTCGCCGTGGCAATAATCTTGGCTTTGGCCGCTTTTTTTATTGGGTGCGATCGGGTCGGATTCAGTCGGATTGGCTTGGAGCGGTGGCCTTTTGCCTGGATCTTCTGTTTTTATTTGGTGCGATCCGGTTGGATTGGGTCGGATTCGGCCGGACCGGCGGCAGAGGAGTTCCTGAGCTGCGAATCGCTCATCCATTCGCCTTCCTCGTCATTGTCAGGGTACTGGACCGGCGGCGTGCCTTTGATTTCGATGACTTTCTTGAACTTTCGCTTCGCCGCCGATTCCTTCACCGCCGTGCAATGGACGAGGAACATCCAGTCGTCACCATAATCGAAGCGGAACACCATCTTCCGCCTCGGGCGGAAGACCGCCGAAACCTTCGTCTTTTTGACACCAGGATCGTCGCCCTGGCCCAGATCGGCGAACAGCGTGTACTTTTCCTTGCTCCTGTACGGATTCCTCAGGTTGGCACAAAACTCGAAGGCGTGATCGAAATCGAATCCAAGGGTCCGGATCAGGAACTCCGCCAAATCATAGAGCGAATGCTCACCACCGAGGACAAGCCTGGCCTCAAAGTCGTCGAAAAGGAGGGTGAGATGATGCTCGGTCATGGGGAGGGGATGGCGGAATTTAATCCACCGGCACGAACAGGCCAAGGCCGAAGTGGGAGGCGTAGCCGAAGGCGAGGGGTCCTTGGATTTCCTCCGTGAATTCAAGCTCGAAAGCGCCGCTGTCGCCGTTGCCTCGCTGTCCGCCACCATCAGGTCGGCGCGTTTGGAATTGCAGGCAACGCAACTCTCGGTCCTTGCGAATTTTGATGCGCTCCAGCTTTCTTACCCCATTTTGCCTGAGCCTGCCGGTTGTCCGTGGGTCTTTTTCAAGTTGTTGGATGAGTGAAGATCCGGCAGAGCCTTGCTGCCAGCCGCGATCATCCAGTTTTGGGCGACCATCGCCATAAGATTTGAGATGCTGGGTGCTGACAAACGGCGTGAGAGAGCGCCATCTGGAACTTTTGGCGAAGAAGGGGCAGTCGAAGGTGCTTGCATCGCCAAGGCCGAGCAAGATTAGATTAATGTCGTGATCTCCCTTTCCCCACAGGCGACTGCGCTGCACGTCTTCAATGATGTTTTGAGCGGCTGGCTCAAAGCCGCCCGGAGCGTACAGTGTGATATAACCGATGGTGTCGCGTTTTTCTCCGAGCTCGCAAAAGATGTGAGTGTGCTGGTGGCCGGCCAGCGGCAGCTTGTCCTTTCCCAAGCCGGTGAAGATGCCTGCATCCACAAGCTGGCGTTTTTCGGCATAGCTGGCCAGGGTTTTGTGAAGCCGGTCACAAACCGAAACCGCCTGAGTGATTCGAGGCAAGACGCTGCTGGCGATGGCAAAGCGGGCAACGGTGATCTGAGGTTTTCTTGCCGGTGGAGGGCGGACAGCTTCAGGCTGGAAAGCTGTATTGTTGCGGGTGTAATCCACCCAGCGCGAGCCGGGAGGCTGCTGCCAGCCCTGGCTTTGAAGCGTGCCGGTCTCGGCATGCAGGGCTTCAAAAATCGTAGCAGGCAAGTCCATGCTTCCTGGCTTGGTCTTGCTCTTGGTTTTCTTGTCTTTGGCTGAAGTTTCTCCAGCCGGACGCCTGGCTGCAATCCATTCTGCATAAAGGGCGGGCGTTTCAGGACAGAGCGCCCGCACGAGTTCGCAGTCTTGCGGGACAGGCTGGTCGCAGGGGAGATAGGAAGAGTTGGGGTTGATCGTTGCCCCCGCGGGCAAAAGAACGGCCTCAACGATGCTCTCAGCACGCCCCAGGTAGCTAAGCCGTTCGCATAACACCCCCAGGGCATGCCGATCCGCTTCGACCATCATCACTGGCCACGCGATGCGCACGGGTTGGCAAGCCTGGATGAAGGTATCAAAGACCTTGGTCTTGTCCCCGCCCTTGGTGGGCATGTAATGCCGGGTGTGGCTCTGAATCGCGGGAGGTAGCTCAAAAACGGGCGTGACGGTGGCGAGGGCATCCATGAGGGATGCCATGGTTTCCCGCTCGATCTCCTCACGAGCCTTAAGATACCAGGTTGCGACAAGCGCACGCTGGATGCGCCACGGGGAAGGCGGCCATTCCGTAGCGCCTTCGTTCACATGGCGGCCCCAGGGCGTGGTGTGCAGCCGGCCTCCTGCCGGGAACTGGAGTTCGATGACAGTCATGGCGCGACTCAAGCTTCAAAGGTGACAACGGTTTTGGCGGGTTGAGCAAACTGACTGTCCACGGCTTTGATGAGGCCGGGCAGTACGGTTTCGATGTCAGTAAGGTCGGGAAGGACAAAACCATCGGGACGTTTGACCTTGAGGGTACCTGCGACCTCTAGATCGCAGGCAGTGCGCAGACGCAGGCCTTCGGCAAGGAACCGTTGGATCTTATAAAGCGAGATGGCGATAAGCAGGTTGGTGACTGCTTCGCCGAGGCCGAAGCCACGGATCAATGCTAGGTCGAGCACGAAGTACCCTGTGATGTCTCCGGTGAATTCTTCGCGGTGGAACGGAACGTTGCCGAAGCCTTTGGCGGCATCACCGCTTGGGTTGAGAGAATCATTTTTCACCCCGCCGCTGGCGGCAGTATTGACCTTGGATGCTTCGATGAACGCGGTGAGTGCACGTGGCAGGCGCATGCGGCCGCCTGCGAGGTCTTGCTTGGCTAAAAAGATCCCGTGGATAAGCGAGTTAATGTCGTATTTGAGCAGCGTTTTGGCCAGCAACCTAAGATCCACGGCGTTAAGATCGGCGATGGCCAACTCTTCCTTGAGCTTGTTGAGAAAGCTCTTGTCCTTGCCTTCCAGGATATAGGGCGAGTTCAGCCGATGTGCTTCCAACACTGAATTGGTGATGACCTTTCCCGCTTTGTTTTTCACGAGGACGCAGGACAGTCCTCGGAGCGGTTGAGCCCAATCGTCGGCCACGGAGTCCCAACAAACATTTTCCAGGCGGTTGGCCATGCTCTGTGCGGATTCGACCAGCAGCGTGGCAGTGCCATCGGCGGCTTGGTACTGAGCTGCCCCGAGGTCAGGAAAACCCGTGGGTTGAAAGCGGGTGCCTGCGATGGGCTGGAGCTGTGCTTCAATCAGGAGACGAGGGGAGGCCTTGAGGGCGTCGAGGTTCATGGGATATCGGGTGCTGGGTTAGGATAGAGTTAGAAATTTCAGGCAGGGATGAGCGGTGTTTCGTCCTCCTTCTCCTTCTCGGGAAGGGTGATCTGCGAAAGAAACTGTTTGAAGCAGCCTGCGTGAACAGGGAAAAGCAATGCAGCAGCCGTCCGGCGAGACTGCACTTCCTGAACGGGCAATGCTTTGATCTTGGGTTGGTATCCCGACGCGCGAAGGCGGCGGAAGGCCAATGTGGCTGCTTGTTCGCCAATTCCACTCGCGGCAAGGCGGTGAATGGCCTGAACGGCCGGAACCTGTAGAATACCTTCTGGGAGTTCCTTTTTCGCAGGTGGAAAGCAGAGCTTTAACAAGGCGTAAAAAGTAGGCGGTACCGGCTGGCGTTCATGAGCCCCTGGAAGGCTCCCGGGCTTGTCCTTCCAGTCGATCAGGCTCATGCTCCATAGCAGGTCGGCAAGGAGCGCATCATCGGTTTGCCCTTCGATGAAGGCCTTAATGTCAGCGAGAGAGGCCGGCACGCATCCAGACATGTTTTCATCGGGCGTTTTCAGCAGGCGTCGGGCAAGAATGTCATTGAGCACATTGGGCAAGGGTGCCCGGCTCCACTGCACGTCGTTGTTGGGAGTGTCTGCCCACACATAACCAAACGGCTTCGGATCTACGGCCTCGAGGTGGCAGCGAAAGGGCAGCCACTCTCCTGCAAATCTTTGGTTGAGGGAGGCCAGCGATGCGGCCAGCCGGAATTCCGTGCCGGTGCGCGGATCGTTCCAAAGTTCATCGCGCAGCCAGCCGCTGCTCAGGCCTTGCAGTGGGGAAAGGTAGTTTTCGGGCTTCGAGGCCCATGCCAAGCTGTGGGCGGCCGCCGCTTGGCACTGGCCCAAGGCGATGAAGACACGCAGCAACCTGCTGGCACTGTGACTGGTGCAAAGCTCCAAAATGGCCGATTCAAGGGCGTTCAAAGCACGGCGTGCCGAGGCTGGTGCGGTGTCTTTGGTAGCAGCAGAACGGAAGCGGCCCAACCAGTTATCGATGTCATTGAGCAGGTCAGTACTGGCATCCTTCCGGGCAGCCACACGTGTGAGCGGAGTGGCAAAGTAAGACAGCCCGTTACGCACCTGGAAGCCATAGCGTTGGAACTCATCGAGGCCCCGATCCACTCCCAGGCCGACGACGGCCCGGGCAAAATCCACCCCGTTTCGTGCCGCCCGGCTGCCCACTTGGGCCCGCCCCTCTGAGAAGATGGCTGCCAGTTCAGGCAGGGTGACGGAGCGACGGCTCCATATAGGCATCCACATCTCTGCGCGGGAGGCTGATTCGTCTGCCGCCGTGGCACTGGCATAACCCACGCCTGCTTGCCGTACACAAAACGGGTAGGCAAGGGCTCCGGTATCGGCGCTTTCAAGCCGTTTCACACCCGCTCCTGCGAACAAAAGGGCTCCTTCGATCATGAGGATAAAATCCCAGGGGTTGACGGCAGATGCCGCATCGAAGCCCGAGGTGGCATTGGCTCCGCCAGCGGTGCCGGGGAGAAACTGGCCCACGGGAGCTTTGGCCAAAGGCGTGGCTGCTACATCGGCAAAAAGCGAAACCGCCAGGCGCGCTGTGGCAAGGTCCAACGGATCGCCCGAGCCTGGGTCAATCACCTCCGTGAGCCGTTGCATGAAGTTGTTGGTGAACTCCAGCCGGCCGTCGTTGCCGCCGGTGCCGAGAAGAGGCGGGTACTTGGTGCCGTCGTCGGTCAGTACATAAGCGGCGTCGAGCCAAGGCAGAGCGTTCTCAGGCAGCACATTTCGGCAGAGCAGCAGCAATTCGGCCTTTTGTTCGGGCGTGGGCTTCTCGCCAAGACTCATGCTTTTAAGCGCCGCCTGCGCTGCGCGAACCGCTGAGGCATAAGGCTGAAGACGTCCCGCTTTAGCGTCCGCCACGGCCTCGATGGCTTTGGAGTTGTCCTTGGGATGAAAACCGCTGCCACCATTCCACGGAGCCATTACCGGCGTGGGCCGGTACTCCTCCAAGAAGAACTTCAGCAGCCCGTCACGGTCCAGGCAGGATTCCAAGACGAACTGGTCGCGGTACCAGCGGCCTTTGGCCGACGGGTCTTTTTGCTCGCTAACGAGCCGGAAAACGCCAAGGGCTTTGAGATAATGCGCTAGCGGAACGGGGGCGCAGCCCGATAAAATCAATTCTTCCATTTCAATTTGGCCTTTCTTTTTTGGCTCAAAACGCTATCCTCCTAGCAGGATGCGGAAGCGGAGGGATTCGAACCCTCGTGACCCAGTCTCCTAAGTTCGCCGATTCGCAGTCGGCGGCAATCGACCTCTCTGCCACGCTTCCCAAATGCAGCTCTTGGAATTTCCAAGGGCTGTTTTTGTTGGGGTCAGAGTTCCACTTGATTTTCATGCGTGCAAGAGAAATCGCAGAGAGTAGCGAAAAAATCAACCCTCCTTGCTTAATCCACCGGTACCATCCTGAGAAACGAGTTGCAGCTCGCCGCGCACCAGATAATGGTATTCCAAGCTCAGCTTCCACCACCTCTGGGTGGTGGCTCCATTGAAGCTCAGGTTGGTCGCGGTGAATTGCCATCGGCACCAAAGACAATCCGCACCCGCGAGGGTGCGGCTCCGTTGAAGCCTTGCGCATCAAGTAGATGCGCAAGGCTGAGACAAAAAAGGCGCTAGCAGCGTACGTTGCTTTCATATTTAGCCCCGCTCAATGGTTTCCAGAGCCGACGCCCTCATGTCTGCGGCGCGGAGGAGAGTTTCGAGGTAGGCAAGGGCGAAGGGTCCGATCCTGTCGCGGAGGGCGATCATGCGGGCGAGCCACGAAGGGAGGCCCTTGCTGTCGCTGCCCATGCGCATGAGATCGAGGGACAGCGTGGTCGCTGGCATGGTGAGGCCTTCGATGACGACTTCGTCGAGTTTTTCGCCGTCAACAATGCCTCGCGCCATCAAGGAGTCTGCCATTTCCTTTGGGGGCGTCTCTTCGGGCATGGAGCGGATGGAGAGGCGCACCTTGCCGTGGTGGGCGGCAATGACATAGGCGATCAAGTCGGCCTCGTGTCCGCCTTCGTTATTGGCGAGCCAGGCCAAGGCGGAGGCGAGCTCGTGCCGGAAATGCTTGCGCCATTTGTCAGCGAAGGTTGCGCCCTTTCTGCCGGATTTGGCGAGCAGGCCTTCGGGCGCATTATCTCCGGCGGCGGCACGGAGCATCTGCTGAAATGCAGGATGGCTCTTGCCTACATCGTGCCAAAGGGCGGCCGTGTGCAGCGGTTCATGCCAGGGGGAGAGGGGCTTGAGTGCCTTGTTGAGGTTCTCAAGCAGGAGACCGAGTTCGTTAACGACATGTGCCGTATGCAACGAGAGGGAAAGCGGCGCGCCGGTCAGGGTGAGCGGATCGCGGGTTGTGGCATCCGGTAGGCGTCCGTTTTTAGAAGGAATAGGAAGGGGCCAGTTTTCAACCTTTTTGAGCCCCGCCAGATCTCCGATCCAACCGAGGTCGGCATCGTAGCCTCCGGCCCGATGATCGAGCATATACACAGCACCGGGCCGAGCCTTGGTTTCAACCCTCCACTCGTTGCGCAGGCCGTCCCATACATAGGCATGGCGGCCGTCGCCGGCTTTTTTGAGCTTTTCCAGAAAGGCTTTGAACTGATGTACCGCAACGCGGCAAAGTTCCACTCGTGATGGTTCGTCGTCGTCTTTGGTCGGCTCGAAATCCGTGGCGCTCAAATCGCGCCAGAAGACCTGGACGTCCGTGTCTTCGCCTTCGCGGATGTAGCGGGAAATGTCGAGGTCATGGCCAGCAATGTCGGGAGTGGTGTCGAAAAGGTCGATGAGGTCTTTGCGCCGTATCACTGGCCGGATGACGACGCAGCCTGGGACGTGGATGGGAACGAGGGCCTGAGGGCTGACGCTCTGGCCTTCAAGTTTTTCCAGCTCCACCCGGGCGTCCCGCAGCTCCTCCAAAGTGTAAGGAGCCACATCGTCCTCCTTTTCAAAGTTGAGATCGATCCAGTGGATGTCAGCGATCTGGTCGTTGAACTCCCCTCCCCGGTTGCAGCGACCAAAGCGCTGCACCAGCGATGACCAAGGCGCGAGCTCGGTGATGAGAACTCGAGCGCTAACATCAACACCTGCCTCGACCGCCTGCGTGGCGACCACAATGCGGTCCCCCGTGCCCTCAATGAGAAGGTCCTGATGCTTTTTCCGATCACCGGAGCGGAAGCGTGAATGAACCAGACCAAGGTTCTCCGTACGCCCGGCTTTTCTGAGGGCCTGATAGAGCTCCTGGGCGCGGGCAACGCGATTAACAATCACCAGGGTGAGGGTTTCAGGCACATGCTTCTCCAGCACCAGCTTGGCGAACTCCTTGGCGTGCTGGTCCGGCTTGAGCTGTTTTGACAAAACCAAACCGGCCTTTTGGAGGCGCTTGGCGGCATCCAGGCGATGCCTCACCAAATCTCGATCTTTCAGGTCCAAAGTCAGTCGTGGCCATCCTGCCGCAGGCGCCTGATGATCGACGGTTGCGAGACGTGAGTCTTCCAGGGTGGCGCTCATCCACCAGGTGGGGCACGGGCCAAAAGGAAGCATGCCTGCGAGGTGGCGGAAGCCGTCGAGCTGGGCGCTGGTTTCAACGCCAACGCCCATGAGCTGTGTTTCGTCCATCACCCAGAGGCAGTCGTTGTTTAGCAGGCCGAAGTGCATGGGCCAGCGGTAACGGCTCATGCCATAGCCCCGGTTGAGGGCACGGGAGAGGAGCATGTCCTGGGTGCCGATGATGATGGCGGGTTTTTCTGGATAAAGATCCCATTCCTTCCTTGCCCGGCTTAGTTCTTCTCCACCCATCAGGACCAACGGTGAATGCAGAGCCAGCCAACGAAGTTCAGAGCCATCGCGCGGCTTTGTGTATGTCCGGGCAAGTCTTAAAAGCCATCGACGACATTCATCTCGTGTTTGCTCTACGAGTGTGCGCATTGGAAGACAAAAAACGAGGCGGCCGGGCCAGGTGGAATCCTTTTGCTGGCGGTTCCACAGCCAAGCGAGAATCACGGCGGCGGTTTTGCCAAGGCCTGTGGGGATGGATATGAGGCGGGAGACGCAAGGGGCGCTCTGCTGGAGCCAGGCTGCCTCGGATTGACCTTGCTCGCGGTCTCCACAGGCGAGGCGACGTTGGTAGTCGTAGGGGTGTCGCCCATCGGCGAAGGACTTGGCAAAGAAGGTATCGAAAGCTCTGGGAGGCGGCATGTGGAGGAGGATGTTATGGCAGGACTCCTAGTTCAAGTGAACATTGATTGATTGTTTATACCTGATCGAGGGTGAGGCATTACAGAGAAAAATGATGTGGGATGATTTTTTTGATCGGCTCGATCGTTACGAATGGTCGGGTGTGATGCGACGGGACTTGGTCGATGAACGGCAATGGCGCGTGTCGGCGACATGATTCGTCGATACGGAAGGGAGCTGTGGGCCGTGCCTTTGACGGCGGCAAGATGCACGCCGCTCCCAGTGGAGTACTTGCCGTCACAAGATGGCGGATATCAGCAAGTGCTCCTGGCCGGTAGCAGAATGCGTGACTCCGCGTGGCGGGCCTGGGGTCGGCTTGAAGTCAGGGGCCTTTGTTGCTCCGCCGATGGAACGGCTTTGGGGAGGGGAGCGGGGAGGCTTGACTTGGGATCGGAGGGGCCGGGGCGGTCGGCTGGGGGTGATGTGGGTCCAGCTTGAAGGGGACTCGCCCCGGCTTCTCAGAGGTAGTTACTTTTGAGCGACGTCGAGGTGCTTGACGAGGTCGCTGAGGACGGGCTTGACTTTGAGTTCGGTGCGGCGGCGCGGATTGTAGTCGAAGCCTTTCTTGAGGGCTTGCGCGTTCTCGTCGTACTCACCCATGTCAACGACCTGGCCGGCGCGATGAATCTCAGCGGTGAAATGATAAAGGACGGGGTGCTCATCCCAGCTCCAGGTGGCGGTGTAGGTGAGGTAGGGGGCGCCGTCGCTGGGGGGGCGGCTGACGACTTCGGTGGGGTGGCCGAGGTGCTTCATCCGGTACTGGAGGGTGGGGATGAGCAGGTCCTTGAAGTCGTTGCGACTGCGGACGATGTAGATCGTCTCGTGCCGGGGGGATTCGACGACGACCGGGGCGTCGGAGGCGGGGGTGAGCTCGGCGGCGTGGCAGGGGACCAGGGCGAGGAGGGACAGGGAAAGCAGGTAGGGTTTCATCTGTGATCGGATTTTAGAGCGTGTGCGCGGGGCGGTCAATGTGAAGTGCGGGTGGTGTGTGGAGTGGGTGCGGGGGGATGCTGTCCACGTGGACCTGGGGTGATTTGCATGTTTTGGGGGACGGTGGCTCCCCCCGGGGCTTGCGGCAGGCATTGTTGTTCGCATTGCGCTTCTGGGGACCACAACGCCCGGCCTCATCTTGGGTTCGCGCTTTTGTATGATGTGCGGAAACCTGGGCTTCACCTTCGTGGTTGCACACAAGTTTCAGGCTGCGCGTCCATGGACGAACCGCATGCCTTCGAGGATCCCGTGCCCCCACAAGGAGCGGCGCGCATCTTGCCGCCGTCAACGAAACTGCGGCGCAGCCGCCATGCCATAGATCGCCTGGCAATGCTCCATGGCTTCTCTGACTTGTCGCGACTGCGCCGCAGGTCTTTTGACGGCGGCAAGATTCACGCCGCTCCTTGTGGGGGTACACGGTCGCGCTTGGGCCAGGGGTGCTCCTTTTGCACGATGACTTGTGTGTGATAACAAGGGCTTCACCCCAGGCTTGTTGAATCGCGCCCTTGGCGCTGAGGAAGATTCTTCTACTTTTATCGCGTGGCGTGTTTGCTGCTAAAAGCGGTAAGTGACGCGGAGGCGGAGGGTGCGGGGCTCGGTGGGGTGGAGGTGGAGGTCGTTGACGCCGGCGGCGGGTTCGCTGGGGAGGCGGCTGGTGTAGTAGTATTCGATGTCGTTGTCGTGGCGGTTGAGGAGGTTGAGGCATTCGATGGCGGTTTCCCAGGCTTTGTAGCGGTAGCCGATGCTGGCATTGAGGAGGAGGCTGGGGCGGTCGTAGAAGTCGTTGTCATCGAGGGGACGCTTGCTGAAGGCGCGGAGGCGGAGGGTGGAGAAGAGGCCGTCGGCCCCATGCTGGGCGCCGAAGGTGACGCCGGCGGAGACCATGAGGGGGACGCTCTGGGGGATGAGGTCCTGGCCGGGGGGCGTGTCCTGAAAGCGGGCGTGGGTGAGGGCAAGCTCGGCATCGAGGCTGAACCAGTCATTGGGGCGCCAGTAATTGGCCCATTCGATGCCGTAGCGGATGGAGGGGGGGCCGGGAACGTTTTCACCGGCGTCGCCTTCATAGACGAGCTCGCTGTCGAGCTTGAGCCAGAAGAGGGCGAGGGTGCTGGTGAGGTGGGGGATGGCCTGGGTGCGGATGCCGAGCTCGGCACCCTGGGTGCGGACGAGAGGGGTGGCGGGATCGACGGGGCTGGCGGTGGTGGAGCTGAGCGTGGCGTTGACGCCGCGGGCGTCGTTGCTGTGGAAGCCCATGCCGTAATCGAGGTAGAGCTCGGTGTCGTGCCAGGGGCCGAAGATGGCGCTGAACTTGGGGCTGACGACGCCGGCCCAGTCGGTGCCGGTATTGGCGGGGGTGTTGCTGTGGGTGTCGAAGTAATAGAGGTCGCCGCGCAGGCCGGTGACGGTGCGGAACCAGCTCGCCCAATGCACGGTGGCATCGGCATAAAGGCCGCCGCTGGATTCGAAGACGCGGTCCTGGCTGTAAACGCCGATGCGCTGGCGGTCCTGGGTGTGATACAATCCAATACTGGGAATGATGTCGTTGCGGGTCTGGAGGCCGATGTTGTACTCTACGTCTTTGTTAAACAGGGCCTGGCGTTCGTAGGTGCGGGAGAGGTTGCCGCCGACGACCCAGCGGTGCTCGGCCTGGTTGAACTGGTCTCCATGCACGGGGTCGTTGAGGAAGTAAGTGAAGTCGGAGAAGAGGTTGAGGTCGTAATAGATGGTGTAGAAATTGGCGCGGGTGATGGTGCTGCCGTCGGTGTGCAGCCAGGTGAAGTTAAGGCTGTAGCGCTGGCTGCTGCCGCCATCGGTGGGGTCGATGCTGCCGAAGCGGCTGAGGGTGCCGTCGAGGAGGGCGCGATGGGGGATCTGGTCGGTGGAATCCCAGCTTCCGTGATAGCCCATGAAGGTGGCGGTGAAGTGGTCGTCGGGGCCGCCGTCGAAGTAGCGGAGCATCATGGTCTCGCGGGCGGAATGGCCGGGGAGGGCCCAGGGGCCGTTGTAGTAGTCGTACTCGAAGGCGTAGGTGAGGCCGCGTTGCATCGAGTTGTTAGCCACGACCTGCTGCTTTGAATCTTTACCATCAGATGGGGCGGCATTGGGGTGATCGAGGTCGATGGTGCCGGCGATGAGAGTGCGGAGGTAATCGTGCTCGCCGACCTCGACGGAGAGGAGGTTGGAAGGGAGGGCGTCGTAAAAGTGGAAGGAGGCGCTGCCGGCGGTGGAGAGGTCGCCGTTGGCGGCGGTGTAGGTGCCCTTGACGTAATCGAGGTGATCGACCATCTCGGGGATGAG